>CXWL01022953.1_pt1 | contig 12568 bp, 17 predicted proteins | sample 590931 | NCBI WGS metagenome assembly CXWL01 (sample SAMEA3498368, study PRJEB10139) | groundwater metagenome | biome: water well; material: biofilm material | place: Germany | collected 2015-04-27
CTACGGGCCGGCCAGCCATTGGGATAGGGTCGGTGGAGGGCCATATGTTGATCATGGTCCGCGCGACCGACGGCACCTGCCTCGCCGCCGCGCTCGATAAAGACATTTGGAACGCGCTGATGATCGAGGCGTCGCAAATCGTCGAAGGTGTCTTCGGCGGCACCATCATGCTGCCGCCGCCACCGCCCACCAAAACCCTGAATTAGGAGGCATAAATGACCAAAAAACACCTCGCCTTGCTCGAAAGACTGACACTATCCATCATTCTCGCGCCATGGTCCCATCCCGACTTATCCGATCTCGTGCGCCGTGGCTTGGCAGTGCAGCAAAACTTAAGGTGCTTGAATGGCGCTCTGAGCGCCAGCAGTGCTTGGTTAATCACTACCGATGGCCGCGCTGTTCTTGAGGATAGCAAGCGATGACCGCCGCAACATCTTGCGCTAGCGGTGTCGACACCAGCATTGCAGACGAGAATGCGCTGTCGTCGCGGGTCGAGGAGCTGTCGCGCAGCCTGCGCCTCTATGACAGCGGCCTTGTCCTCGANNGTCGCGGGTCGAGGCGCTGGGATCGCGCTTGGCGCTCTATGAGCATGATGGCGTTGAGTTGCACGCCATCGCCGTCCAGTGCCTATGCGCCGAGCTGAGAGATTATGCCGCCGATGCGGCGCGGTTGGAGCGGGAGATTGTCGCACTGCGGCCAGCGGTTGTGGCGCAAAAACCCCGCATTGCGCTCAGCCAGATTACCGATGTGGTGTGCGCACGGTTTAAGGTCAGCGCCGATGAGATCATGGCCAAGCATGGGCGGCAGCATGTGTGCGATGCGCGCAACATCCTGTTTTGGCTGGCGGGCGAACTGACATCGCTCAGCCGTTCGCAAATCGGCAGAAAGATTGGCGGGCGCGACCACAGCTCTGTTTGTGCGGGTATCGCCCGCGCCGATGGTCTGCGCCGTAACCCAGACTGGCTCCGCCGCAGCGACAATCTGCGCACAGCGCTGCTGGCGGAAGCGCGGGTGCGTGCCGTCAATATGATTGAGTTGGCGGCATGACCCCGCGTCAGCACGAGCTGCTCTGCTTCATTCGTGAGAGCATCGCCAAGAATGGCTTTTCGCCGTCATACGAAGAGATGCGGGTGGCGATGGGGCTTGCATCAAAGTCGGGCATCCACAGGCTGATCGAAGGGCTGGAGGAGCGCGGTCATATCACCCGTATCCCCAACCGCAACCGCGAAATCACAGTGGTCGGTTGGCGTTGCTCATGGATGCACGCGTCGACCGCTGATTTGCGCGCCGAACTGGCAGCCCGCGATGCGAACGCACGGCGGGAAGGCATGGTATGAACGCGCGATCCTCCCAGCCAGTCAAACGTGCGCCACGGCGCATGGGCGCAGGTCATGCCGCTGGCGCTGGCCGTTCCGGCCTCGTCCGCGCGGTGCGCGCCGCCGCCAATCGTATGGGGCTGGATGATGATGACCGCCACGCGGTGCAGAAACAGGTGACCGGCAAGGCCAGCCTGTCCGACATGAGCGCGGGGGAGATCGGGCGGTTGCTGGATCATTTGAACAAAGGTTGGAAAAAGCCAGATACGCCGCGCCCGCATGTCGGCAAGATCAAAGCTTTATGGTGGAGCCTCTATTGGCTCGGCCTGATCCACGAGGCGAGCGACGCCGCGCTCGATGCGTTCGTCAAACGCCAAACGGGGGTCGAGCGCATCCAGTTTCTCGACTTTCGCAAGGCCCCCAGCGTGATTGAGGCGCTAAAGTCTTGGTTGAGCCGTGAAGGCGTCAGCTGGTCATCGGAGGCCGACGTGGCCGATCATGTGGCGCGCGGGGCGGCGGGTTATACCCTCGCGCTCGCCGACCGATGGTCGGTGCTGCACGCGCTGAAAAGCCGGGTCAAGATGGCGGGCATCCTGCACACACCAGAGTTGTGGATCGTCAAGGTGGTTGGCTGGGAGGAATGCGCGCCGTGGCACAGCCGCACCGCCACCGAGCTCGACGCCGCGATCCGCGCGCTGGGCAAGTATTACAGGGCGGAATTGGCAAAGGCGGAGCAAAAGCCATGACCTGCACACCCACCCGTTTGGAAAATGGGACCTTTGCCATCATCTGCACTAGAGGCAAAGCTAGGTCGCGATGCGGCGGATGCGGCCAGCCTGCCGACTTGCTCTGCGACTGGAAGGTCAAATCGCGGCGATCTGGCACTTGCGACACTCCGATTTGCGCCGCCTGCACATATCGCCCAGCCGATGACAAGGATTTGTGCCCGCTGCACGCCAACGAATGGCGCGCGCGGGAGGGACTGGGCGGATGAGCCGACTCCACATCTCTGACCATGCTTTGCTCCGCTTCCTGGAGCGCGCTGGCGGCATGGATGTCGAGGGGGTGCGCACATCGCTCTCTGCCTCGCTCGAACGGGCGGCGGATGGTGCCAAACAACTCGGGCTTGGCCGTTATATCATCGTCGCCGATGACTTGCTCTATATCGTCGAGGGCCGCGATCTGGTCACTGTTCTGCCCGATACAGGGCGCGCCGCGCACCTGCGGGCCACGCGGCGGCGGCGCGGCTGATATGCACCTCGACCCGCTTGTCAAACTATCCGATCTGCCCATCCCGCCTGATGTGCAACCGACCCGTCTGTGGACCGATCAGATGCTGGAGATGGCCGCGCACATCGGCGCTTACTCCACTCTGCTGTTGATCGACAGGTTGGGCGGACAAACAATCAGGGTGACGATGAGCGCTGAGAAAAACCGCATGGCTACCATCATCGACGCCGAGGCAACGGCGATCATGAGCCGCGTCTATGGCGGCAATCAGATAACATTGCCCGCAGGAAAGGCCGCGCTCGACGAAGCGCGGCGCGGGCCGATCATCGCGGCCATTCGTGACGGGGTATTGACGATCAACCAAGCAGTGCCGATACTGCGCAGCACCCGCACGCGGATATCGCACATCGTCCGCCACAGCAGCGATGGCGTCGGCGTCAGGGCGTGGAGCGGGCCGAGACAGCGTCAAAGCGCTGACCCGCGTCAAATACCCATGTTCCCCGAACCAGCCGACAATTAACCCCTGACGTCCGCCAGCGGACGTCCTTTGTTCGGCCAGCTTTCGCTTACCACTGAACCACAATGCGGCGCGCTGCGGTGGCGCGCCTGTTCATGGACGCGGGGTGTTGGCGTGAATGCAATTCTTACATGGCTGAGCGCGCTTTGGCCCATCGCAGCAACCATCATCAATCTCCTAGCAATGGTGGGTTTTTTCTGGCTCAAGACGCAATTTGCAGGGTCAAAGGATGTCGCCGGCATCACCACCAGAGTCGGCGGGATAGAATTACGCCTCGTTCAAATCGAGGCTGACCTCGAAAGCATCTCCCAAAACGCAGACAGCAGCCCGACGCGGATCGACCTGATGGGCAAACTCGGCGAACTCGCAGAGCGGATGAGCGGGATGGAGGCCAATAATGAAGGGCAATTGCGGCTGCTTGCCACGCAAAACCACGCGGTTGAACTGTCAATCAAAACGCTTAGCACATATGTCCACTCGCTGATCGAGCAGGCTCTTCATGGAGCATCAAAATGATCGCGCCCATCCTCATCCCCATCATCCGCCGCGCCATATTAGATTTGGTCGAGGATACCGGCGGTGAACTCAATGACGAAATGATCACCATTTTGCTCAACGAACTGGGGCACCGCGTCGCGCGCGGCGATGTTCTGGGTGAAATACGCTGGTGCGTGGACGAAGGCCTGTTGATCGGCAGCCTGGTGGAACCTTATTATGTTGCGCGGGCCACGCAAGCAGGGCGCGATGTCGCCAATGGTGTTCTGCGTCATGACGGGGTGTCGCGCCACAAGACGGGCGAATAGCCATGGCTGCGCGCTCCACCATCAGCCGCGATCCCGCCGTGCAGGAGGCGGTTGAAAAGGCGTTCGTGGCTGGCAAAACCATCGACGAAATCGTCGCCATGCTCAGCATCGACGGTGCTACCATTAACGGCAAGCCTGTCACCCGCTCGACTGTCGGTCGTTATGCCAAGCGTTACCGCCCGCTGGTCGAGGAAGTCATCCGCGCGCGTCACGCGATGGAGGCACTGCGCAGCCACCTTCCGGTCGGCGATCTGGCGCTGTCCGAACTGGCACAGCACAAGCTGAATGTGCAGATTTTGCGCACCCTCGACGAGCGCGAAGCCGCCGAAGAGGCGATGGACGGTAAAGAGCTCGCGGCGCTCGCGCGCACGCTCCACGCGGGGCTGAAGAGCGAAGGGGCCAAACTCGACGTCCGCGAAAAATATGACGAAATCGACCGTAAAAAGGCCGCGAAGGTCGCAACGTCGGCGGCGCGGCGGGCGGGCGCATCACCCGAACAGCTCCGCGCGATCCGCGATGGCTTGCTGGGTATGAAGTCATGACTATTTTGGGCAAGGCTGGCTATCTCATCATCGACGAGGCTGCGGCCTTTGAGGCCGACGATGCAGCGGGCGTGCTGCTTTCCTATCAGGTGGAGAGCAACCAGCTCGCCCTAGAATATCAATTTTTGGTTGATGAGAAATCCCGCCGGATTGGCCTGACCTACGGCACATCTCCGCTTGCGGTCGAGATTGCCGCCCGCTCCGAACGGCCAGAGAATGTGTACTATATCGGCTATAATCTCGACATGGCGCGCGAGTTCATCGGTTACTGCGCCGACTTCTCCAAGGCATTTGACCAGGTTGTGGTGGTTGTTCCCGATGATGTCTCGGGCATGCTGATGCAAAATGACGATGGTGATTGGCTCGACAGCCGGGGGGCCTTTGTTGACCCTGCCTCACTCGATGGCATTGACCCAGGTGCCATGGTCCGCATTGACGGTGGCGATGGCAGTTTTCTTATATCCGGCGATGCCGGAAAAAGCGTCAAGGCGTTCCGCATCGACTTTCCATCGGGAAAATCCATCATTGCCTTGCCGTCCAGCCCGCGCTCGGTGCGCGGTAAACAGGGCACTTTCATCATCGATGAAGCGGCCTTTCATGACAATCTTGAGGAGCTTATCAAAGCCATTCTTGCGGCACTGATCTGGGGCGGCCGCGTCATCGTTATTTCGACCCACGATGGCACCGACAATTATTTCAATACGCTGATTGAGGAAATTCGCGGCGGCAAACGCGCGGGCCACGTCCATCGCATCACCTTTAACGACGCGATTGCGGCGGGGCTGTATCGGCGCATTTGTCTCGTCCAGGGCAAGGCCTGGTCAGCGGAGGCGCAGGCAGCTTGGGAAGCCGACATCCGAAAAACCTATGGCGACGCCGCTGATGAGGAACTCGACGTCATCCCCGCACGCGGTTCCGGCACCTATCTTGCGCGCGCCACCATCATTGAGGCGATGTCGGGCGACCTTCCGGTCATTCGCCTGCGTTGCCCTGATGGGTTTGAACGCGGCGGTGATGCCTATCGCCGCGATTGGCTGAGTGAGTTTCTCGAAACCGAAGTGCGCCCATGGCTCACCAGTTTTGACGCGAGCCGACGCAGTTTCATGGGGCAGGATTTTGCCCGCAGTGGCGACGTCTCACCCGTCATGTTCGGACAGTTCGACCAATATATGCGGCTCCACACCCGCCTGACGCTCGAAATGCGCAACGTGCCCTTTTCGGACCAGGAATTTGTCATCGCCTGGATCATCGCCCGCGTTCCGCATTTTTCGCGCGGCAAGGTCGACGCGCGCGGCAATGGCTCGGCGCTCGCGGAAAAGCTGCAAATGCTGTTCGGGTTCGAGGTGATAGAGGCGGTGATGGCCACCGACAAAACATACCTTGCCTTCATGCCCAAGCTGAAGGCCGGCATCGAGGATCGCACTTTCATCCTGCCGCGCGACGATGGCGTTCTGGACGATTTACGGATGATCAAGCTGGTGCGCGGTATCCCCAAAATTCCCGACAGATCGGCCAATGTCCGCGAGGACGGCAAGATCGTCCGCCGCCATGGCGATACCGCCATCGCCGCGATGCATCTCATCGCCGCCGCCGATGACGATCCCGGTGCGTTTGAGGCTCTGGCCGCTGGCGTGCGCGCCAGCGCCGCGAGTGATGAGTATGGCATCACGTCGCGCGGCTTCGGCACCGTTGCCCGTCGTTCACAAGGAATGCCTTCATGGTAAAGCCGCCAACATCCGTTCCTGCGGCGCTGAGCGCCGAATTCGCCAGCACCCGCGACGGCCGCGACATCACGCGCGGCTTTGTCGCCGGGCTGCAGCAGCCGCGCGACCCGCGATTATGGGGTGCAATCGACTGGGGCGTTTACGAGCAGATCGAGAAGGATGATCAGGTCTTCTCAACCTTCCAACAACGGCGCGGCGCGGTCGTTTCGCGCAACTGGAATGTGGTGCCGGGCGATGAAACCGACCCGCGCTCGGTCGAGGCCGCTACCCGCTTTGGCGAGACGCTCCAGCGGATTGGATGGGACCGCGTCACCGACAAAATGCTGTGGGCCGTCATGCGCGGCTTTGCCGTCGCTGAAATAATTTGGGGCGCGCACGATGGCCTGATCGACTTTGCGGCAATCAAGGTTCGCCATGCGCGGCGGTTTCGCTATTTGGACACGGGTGAACTGCGCTTGCTCACCCGCGCGGCGACACAGGGCGAGGCGGTGCCGCCCCGCAAGTTCTGGCCGCTCGCGATGGGCGGCTCCGACGATGATGAATATTATGGGCGCGGCCTCGCCGAATGGCTCTATTGGCCCGTCACCTTCAAACGCAATGGCCTGCGCTTTTGGAACACCTTTCTTGACAAATTTGGATCACCCACGGCTGTCGGTAAATATCGCGTCGGCACCCCGCGGGCCGATATCGAAAAGCTGCTCGGCGCGCTCCAGGCTATCGCCACAGACAGCGGCATCGTCATCCCCGAAGGCGCGGCTGTCGAGCTGCTACAGGCCGCCAAATCGGGCACCGCTGACTATCACACCATGGCCACCTATATGGACGGGGCCATCGCCAAGATTATCCTCTCGCAAACCATGACCACCGACAACGGTTCCTCGCTCAGCCAGGCGCAGGTCCATGCGGGTGTTAAACTCGAAGTGGTAAAGGCCGATGCAGACCTGTTGTCAGACAGCTTCAACGGCGATGATGGTCCCGCACGCTGGTGGACCGACATCAATTACGGCCCCGATGTTGCCGCGCCGCGTGTCACCCGCGACGTCGAGGAAGAAACCGACACCAAAGCGCAGGCTGACACCGACACCGCGCTCAAGGGGCTTGGCTGGCAGCGCGACGAGGCAAGTTTCCGCGACACCTATGGCGACGGCTATGAACCCAGCCCCGAAGTCAAACCACTCATTCCGCGCGGGAACGGGGAGGGGGACCGCCAGTCCGAAGAGCTGGGGGTGGAGGGGTCCATAGGCACTGCGCCAGCGAAAGGCCAAGGAAACCAGCCGCGCTCGCCTGCGAGTGGGAAAGGCCAAGAAAACGCCTCCTTCGCCGCCGACGATCCGCGCCCGCTCTATGTTTACCGCAAATTACTCAACGCAGACGCTGTGGTCGCGTGGGCGCGGGAACAGGGCTTTACCGGCATCATTGCCGCAGGCGAGATGCATGTCACCGTCACCTATTCAAAAAAACCAGTCAACTGGATGAAGATGGGCGGTATGTGGGGCTGGAACGGCGACAATGCCGAACATCTCTTGCCACCAGGTGGCCCGCGCCTTGTCGAGCAATTTGGCGACAGCGCGGTTGTCCTCGTCTTCTTCTCCGGTCATCTGCAATCCCGCCACCGCGAAATGCGCGACGCCGGGGCAGGCTGGGACCATGACGGTTATTTCCCACACATCACCTTCACCTATGATGCTGGCAGCGTCGACTTGGCGAAGGTCGAACCTTATCGCGGCGAACTGCGCTTCGGCCCCGAGATATTCGAGCCAATAGAAGAAGATTGGCGTGCCCAAATACAGTCAAGCTTTGCCGAGCCTCTAGCGAAGGGCCCTGTTGCAATTGTTGATGTCATTCCCGACGATCCCACCGATACGCTCATCGATCAATTGATCGCAGAGGCGGGCTACAGGGCCGCAGCCGCCCTAACCACACCGATGCTCGCCGCGATCAAAACAGCCAACAGCGCTGAGGAATTACACGCACTACTCGACGCCGCACCCGGTGACGAAACGCTGCTTGCCACCTCCCTCGAAAACGCCAGTTTCGCACTGACCCTCGGCTCTGAAAGTCAGGTGGCGACCGATGGATAATCTCGTTTCACCAGGCGTTGAACGCGTTGCGCGTGCCTTGTGTGAGGTGCGCATCAGAGCCAATCGGCGATGGGATACGAGGCCAGAACACCTTGAGCGTATATTGCCAGCGGCTATCGATGCGAGTTGGCAAAATGAAATTGAGGCCGCGACAGCGGCCTATGCAGCGGCACTAGCAGGTATCGGCCTCGATTGATGGCCGACCCGCCGCCCGCATCGACCATCTATCTGACGCCTGATGACGCGCTCAGAGTCTGGCAGCAACGCGGCACCCTGCGCCCGACCGTCAATTGGCGCGAGATGATTCAGGGCGAACATGCCGCGGCCTTCACCGTCGCCAAAGTCGCCAAACTCGAACTACTCGCCACCATCCGCACCTCGCTGGACGATGTCATTCGGAACGGCGGCACCTTTGCCGAGTGGAAGCGCGATCTCCTGCCGCAGCTGCAACGCCACGGCTGGTGGGGCGTGGTCAATGACCCGGAATTGACTGGCACCACCGACACCATCGTCGTTAACGACCGGCGCTTGCGCACCATCTACCGCACCAATATCCGCATGAGCATCGCGGGCGGGCGCTGGCGCAAATTTCAGCGTGAAAAGCATATTTTCCCCTATCTGCGCTACCTGTCCGACCATTACCGCAAGCATCCGCGTCTCAACCATAAAAGCTGGCATGGCATCATCCTGCCTATCGACGATCCGACATGGGAATGGATGTTTCCGCCCAACGGCTGGGGCTGCAATTGCCGCGTCGAACAGGTCAGCGATGCCCGTATGCGCCGCAATGGCTGGTCGCTCAGCGAACCGCCCGATCCCGGCTTCGCGCCGTTCGAGACACCTTCTGGCATCATCAATGTGCCAAACGGCGTCGCACCTGGCTTTGGCTACAACCCCGGTATCGCGCATCTGCGGGTGCTGTCGGACAAGCTCGCGGCGACGCTCGACGCAGCAGAACAAGCCGGGTTTGCTACCGCAGCAGCGCAAGTGCGCCAGCAGGTGAGCCATGAGATGCGCGACGCGCTGTTGACTGGTTCCGCCGCCGAACAGCGTATTTTGCAAGGCGTCTCGGAAGCGGTGACGGCTACAACACAAACAGAGATTGAACTGGCTAGGCCTGTGATAAACCTGCTCGGTGCGCAGCGGCAATTCACTAGCACCCTGCCGCACGAAACCATCCGCAAAGTGCAGAATAAACACGGCGTCAACGGCTTTGCGCGCGACACCTATCCTATAATTTCGAGTGATTGGTCGTTCATTCCGCACATTATAAAAGCTGGCCGACGGTATCTTGACGCGCGCGCCAATAACACACGCTCTTTGATATATGTGTTGAGGGTGGGCGACCTTGACTATGTCTATATTGAGCGGATCGGATTGAAGCGCGGCGAGTGGCTACGTGGAAAAACCTTCTTCAAAGAGCAATCATACCAGCCACCACGTGGTGCGGCGGAAATATTGTGATGAGGGAAGGGTGGAGCCCCGGGGTTGAATGCTTGCGCCTGCAACCGATGCACGTCCGAAACACCGTTGCTCCGTCAAGCTCTATAGCGACGATCGGTTAACAAGACAACCCTCTCCCAACACCTGATACAATGAGGGGGAGGCTTTGGGCGCACTAACGCCCATCACCGCAGGATAGACCCTGCACCTTTGCGCCGCCGCGGCGGCGCGCAAGTTCCCCCACCGGCGCACCGGCGGGAATTCGAGTAGGTGCAAAAGATGAAGGATTTGATACGTTGCGGCGGATGCGCTGCGCTGCTGTTTAAGGCAGAGACAGGAGCGATTGCTGCTGTTATAGAGGTCAAGTGCCGCCGATGCGGCCAGTTCAACATATTGAGGCCAACGAGCCCTCCTGCGACCGCCACACGAGCGGCCACCGGAGAAAGTCCTTGTGGCTCTATATCCCACCCCAATATCGGCCACCCCAGCCGATGAGCTGCGCGGCCTCTCGCTGTGCGCAGGCTATGGCGGTCTCGACCTTGGCCTTGCCATCGCCGAGTCTGCCTATCACACTCACTGTTACGTCGAGCGGGAAGCCCATGCAGCGGCCACTCTCGTGGCGCGGATGGAGGACCAGGCCTTGGCTTCGGCACCTGTCTGGGACGATCTCAAATCCTTTGACGGCCGCCCATGGCGCGGCCGCATTGATATCCTCTCTGCCGGTTATCCGTGCCAGCCGTTCAGCTTTGCCGGGCAGCGGCGCGGCGCCGCCGACCCGCGCCACCTGTGGCCCGACGTCGCGCGGATCATCGACGAGGTGCGCCCCGAATGGGTCTTCGCCGAGAATGTCGAGGGCCACATCGATCTGGGATTTGCCGAGGTCGCGGCCAGCCTTCGCGCGCTGGGCTATACGGCAAAAGCAGGCCTGTTTTCAGCGCGAGAAGCAGGCGCAAGCCACCGGCGTCGCCGCCTGTTCATCTTGGCCCACGCCGACCGCGCGCGACAGCGGCCATTTTGCCGATCTGATGGTGGGCAAAGCGGCAATGCAGCCGATCAAAACGATCAACCTGAGCGAGGCCAGTGCGGGCCAAATACCGCTTTCCAACGCATCGCGGTGCTGGATGGCGCTATGGATGATCCTGCGCGCGATGGGGTGGCGCGCGGCCGATACGCAGCGCCGCTGTTCGCCCCCGGTCCGGGTGACCTTGTGGCATGGGAACGGCTCATTGACCAACGGCCTGATCTTCAACCCGCGCTTCTACGAGCTGCTGATGGGATGGCCGATAGGCTGGACCGCTCCCGGGGTATCGGTAACGGGGTATTCAGCATGGCTGCAGCGCTCGCGTGGCGCACTCTCAAAGCTGATTTTGCCCGCCAATGGGAACGGCAATGGGCAGGAGGTGACCAATGACGCTGCATGAGGAGAATGGGCTTGAGCCCGTCGCCCCCGTCAAACCCGTTGCCGCTTATATCGGCGGCAAGCGCACCCTGTCCTGCCGATTGGTGGCGATGATACAGACCATTCCCCACGACCTTTATATCGAGCCGTTTGTCGGTATGGGTGGGGTGTTTCTGCGCCGCACGATGCGTCCGCGCACCGAGATCATCAACGATATATCGAGCGATGTGACGACACTGTTCCGAATACTCCAGCGTCACTATCAGCAGTTTCTCGACACTCTCAAATGGCAGCTGCAAAGTCGTGCCGAGTTCGAGCGGTTGAAGGCAGCCGATCCATCGACATTGACCGATTTGGAGAGGGCCGCGCGCTTCCTTTATTTGCAGCGCGTTGCCTTTGGCGGCAAGGTTGTTGGCCAGAATTATGGGGTGAGCACAACGGGCGGCGCGCGGTTCAATTTACTCAAGTTAGTGCCGATGCTCGAAGACGTCCACGAGCGGTTGGCGGGGGTGGTTATCGAGCGATTACCGTTCGCCGATCTGATCCGCCGCTATGACCGTGCGGGTGCGCTCTTCTATCTCGACCCGCCCTATTGGGGGTGCGAAACCGACTATGGCGCCAGCTTCTCACGGGCTGATTTTGAGGTGCTAAGCGCCCTCTTAGAAGGGCTTGAGGGGCGGTTTATACTGTCGCTCAACGACACGCCGGAGATCCGTAAATTGTTCGATTGGGCGACGATGGAGGAGGTGCGGCTTAACTATAGCCTTAGCGGCAAGGCGACCCCTGCGCGCGAACTGATTATCAGCGGGCGGGGGTGAGCCACAAGGGGTTAGCGGCGACGTTCAAGCAGGATGGACCACAGCGCATCATTGTCCTGCGCGAACCGCACCGCCATGTCGGCGGCGGCCTCTTCGCTGGTGAAGCGCTCGATGAAATTGCCGTTCGCAAACAGGTCATTCTGGCGGGTGATGAAGTAGGCTATCGTGGTCATGATGGTCTCCGTTTCGATAGGGAGACACTGCTCTCAAACCGCCCGAAGTCCAGTAGAAAGCGACAAGAAAAATGCGCCACAAAAGGGTGTCATTTTGGGGGTGATAATCTTATTGCGAATGCGAACTTAGCGTCCAAGTTAGGTCACAGTTCGTCGCGCGATTTTGGTGTCAATTTTTCCTCAAATCCCTATATTTCCGCCATTCCTTCCGTCCAAGTTACAAAGTCGAGGAACTTGGACGCTCTGACGCATTTCTGCGGTTTATGGCATGTCGCCGATTACAACGCTTCTTATTGCGAATGGCCATGAATGGCTGTTTCATGCGCCTTACACCGCATATGCATCGCCAATTTTATTTTGCGTAACTATATTACGCGACAGTAATTCATATCCCGCCTTCATCCCGCAAAAAGGCCAATTTTCTGCGCCTTTCAGCCCGCCTCTATGCCCCAATATCCCAACTTGTCCCCGCACCCAATTACTGGCGCGTCACACGCTAAAGGTTGCGCTGGCCCATGGCCG
>CXWL01010281.1_pt2 | contig 12564 bp, 10 predicted proteins | sample 590931 | NCBI WGS metagenome assembly CXWL01 (sample SAMEA3498368, study PRJEB10139) | groundwater metagenome | biome: water well; material: biofilm material | place: Germany | collected 2015-04-27
GCGGTGAACAAGAACCGCGGCCTGGCCGTGACGGTGCTCGGCAGGATCATCAACGCGAACACGACGATGACGTAAGCGACCATCGGCCACGGAAGGCGACGCTTGTACATCATGACGAGCAAGGCGATCATCACCGCGACGGACACCGCGGTGATGATGTCGGTGGGTGAAGCGAGCGGGCGGATGATCGCCTCGACCGTGTTCTTGATCGCGGTGAACCCGAAGCTCGTNNGATGAAGCCGATGGGGGCCAGGAGCGGGGCGACGAGCGCGCCCCAACGGCGGTCGTCGCGGATCGCGACGGCGGCGGCAACGGCGCACGCTGCCACCAGTGCGAGCCCGTTCGGTCGGGTGGCCGTGGCGACGGCGGCGAGGAGCCCGGCGGCGAGCCACTGTTCGCGGAGCAGCATGAGCAGGCATGCCGCGGCAAGCACGATCAGGGTGGCCTCGGAGTAGGTGAGGCTGAGCGCCATGCTGCCCGGGAAGAACGCCATCAGCAGCATGGCCCGGTAGCCGACACGCTCGCCGAACAGTTCGCGGGCGAGGATGCCGACCAGCACCACGGCGACTGCTCCGAGCACGAAGTTGACGAACACGCCAGCCGCGACGTCGCCACCGGGGAGCACCGCGTCGGCGGCGCGGACGAGCATCGGGTACACGGGGAAGAACGCGGCGCGTGCCTCGGGCATCTCGTAGGTGACACCGGCCGGGATGACGGTCGGGTAACCGTCGCGAATGATCCTGTAGTACCACGCGCCGTCCCACGAGGTGAGCACCTGCAAGATCAGGCCGACGGCGTTCTTCGGTCGGGCCTCACCGAGGCGATTGGCCTCGGCCACATCTTGAGCGGCCACGATCGCGGCACCGGCGATGACGCACACGCGCGATACGAGGTAGGCGACTCCAGCTCGCCGGAGGAACGATTGCCACATCGACACGTCGCTGTGGGCGGGAGCGGTGGAGATGACGGTACTCATCGGCTTTCCGACGCTAACACTCCCCGCGAGGTGAAACGGGGCAGGTCAGCGGGGCCCGAGCTCACCATTCGGACATCGGCAGGATGCGCTTTCGGGGCCCGAACTTCGGCGCCCCGCCGACCTCGAGCTGCAGCAGGCGCACCACCCTGGCGCGCTGCCCGCGGTACGGCTCGAGCAGCTCGAGCATGCGCTCGTCGGTGGCCCGCGGTTCGCCGGCCAGCGCCCAGGCGACCGTGTTCTTGAGGTGGAAGTCGCCGACGGCGACGGCATCGGGTTCGCCGAGCGCGGCGGTCAGCACCGCACCGATGGTCCACTCGCCCACACCGCGCAGCAGCACGAGCCGGCGGGCGGCCTCGATGCTTCCGGCCGCGCCCCAGTGCCACAGTCGATCTGCATGGCGAGCCACCGTGACGAGGCACTCGGCTCGCTTGCGCTCGATGCCGCGCGGATGGAACCACCAGCTCGGCGTGCTGCCGAGCCGTTCGGGGTGCGGTGGCAGGCGGAGGCCTTGGTGCGGTCCGGGCGCGGTTTCGCCGAGGTCGAGGCACAAGCGACGCCACTGGCTGCACGCTTCGCCGGCCGTGATCCGTTGGGCGAGCACGATCGGTAGGAGCTCGTGGTAGAGATCGAGGCTGGCCCCGAGACGAAGCCGCGGCCGGTTTCGCTGGGCGCGCATGATCGTGGGATGAGCGTTCGTGAACACGAACGGCTGATCGCGATCGCCGATGAGGTGTGGCACGGTGGCGTGCAGCCAGTCGGCGCCCGGTCCCCACACCTGCTCGCGCAACGAGCCGTCGCGCCAATCGAGGTGCACCGTGGCCGGCCCGAGTGGGGTGAGCGTTGCCCGCCACAGCTCTCCGGGCGACAGCTTCGTGGTGGGGTCGTTGCTGCCGTAGCGCAGCGGCGCCAGCGTGTCGCGCTGCGGGAGGTGCGTCGGCGCAGCGGCGGTGAGGATCGGCACGGGTCGACCGTAGCAACGGGGTGTGCCGCGATCCTGCGCCGCGACCGGCCGCCTCTAGCCGACGGTGACTGGGGTGACGTTGGGGAAGTGGCAGGCCACGAAGTGCCCTTCACCCACCTGGCGGAGCTGGGGCTCGTCGCGGCGGCAGACGTCTTCGGCCGAGGGGCATCGGGGGTTGAACCGGCAGCCGGCCGGGGGCAGCACCGGCGACGGTGGTTCGCCCTCGATCGCTGTCTTGGTGACCACTACGGTCGGATCCGGTACCGGGATCGACTCGAGCAGCACCGAGGTGTACGGATGTGCCGGCTGGCGGTACAGCACATCGGACGGGGCCACCTCGCACATCTTGCCGAGGTACATCACCGCCACGCGATCGCTGATGTTCTTGACCACGGCGAGGTCGTGGGCGATGAAGATCAGCGTGAGCCCGTGCTTCGCCTTGAGGTCTTCGAGCAGGTTCAGCACCTGTGCCTGCACGCTCACGTCGAGCGCGCTGACCGGTTCGTCGCAGATGATCATCGACGGGTCGAGCACCAGCGACCGGGCGATCGAGATGCGCTGGCACTGGCCGCCAGAGAACTGGTGCGCCTGGCTCTCGGCGGCTCGCTGCGGATCGATACCGACCTCTTCGAGCAGCGCGTCGACCTTGGCCAGTTGCTCGTTGCCGTTGCCGCGCTTCCAGATCACCAGCGGTTCGCGAACGATGTCGCGGACCTTGCGGCGAGGGTTCAGCGACGAGACCGGATCTTGGAAGATCATCTGCATGCGGGTGCGTGCGGCGCGCATCTCGTCGGGCCTCATCGAGGTGAGCTCTCTGCCCTCGAACGACACCGAACCGCTGGTGGGGCGGGGCAGCTGCATGAGCGCCTTGCCGGTGCTGCTCTTTCCGCAACCGCTCTCGCCCACGACGCCGAGCGTCTCACCGCGGAGCACGTCGAAGCTGATGCCGCTCACCGCGTGCACCTTCAACCCGGTGTGGCCGACGGGGAACTCGACCACCAGATCTTCCACGCGCAGCAGCACGTCGGCGCTGTCGCGGAGGTGCGCCTTGCCGGTGCCCGCCATCAGCGAGCCCCGACCTTGTCGTCGGCGAGCTGGGCGGTTCGCTCGACGTGATGCGGTGACCCAACCGGGTACCAGCACGCGTACACGTGCTCGGGATGCTCGGCTTGGATCAAGGGCGGCTCCTCCTCGTGGCAACGGGCCTGGGCGAACGCGCAGCGGGGGGCGAAGCGGCAGCCACGCGGCGGGTTGACGAGATCGGGCGGCCGCCCCGGGATGACCGTGAGCCGGGTGTGGCTCGGGTCTTCGATCTTGGGGATGCTGTTCAGCAACGCCTCGGTGTACGGCATCTTCATGCTGGCGAAGAGCGTGGCCGTGGGCGCCTTCTCGACCAGCTTGCCGCCGTACATCACGGCGATCTCGTCGGTGTGCCCGGCAACCACGCCGAGGTCGTGAGTGACGAGGATCAGCGACATGTTGCGGTCGCGACGCTGCTCGCCGATCAGTTCGAGGATCTGCGCCTGCACGGTGACGTCGAGGGCGGTGGTGGGCTCGTCGGCGAACAGCAGGGTGGGGCCGCACGACATCGCCAGGGCGATCATCACCCGTTGGCGCATGCCGCCGCTCAGCTCGAACGCGTACTGATCGAGGCGTTTCTCGGGTTCGGGGATGCGCACGTCCTGGAGCAGCTTCAGCGCGGTGGCGCGGGCATCGACGTTGGCCATCCCGAGGTGCAGCTTCAGCCCTTCGCCGAGCTGCTTGCCGATGCGCATCACCGGGTGCAGCGATGTCATCGGATCCTGGAAGATCATCGACATCTCCCGGCCCCAGATCTTGCGCCGCTCCTTGAGCGGCAGGTCGATGATCTCCTGCCCTTCGAACATCACCGATCCGGTCCGTTCGACGTTGCGGCGGGGGAGCAGGCCCATGATCGAACGCGACAGCACGGTCTTGCCGGAGCCCGATTCGCCGACGATGCCGAGCGATCGGCCGCGGTCCATGCTGAAGCTCACCCCGTCGACCGAGCGCACCAGGCCGCGGTCGGTGCGGAAGTGGGTGCGCAGGTCTTTCACCTCCAGCAGCGGGCCGTCGCCCTGGCGAGTGGCGGTCTGCAGCTGGATGCTCACGCAATCGCCTCGCGGGAGTTGAAGCGCTGGGCGAACACGTCGCCGAGGAGGTTGATCGACAGCACGGTGAGGAACATCACGAACGCCGGCATCAGCGAGATCCACCAGATGCCGTTGCGCAACCGCTCGGAGCCGGCCGAGATCATCGCGCCCCACGTGGGCGTGGGCGCCTCCACCGACAGGCCGAGGAAGGCGAGTGCGCCCTCGGCGACGATCAGCAGCGCCAGGCCGGTGAGTGCGAACGACAGCAGCGTGGGCACGATGTTGGGCAGGATCTCACGGAACAGGATGCGGCTGCGCTTGGCGCCCAGGCTGCGCGCCGCGACCACGAAGTCGCGCTGTGCGTAGGCGATGGTGTTGGCTCGCACCAGCCGGGTGAGCGGCGGGATCGACAGGATGACCAGTGCGGTGATGATCGGCCACAGTGGCCGCGACGTAGCAGCATCGGTGGAGTTCGGCGGGTTGAAGAAGGTGACGAAGAAGATGGCCAGCAGCAGTGGCGGGAACGCCAGCAACACGTTGGTGAAGTTCTCGATCAGGGCGTCGGCCCAGCCCCGGAAGTAGCCGGCGATCATGCCCAGGAAGGTGCCGATCGCCAGGCCGAACGTGATCGCGAAGCCGGCGATGATCAACGAGTTGCGGGCCCCGAGCATGGCTCGGGCGAAGATGTCGAAGCCGTTGCGGTCGGTGCCCATCAACCCGGCTCGCTCGGGCCCATCGCCGATCGTCTTCTCGGGCTCGGCGAACCACGCCCACGTCGGCGGCCGCTCGATCTTCAGCAGGCTGCCCTTCAGCGCAGTGCTGCACTCGAGCTTGTTGTCGAACTGGTCGCAGCTGTGGTTGACGTAGGGCAGCGAGTTGGCCCCCACGGCGCTGACGGTGATGAACACCAACCACCCGATCGCCAGCCACTTGGTGACCCGGCCGCGCCGTTTGACCTTCACCTGCCGCGCTGCTTCGGGCAGCGCCGGGTCGGCGTCGGCGGAAACGGTGGTGCCGGTGGTCGTGTCGGTGACGGTGTCGCCCATGGTCATCCCAGTGCCCTTCCGGCGCGCACTCGCGGGTCGATGAACGCGTAGGCGATGTCGACCACGAAGTTGACGAGGACGTAGATCATGGCCAGGATCACCACGCAGTACTGCACGGTCGGGTACTCGCGACGGAAGATGCTCTCCACCGTGAGCCGGCCCATCCCGTTGAGCAGGAAGAACTGCTCGACGATCACCACGCCACCCATCAGCGCGCCGATGTTGACCGCGGCCGAGGTGACCAGCGAGAAAAGTGACGGGCGCAACGCGTGACCGAACAGGAGCCGCTGCGTGCTCACTCCCTTGGCGCGGGCGGTGGTGATGAAGTCGCTCTGCAACGTGCCGATCATGTCGGAACGCAGCAGGCGCATGTAACCGGCGAAGAGCGGGATGGCGATGGTGAGCGTGGGCAGGGCGAACGCCTTGAAGTGCTCCGCCGGAGCGTCCCACAGACCCCGGTAGATGGACGGGAAGGGGAACCACTTGTTCTGCACGCTGAACAGCAGGATGAGCACGGGGGCGACGATGAAGTTCGGGGTGGACAGCATGCCGAATGCGGCCGTGGTGCCCAGCCGATCGAAGCGCGAGTTCTGCTTGTGCGCCGACCAGACGGCCACGGGGATGGCGATGCCGAGCGCCACGAGCTGTGCGTAAATCATCAGGTACAACGAGATCGGCATCCCCCGCTTGATCTCCTGGGAGATCAACTGGTTGGTCTGGAAGGTGAGGCCCCAGTCGCCGGTGACGAAGTCCTTCATCCAGTTCACGTACTGGGTGAGGATCGGTTTGTCGAGGCCGAGCTCCTTGACCACTGCCTGGGCCTGCTCCTTGGTAGCCCCGGGGCCGGTCTTCAGGGCGACGAGCACGTCGGTGCCGCCCGGAAGGAACCGGAGCGCGATCGAGGTGAGGAAGGTGACCACCACCAGCACGAATATGAGTTGCGCGAACCTGCGAAGCACATATCGCATGTCTGGTGGTGGTCCCTTCTGCTCGGGTCAGTCCTGCTCGTGCCGGTGGCCGGTGGCGACTACTGGTCGACCCACAGGGTCATCGGGTAGAACGTTCCGGAGATGCCGGCCCCGAATGCGCCGACGGCGCCGTCGGGCATCTCGAACACGGTCGGGCCGTGCACGTTCGGCTTCGTGGCCACGCCCCAGATGGTGTAGCTGCCCCAGAGGGTGTAGCACTCGGTGGCGAACAGCTTGTTCACCTCTTCGGCGATCTCCTTCTTGCGGGCCGGGTCGGCCGAGGCGCGGTTCTCGTCGAGCAGGGCGTCGAGCTGCGTGTCCCTGATGCGACCGAAGTTCAGCGCCAGGGCGCCCACCTCGAGCGCGCTCGACGAGTGCCACCAGTGGTACTGCATGTCGAGGTCGAACCCGCCGTAGAGGCGCCACTGGAAGACCTGGAAGTCGCCGAGCAGCGCGGTCACGATGTAGATGCCCTGGTCGACCTGGTCGATGGTGACCTCGTCGATGCCGGCTTCCTCGAACCACTGCTGCTGGAACTGGGCGACGGTGAGGTTGGTCTGGTCCTGGGTGGTGGCCAGCGACAGCGTGAGTGGGCCCGGGTGCTCGGCCTTGTACTCGGCGATCAGCTCCTGCGCCTTGGCCATGTCTTGCGCCAGCGGGAAGCCGGTGTCCTCCAGGTAGCCGACCATCGTCGGTGAGAACGGTCCACTGGCGATCTGGTTGACGCCGGCGCCGATCGTGTCGATGATCGCCTGGTTGTCGGATGCGTACGCCAGCGCGCAGCGCACCCGCCGGTCGGTGAGCGGCGAGCCCTCCTGGGTGACGTGCAACATGGTGTGTGCCGTCTCACCGTTGTTGGCGATCTCGACCATCGGGAACTCCTTGGTCTCACGGAACTCGGCGATGGTCTCGCCGTTGGTGGTGTGCAGGAGATCGATCGTGCCGCTCTTCAGTGCGTCACGGCGGGTGAGCGCATCGGCGATCGGGCGGAACTCGATCGCGTCGAGGTACGGGTACGGCTGGTTCCAGTAGTCGGCGTTCTTCGTCATCGAGAAGAGCTCGTTGGGCCGGTAGTCCTCGTACACGAACGGCCCGGTGCCGACCGGCTGCGACTTGAGGATCTTCGCGGCGTCACTGTCGCCGTCGCTGGCGGCGAGCCACGTGGGCGAGGCCTGGTAACCGGCCTGGCCCATCAACGAGAACGGGAACGCCGCCCACGAGGTGCTCAGCGTGACCACGGCGGTCATCGGATCGGCGGGATCGACCGCGACGGTGTCGACCGGACGGAGGATGTTGCCGGTGAGGATGCCGGTCTTGGCCCGGGTGATGTTCTCGACGATGGCTGCACCGTCGAACGGTGTGCCGTCGTGGAACTCGACGCCCTCGCGAGCGGTGATTTTCCACTCGGTGAAGTCGTCGTTGGGGGTGATCGACTCGGCCAGGTACGGGCTCCAGCTGTTCTCGCCGCTGGGCATCGCCAACGTGTCGTAGATGTTGCGGATGACCTGGTGGCAGGAGATCGCGCAGACCATCTCGGAGGGCCGCCATGGGCTGGAGGTGTCGGCCTCGACGCCCATCACCAGCGAACCTCCTGGTACGGGGACCACTTCGGGGGCTGCCGTCGGCGGCGGCGCGTTGGTTGCCGGCGGTTCGGTGGCGCCGGTGGTGCCGGCGGTCGTTGCGGCAGTGGTGGTGTCGGAACCGCCCTGGCTCACTTCGGTGGGCGTGCTCTCGCCGTCGTCGCCGCCGCCGCACGCGGCGGCCACGAGGCCGACCGTGATGACCACTGCGGCGAACACCTTGCCCGAACCGCGTTTTGCCGTGCCTCGTCGCGACGTTGCTTGCCGCGATGCTCGTTGGATCCCCATCCTCATGATCTCCCCCTCTTGTCGTGCTGCTTGTCGTGCTTCGTTCGTGAACCGTGCCTGCACCGGTCTGCTACGGGTGACGTGACCCCCATCACACCCCGGCGATCGCACCTTACTCACATCTGAGTTCGACGGCGCAACACGTGCCCGCAGAGATGGACACGACCCGGGCCTGTGCCTGCGTCGACCGTGGTTGCACTACGTTCCGCCCCATGACGACATCGTGGGACGACCTCCTGGACCGGCTGCGCGTCGAACCTGGCGAGGCGGTGCAGCTGTCGAAACGAGCCACCGACGACGACTTTGGTCTGTCCAAGCAAGAGGCGCTCGCCGAACTGGAATCCACCACGGCCGACATCGATCTGCTGCAACAGCGGCTGTTCGCCGAGAACCGACGGAGCGTGCTGTTGGTGGTGCAGGCGATGGATGCGGCCGGCAAGGATGGCACGATCCGCACCGTGTTGACCGGGCTCAACCCGGCCGGCGTCGCCGTGACCGGGTTCAAGGCGCCGGCGGGGCCCGAGGCCCAGCACGACTACCTGTGGCGAGTGCATCAGGTCTGCCCGGCGCGGGGTCAGATCGCCGTGTTCAACCGCAGCCACTACGAGGACGTTCTGGTTGTGCGGGTGAAGAAGTTCGTTCCCGATGCGGTGTGGCGGCGCAGGTACGAGCACATCCGCAACTTCGAGCGGATGCTCGCCGACGAGGGGACCGCGGTGGTGAAGTGCTTCCTCCACGTTTCCAAGCGGGAGCAGGCGGTCAGGTTCCAGGAGCGGCTCGACGATCCGGAGAAGCGGTGGAAGTTCCGCATCGGCGATCTCGACGACCGCGCACTGTGGCCGAAGTTCCAACGGGCCTACCAGGATGCGATTCGGGAGACCTCGACCGCGGCCGCGCCGTGGTACGTGGTTCCGGCCGACAGCAACTCGCGCCGCAACCTCGCCGTCGCGAAGATATTGCTGGGCACGTTGCGACGGCTCGATCCGAAGATCCCGCCGCCGGAACCGGGACTCGACGACGTGACCATCGGGTGAGCCGCGTTTCGACGGATCCGCCGCTGTCGGTTTACGAATTGTAAAGTCTGCGGCGATGTCGGTCCTGGTCCCCTACGCGCTCGACGAGGCGCTCGCCCATCTCGCTCTCCACCCCGATGCCACCGTGCTCGCCGGCGGCACCGATCTGATGGTCGAGCTGAACGCTGGTCACCGTCGGCCGACGGGCGTGCTGTGCGTGAACCGTGTGCGCGAGCTCAGGACGTGGCTCCACGACTCGGTCACCGGCGTGCTCACGATCGGCGCGGCGATCACCTACGCCGAGCTCGCCGAGGAACCACTGGCCACGCTCGTGCCGGCACTGGCGCAAGCAGCGCGCACCGTCGGTTCGCCGCAGATCCGCAACGCGGCCACCATCGGCGGCAACGTCGGCACCGCATCGCCTGCCGGTGACGGTCTGCCGGTGCTGGCGGCCCTCGACGCGGTGGTGCACATCGCCGCGGTCGATGGTGTCCGCGACGTTGCGTTCGGCGATTTCGCGGTCGCCCCGAAACGAACCGTGTTGCGACCCGGTGAGCTGATCACCGCGATCACGGTGCCGGTGCTCACCGGATACCAGGGCTACAGCAAGGTCGGCGCGCGCAACGCGATGGTGATCGCCACCGCCAGCGCATGCCTTGCCGTCGACACCCCGAGTCGTAGCGTGCGGCTCGCGCTCGGATCGGTCGGCCCTGTGATCATCCGCGCCTCCGAGGCCGAGGCGATCGTCGACGGCGGCGCCGATTTCGACCGTCGGGCCGTGCCCGCCGATGTCGCTGCGGCGTTCGCGGCCGCCGCGGTCGCGGCTGCCCGACCGATCGACGACCATCGCTCGACCGCCGCGTATCGGCGGCATGCGATCGGCGTGCTGGCCGCTCGGCTGCTCGCCCGGGCCTTTCCAGGACCTGCCACACCTGGGGACGCATCCAGGGCCGGCGCATCCGGCGGAGGCGTGTCATGAGCGCGTCGTCATCGGCTGCGGGCGCCGCCGAGCACCAGTTCTTCCAACTCCACGTGAACGGCCACACCCGAGATGTCGCCGATTCGTGGAACGGCGAGAGCCTGCTGTTCGTGCTCCGCGAGCGGCTCGGCCTGCTGGGCAGCAAGGGCGCATGCGAGCAGGGCGAATGTGGAAGCTGCAGCGTGCTCGTCGACGGCGCGCTGGTGTGCGGCTGTCTGGTGCTCGCGGCCAGTGCCGTCGGTCAGGAGATCGTCACCATCGAGGGCATCGCTCCGCACGGTTCGCCGAGCGACGTGCAGTTGGCGTTCGTCGAGGCAGGGGCGGTGCAATGCGGGTTCTGCACGCCGGGTCTGATCATGGCCACCCATGCGCTGCTCGAGCGCAGTCCCGAACCGAGCGAGCTCGAAATTCGCGAAGAGCTCTCCGGCAACGTGTGCCGGTGCACGGGGTACGGACGGATCATCGACGCCGTGCAGCGCGTCGCGGTGGCCCGCCGGGAGGTGCCGCGATGACCGCTGTCGACACCGCCATCGGCCGGGGCGTGCTGCCAGGTCGGCTTGGCGACAGTCCGCCCCGGCCCGACGGCGTGCCCAAGGCGCAGGGCAGCTTCGCGTTCGCCGGCGACCTCACCGCCGACGGGTTCTTGTGGGGCGCCACGCTGCGCTCTCCGCATCCCTCGGCGCGCATCGTCAGCATCGATCTGGCCGGCGCGTGGCGCATCGCCGGCGTCGCCGCGGTCATCACCGCCGTCGACGTGCCGGGCGTTGCCACCTACGGGCTGATCAGCCGCGATCAGCCGGTGTTCGCCGGCGACGTCGTGCGGTACGTGGGCGAGCCGGTCGCCGCAGTAGCCGCCGATCATCCCGACACCTGTCGGCGAGCGCTCGCCGCGATCGTCGTGGAGTACGAGGTCACCGAGCCGCTGCTCGACCCCGAGCGGGCCATCGATGGCTCGCACCCGCCGATCCATCCGGCCGGCAACATCATCCGTCACCAACGGATCATCTGCGGCGACGGCGCGGCAACCGGCGCGGTCGTGGTGGAGGGCACCTACGAGATCGGGATGCAGGATCAGGCGTTCCTCGGTCTCGAGGCCGCCCTGGCGATCCCCGACCCCGGCGCCGATGGCGTCGAGCTGTACGTGGCGACGCAGTGGTTGCACGAGGATCGCCGGCAGATCGCCGCATGCCTCGGCCTCGACGCCGACAAGGTGCGGCTCGTGCTCGGTGGTGTCGGCGGCGCCTTCGGCGCCCGCGAGGACATCAGCTTGCAGGTGCACACCTGCCTGCTGGCGATCCGCACGGGCCGCCCGGTGCGAATGGCCTACAACCGCGAGGAGAGCTTCCTCGGGCACGTGCATCGCCACCCGGCGCGGATCTGGATGCGCCATCACGCCGACGCCGACGGGCTGATCGTGAAGATCGAGGCGCGCTTCGTGCTCGACGGCGGCGCCTACGCCTCCACCTCGTCGGCGGTGCTGATCAACGCCGTCACCCACACTCAGGGGCCGTACCGGTGCGCGAACGCGATCGTGCACGGCTATGCCGTGCGCACCAACAACCTTCCATGTGGGGCGATGCGCGGGTTCGGGGTGGTGCAGGCGTGCTTCGCCCACGAGGGCCAGATGGATCGTCTCGCCGCGGCATGTGGGCTCGACCCGGTCGAGATCAGGTTGCGCAACGCAATGGTCACCGGCGACCGCCTGATCACCGGGCAGCCGATCGAGAACGTCGCCCCGGTCGAGCGGTGCATCCGCGAGACGGCGGCCCTGCCGCTGCCCGACGAGCCGATCGGCGGCCACGACGGCGACCCGATGCGCCTTCCCGGCGGTGCCGGGCTCACCGCCGACCGGGGCCACATCCGGCGCGGCGTCGGCTGGGGGGTGTCGATCAAGAACCTGATGTACTCGGAGGGCTTCGACGACTACTCCACGGCGCGCTGTCGCCTCAGCGACGGTGTGGCGTCGCTGAAGTTCGCCACGAGCGAAGTGGGGCAGGGGTTCGTCGCGATCGCTCCGCAGATCGCCAGGTCGGTGCTCGGCGTCGACGACGTCATGCTGGAACCGATCGACACGACGATCGGCTCGGCCGGATCCACCTCGGCGTCACGCCAGACGTGGATGAGCGGAGGTGCGGTCGACGGAGCCTGCCGCCTCGTCCGCGAGCGGCTGTTCGAGCACTGCGGCGCCCGCTACGGCATCGATCCGCTGCGGCTGGCGATCGACGGCCGCGACGTGATCGACACGATGGGTGATCTGCGCGTGCCCGTCACCGAGGCGTCGGCGGGCATCATCATCGAGGAGACCTTCGAGCACCACCACCGCGCCACCGTCGATCTCGACCACAACGGCCAGGGCAACTGCCACACCGCCTTCGCGTTCGTCGCCCATCGCGCCGTAGTCGATGTCGACCCCGACCTCGGCCTGGTGAAGGTGGTGCAGATCGCCACCGCCCAAGATGTGGGTCGCGCCCTGAATCCGCTGAGCGTGCTCGGCCAGATCGAGGGAGGCATCGCCCAGGGCGTCGGGCTCGCCGTGATGGAGGAGATCATCCAGATCGACGGGCGGATTCGCAACGCCAACTTCACCGACTACCTGCTGCCGACGATGCTCGACATGCCCGACGTGGTGGCCACCTTGATCG
>CXWL01120095.1_pt1 | contig 12564 bp, 14 predicted proteins | sample 590931 | NCBI WGS metagenome assembly CXWL01 (sample SAMEA3498368, study PRJEB10139) | groundwater metagenome | biome: water well; material: biofilm material | place: Germany | collected 2015-04-27
AATGAAACCAAGGTCAAGGTCGTCAAGAACAAGATCGCGCCGCCATTCAAGGAAGCGCACTTCGATATCCTGTATGGCGAAGGCACATCCCGCGAAGGCGAAATTCTGGATCTGGGTTCGGATGCCAAGATCGTCGAAAAATCCGGTGCCTGGTACAGCTATAACGGCGAACGTATCGGCCAAGGCAAGGATAATGCACGCAACTATCTGAAAGAACGTCCGGAACTGGCGCGCGAAATCGAAAACAAGGTGCGTGTTTCATTGGGCGTGCCTGAACTCGGTGCCATCAAGTCGGATGAACCAGTTGCGAAGAAGGCTACTGCGAAAGAAAGCAGGGAAGCCAAAGAAGCAAAAGAAATCAAAGAAGTCGAATAAGGTAGCGGCCTGGCCGATATCCTTCGATTGGATGTTCATTTTTAACGGGCGCCCGTACTGACGGACTCATATGGCAAAACTGCAAGTGAGTCTGAAAGCGCGGGCGCTTCGCTATTTATCGGTGCGCGAACACAGTCGCCAGGAATTGGCGCGCAAACTGGCGCGCTATGCGCAGGAGGGCGACGATGTCGAAGCCTTGCTCGATACGCTGGAAGCGGCGAAATTTCTTTCTGAAGCACGTTTCTCCGAGTCGCTGGTCAACCGGCGGGCGGCACGTTTCGGCAACAGCCGGATTTTGTCCGAACTGAAAAGCCACAATATAGATCCCGATTCACTGACTGAAATCAAGGCCGGGCTGGCGCTGGATGAAAACGCGCGTGCACGTGAAGTCTGGCTGAGAAAATTCGGCACGGCGGCGAGCGATGCAAGCGGTCGTGCGAAGCAGATGCGCTTCCTGCTGCAGCGCGGCTTTTCGCATAGGGCGATACAGGCTGCGATGCGCGCGAAGGATGAAGACTGAGACTGGTGTTGACAGTCTTTTCCGCAAATGGAAATGACCGATAAGGCGGAATAGCGCTGGATTGCACGCCCATTAACTGTGTATGCAATCCAGGCTGTGCTGATGGGGGATCAGTGATCCATCAATGCCTTGACGTGGACTGCGGTGGCGGAGGCCAAACCTTCCAGGCTGTAACCGCCTTCCAGTATCGAGACTATGCGTCCCTCGCAAGTGTCATCGGCAATTTTCATGATTTCATGCGTGATCCAGTCGAAATCCTCGTCCTGCAGATTCAAGCCTGCCAGCGGGTCGAGGTGATGGGCATCAAAGCCGGCTGAAATGATGATCAATTCCGGATTGAAGGCGCGTATCGCCGGCAACATCCTGGCGGCAATCTGTTCGCGGAACAGTGCCGAATCGCAGCCGCGTGGCAGCGGGACGTTGACGATGTTGTGCGCCACGCCGGTTTCCGCTTCCGACCCTGTGCCCGGATAAAAATGCGATTGATGGCTGGATGCGTAAAACAGTTCAGGTCTATCGTAAAACGCCGCTTGCGTGCCATTGCCGTGATGCACATCAAAGTCGATGACGGCCACACGTTCAAGCTTGTGCACTTCATACGCGTAAGCTGCCGCGATTGCTGCCTGGTTGTATATGCAAAACCCCATCGCCTTGTTCGGCTCTGCGTGATGGCCGCATGGGCGGGTGGCGCAAAACACATTGTGCGCTTCCTTGCCCATCACGGCATCGACGCCGGCACAGGCTGCGCCTACGCAACGCATGACCGCTTCCAGCGAACCTGGCGACATGACGGTATCGCCGCCGTCGAGAGGCATGTAGCCCTGGCTGGGCGAGGCATCTTCTACATCTTCGACAAATGCTTCGGTATGGATCAACAATACTTGTTCACGCGTGCCCATAGGCGCTTCACGCCNNCCCGGTTTGTGTTCGAGGCAGGCTTCGTGCGTATAAATCAGTGTCGTCATAATTGTTATCGATGCAGGAATAGGAATGCTCCGGCATCAGCTCCATTTCTAAAAAAGCGGGTTGGAGGGGCGCAACGCGGGCAGCCCGGCAAGTGTGTCGCCTGCATTATAAATGCCGAAGGCTGCAGTTGACGATTGCATGTGGCTGCATGTTCTTCAATGCATGCAAGATCATGATGCAAGCCCCGGCATCAGCGATGGTTTTGCGGCAGGAATTCAGGCATTTTCATTGAATGAAAATGAAAACGTATCGAATAAAAAATAAGAATCCATAATTGAAATCAGGGCAATTTTTCAGAATAAATGCAAATTAGTGTGAAAAATTGGCTTGGATACAGTCAAATCAGCGTTAATCGATGGAGACGGGCAGTTTCTGCATTGAATAGCAGATATCATCTTGTTACACATATGGAATATTGTTGGCCTTGCCCAGAGAAAACCGGGAGTGGCCGCCGCACTTCATAACCAAAGAGAATTCGTGTTTTCAACACCGCTCGACATTGTCGTTAACCCATCACGTCTATGACGCATTCCGTCATGCTTCAGTTCGCCGTCAAAACCGATACGGGATTGGTACGTGCGCACAATGAAGATGCCGTCGAGGTCAATGCCGATTATAAAATCGCGGTTCTGGCCGATGGCATGGGCGGTTACAACGCGGGTGAGGTGGCAAGCGGCATAGCCACCTCGGTATTCACGGCGACGCTGGAGTTGCACCTGCAGCAGCTGAAAAAAAAGCATGGCTTGCAAGGCAGTAAATCCTTGCAGCGACTGATGGTCGATGCCGTCACCCAAGCCAATACGTACATACTTGAAGCGGCCCGCATACAGCCGCAATTCAGCGGCATGGGCACGACCCTGGTTGCTGCGCTATTCCATCACGATAGGGTCGTGCTGGCGCATATCGGCGATTCGCGCGCCTATCGCTTCCGCCAAGGCGCCTTGCTTCAGCTCACACGCGATCATTCTCAGTTGCAGGAACAGATAGATGCCGGTCTGGTCAGCCCGGAATGGGCGCGTTTTGCACCGAACAAGAACTTGATCACGCGGGCACTCGGCGTCACGCAGAAAATCGATGTGGAAATAAATGATTACGCTACTGAAAACGGCGACATCTACCTGCTGTGTTCCGATGGCTTGTCCGACATGCTGTCGAATGAACAGATGGTTNNAATGGCGGACGCGACAATATTTCAGTCATTTTGGCAAAGATAGAATCGGGCAAGTCAGCGCCAGTTGGTTTTTGGGATAAGTGTGCAGCCTGGTTGCGATCGTTGTTGCGTTGATGTAGACGGCGTGGCTGGCCCATAAATATGATGCTTTTGCAATGAATCTTGCCGGCTTGCTTGTTGGTAAAACTTCATCTCACGGCACAGGAAGAGCGCAAAATTTCCGCTTGAAGTGACAAAATATGGTCATGGCTAACCAAAAATTGTTACTTTNNGCTGCTCTTGGGAAATATTGCCGATTCAGCCTGTTTTAAGCTGGCACAGCGATTGCTCATTGGTAAGCGTGGCAGAAAACTGCCCTATATTCCCAAACAGGAGAAACAAATGAAATCGATGAAAATGATTAAAAAAGCGCAAGCCGGTTTTACGCTGATCGAATTGATGATCGTGGTTGCGATTATCGGTATTTTGGCAGCTGTGGCAATTCCCCAATATCAGAATTACGTAACCCGCGCCAAGCTGGCAAAAGTTACTGCTGCGATAGATCCTGTCAAGCTCGCTTTGGCTGACTTCATGCAAAATAATGCTGGTACGCCGCCAGCTACAGCTAATGCTTGGGCAAGTTTGGGATTGGCCGCTGCAGGTCCAACAACTACAACAGAAGTTTCAGCAATTGGTGTTACAGCCGCTGGAGCAATACAAGCTACTTTGGCAGGAATCGGTACCGGCTACGATACTGTTGTTGTGAGCTTTACACCTTCCACCACGGCGGATCAAACGGTCGTTACTTGGGCGGTTAGTTGCAGTGCTACAACGCCAAGTGCTAGCAATATGAGTAAAGTATTTGGTAGCACTACAGGTTGTTAAGAGCCTAACTGAAAAATGAAAAGGGACTCATGCATTTGAGTCCCTTTTTTATTTCATCTTAATTTAGGGCAATCCAGTTACTGTAAAAATAAAGATTATAAATTGGCATTTTGAAATATGGTTTTAGATTAATGCGTAACCTTCGCTTGCTTTCTATTTCAACAGTATTGTCTGTAGCCATATTGGCAGGTTTTCTCTATTGGCCATTCTTGAGCAATGGGCTGATTTTCGATGATCAGGGCTTGTTTCTAACTGGTGTAATTTACGATTATGCACAGATTCCTTTTGATTTTCGGCCTCGCACCTTTCCCTACTTCACATTAGGGTTTGTCAGCGTATTGAATAGCGCGCTTGAGGCGAATCGCATCGTCAGTCTTGTGCTTCATATATTGTGCGCTTGGGGACTTTATTTTTTACTGAAAACCTTGCTGATCCAGGCGTTAGATATATCTGGCAAAAATGAGGTACAGGAAACGGTCCGGCACGCGACCATTCTTGCCTTTCTGGGCTCAGCCTGGTTCGCCATTCATCCGATAGCTGTGTATGGCGCAGGCTATCTGGCGCAGCGTACTATCCTTCTTGCGACACTGTTTTCACTCCTTTCCCTCTGGTTTTATCGTCGTGCATTTGCAGAAAACCGGACTGTGGATATGGTTACTGCGGCGCTGTTTTACGCGCTGGCGGTATATTCCAAGGAGCACGCGATCATGCTGCCGTTGGCGGCAGTGACGCTGACAGCGATTTACGATGGTAGTCTGCGATNNCGTGTTGTGGGCGACCAAGCATATCGTTGCAAGCAGCTATGAGCCTGAAGTCGGAGCGATGCTTTTATTGTTACGTGACATTCCAATAATGACCCAGCCTTGGGGGAAATGGGTGGTCAGTATCATCCTGCAAACGGGCTTCTTTTTTGACTATCTGGCATTCTGGATCGCACCAGATATAAGATTTCTTTCTGCGGACATGCGATTTGATTTTGTTCAGATCTGGTTTTCCTGGTGGATATTTCCGAAAGCNNATAGCGCTTTTTTGCTGTGGATTTTTATATTGCTGGCTTCTTTTTTTGACTGAGCTCGCTGCAGTGCGCTTTCAGGAGCCGTTCGTCTTGTATCGAAGTTACCTGTGGGCTCCAGGTTACGTGATGATGATGGTCGCAGTATGCGCGCGCGTGCCGCGCCGCTGGCTGATGATGGCGGCAATCCCGGTTTTTGCGGTTTTCCTGCTGCTGGCACGGGAACGTTTGACCAGTCTTACGACTGAGGCGAGCGTCTGGAAAGATGCAGCCAGCAAGCTGGCATTGCCATCGCTCATAGGCAGCGATCGTATTTTTTACAACAGGGGGCGGGCTTACCTGCAAGAGAAAAAATATGCGGAAGCGATTGCCGATTTTTCGCTTACGATCCAGCAGAATCCCAAGGTGTCACAAGCGTATTACAATCGGGCTCTGGCTTATTATTCGCTGGAACAATATCCTGAAGCGATGTCGGATCTAAATCATGCTTTGTCGTTGAATAAAAATGGCGCTTCCATTCAATACACTCGTGGCCTGGTGTTTGAACGTCGCGGTTGCATTGTTGCGGCTACAGAAGCTTATTCTGTCAGCATGGAGCTTGGTGATCAGTTTGCGAAAATAAGACTTGAGGAACTTGTCAGATTAAATACTGTTTCGAAAAATAAAAACCACCCTTTGGACGATGCAGAATGTCCCGGATGACAGGTCGCGCCAGTTTTTCAGCTGACTGAGTCGGTTTGGGTGCTCCAATCCCCCGACTTCCCGCCATGCTTTTCCAGCACCTTGATCTCGCTCATCACCATCCCCCTATCCACCGCCTTGCACATATCGTAAATCGTCAGCAATCCGATTTGCACGGCGGTCAGCGCTTCCATCTCCACGCCGGTTTTGCCAAAGGTCTCAACCTGTGCCGTGCAGCTGATGCTGGATAGTGCTGCATCGACCGCAAAATCAACCGTCACGCGCGTCAGTGCCAGCGGATGGCACAAGGGAATCAAATCGCTGGTGCGCTTTGCGCCCATGATGGCGGCGATGCGGGCGATGCCTAATACGTCGCCTTTTTTTGCAGTGCCGGATGTGATGATAGAGAGCGTTTCCGGCTTCATGCGGATGACGCCGCTGGCGACTGCGATGCGGTGGGTTTCATTCTTGCTGCCTACATCAACCATATGCGCCTGGCCGGTGGCATCGAAATGGGTCAGGCCTTCGTTGGCGGTCGGGCTTGGGTCGTTATTTTTTTGTGTAGTCATGGTGGCGAAAGAGCATTTGCGGCTGGGGGGTGGAACGATTGCAATGAGCAGGTATCATAGCATTGTGAAACTGAAATCCATTCTTCCTGCTGTTATTTCTCTGCCACGCTTTTCCTTGCGATCTGCAGTGCTGGCGACCTTGCTGGTTGCTTGTGCCTTGCCGCCTGTGATCTCCCCTTCCTCGGCACTGGCGCAGTCCCTGCCCAGCCTCGGCGACACCGAGCGCGAGGAATTGTCGCCCTTGATGGAGCGCAAGCTGGGTGAGCAAATCATGCGCGATATCCGGCGCAATCGCGATTATCTGGACGACGCACCCTTGCAGGAATACCTGAACGGGCTGGGAACCAGCCTGCTTGCGGTGCGGCCGGAGGCGCGTGGCGAGACACAGTACGATTTTTTCTTCTTCGCCGTGCGCGATCCGATGCTGAATGCGTTTGCCTTGCCGGGTGGCTTCATCGGCGTGCATTCGGCACTGGTGCTGGCAGCGCAGAATGAATCCGAACTTGCTTCGGTGATGGCGCATGAAATCGGCCATGTCGCGCAGCGTCATATTGCCCGTATGCTGGGCAAGCAAAAGCAGGATGCGCTGATCCCGCTGGCGGCGATGGTGCTTGGTGCGCTGACGGCAACGGCAAGCCCGGATGCCGGCATCGCAATGATGATGGGCGGGCAGGGTCTGGCCTTGCAAAGACAGCTTAACTTCAGCCGTGTTGCCGAGCGAGAAGCGGATCGCGTCGGTCTGGACATCATGCGCGAAGCCGGTTTTGAAACATCGGGCATGGTCAATTTCTTTGGACGCTTGCAACAGACCAGCCGCAACTACAGCGATAACACGCCACCTTATCTGCGCTCGCATCCGATGACGACGGAACGGATTGCCGATATACAGGCGCGCATCCGCGATCAGCGTTACCGGCAACATGCAGACAGCCTGGATTTTCCCTTGATACAGGCGCGGGTAAAAATCCTGCAAGACCCATCGCAGCAGGGAATGCTGGATGCAGCAGCAGGCTTTGAGCGGCAGCTGCAATTGAAAACGCGCACCGCTATCATTGCAGGCAAGTATGGCCTGGCCTTCATTGCGCTCAAGCAGGGCGATACTAAAAAAGCGCAGAGCATGCTCAATGATGCGCGTGCAGTCTTGAAGAATGGTGCGCCTGCTGCAAAGAATATCGTGCTGAGCAGTTTGGCGATAGACATCAAGCTGGCTGCGCATCAATTCAGGGAAGCCGTGGAGGAAGCGGATGCGGCGCGCAACCAGTTTCCGCTGTCGCGCGGCATCGCGCATCAATATGCCGATGCACTCTTCGCTGCAGGACGTTATGCTGATGCGGTGACATTCTTGCGCGATCAGGCGCAACTGTATCGCACAGAGCCGCAACTGTATGAACGCCTGGCGAAGACGTATGCAGCATTGAACCAGCAGGCGCAGCAGCATCTGGCGCTGGCCGAATCGTATGCCTTGAATGGCAGCTTGCCAGCAGCGCTGGATCAACTGGCAATCGCGCGCCGTGCGCCGGATGCATCGTTTTATGATCAGTCGATCATCGATGCGCGTGAGCGCGAGATGAAGGCGCAGCGACTGGAAGAAATACGCCAGGAAAAAGAAGGCTACTGAAGGAAGGGTGCTGAAAATTCCGCAATAGCAGATATCTGCTGTAAATCAGATCGATGGGCGTGGCACACGAATGAAGTTGAATTGTTCGCTGAGCAGCGCTTCCTTGATGTAGTTGACAGGTACTTTCCTGTCGCCGTATTGCAGCGACAATGCGCCTTCAACGCCACCTTGTTCCAGCCAGACTAACAATCGTTCGTCAGCCATCGCAGCATCATCCAGGCGCAGAGCCGGCAGGCATTGCGCCATGTCTCTGTCATCGAGCAGGGCGACTTTGTCCCCACCTTGCAAAAACAATCTGCCTTGATCGCTGAGCCAGCCGGTTTCGACGGTGGCCAGGGGCTCGCCTGTCTGCAGCATGTATCCAGTTGCGGGTTCGATGCGTGCAATCCAGGGCGCCACTTCCAGATCGACGTAAACGCGCTGCGGGCCGTTCTGGAAATACCAGCCGCCTTGCCCGTCATCTGCGTAATTGCGGTTGATGAAAGCGATCAGGGCGGGATGGGTGATTTTGTCGCCGGGCAGCTGGTGCGTTTGCGCATGTTCGTCACGCATGCGCCAGTTGCCGCGCGCGTCCAGAGCCAGCCAGCCGTAGCAGTGCGGCACGTTCGGCCATTTCGCCAGCGCTTGCCCGACTATCTGGTCCATCTCAGATACTCTTTAATCTTGAGCAGCTTCAAGGAAGCTGACCATGCGTTGCGGTAGCCAGTCCAGGTTGCCCGGTATCGGACCGACAGTGAACCCGACATGCCCGCCGCGCTCAGGCTGTTCCAGCGTGATCGCTGGACTTGCCGTCGCGGGTAAATATTCTTGTGGCAGAAAAGGATCGTTACGTGCGTTCAATACCAGCGTCGGTACGGTGATGTCGTTGAGTACGTATTTTGCGCTGGCACGATGCCAGTAATCGTCGGTATTCAGATAGCCGTGCAAAGGGGCGGTGACGACATTGTCGAAAGCGTACAGGTCGCGCGCATTCATCATCGTGTCGCGGTCGAACAGGCCGGGAAACTGCTCGAGCTTGCCAAGGCATTTCGGCTTCAGCGTTTGCAGAAAGATGCGCGTGTACAGCATGTTCAAGCCGCGTGCCAGTGCGGCACCGCCGCCAGCCAGATCCAGCGGAGCGGAAATCGCGCAGGCGGCATCGACTATCCCGGCTTGATACTGCGATTCGCCCAGCCATCGCAATAGCGCATTGCCGCCTAGCGACACGCCGCTTGCATAAAATTTTCTGGCGCCGCGTCCGCGTGCATAGGGTGCCAGACGCCGCAATATCCAGTCCAATTCCGTGGCATCGCCCGAATGATAGAAGCGCGGCGCATGATTCAATTCACCCGAACAGCCGCGGAAATGCACGACTGCGCCTGACCAGCCCAGCGCGACAATGTGCGCCATCAGCGCGCGCGCGTAATGGCTGCTGGATGAACCTTCCAGGCCATGGAACATGACGATGAATGGCAATCCGGTCTGGCCATCGACAAAATCCAGATCGATGAAATCAGCATCGGGCGTGTCCCATCGTTCGCGTCGGTAAGAGACTGGCGGTTTTGCTATGAATTTTGCCGGATAGATGGTTTGCAGATGGCCGCCGGGCAGCCAGCATGGAGCAGGGTAGATCATTGATGCGATATTCCTGTGAGAGCTGAGCCAGGCAGGCGCGCAAGTGCAAGGCCACCTATGTCGCCGGATAAAGAGGCGCGCTTATTTTTTATGAATAGTGCCGAAATTATTTTCGTTATGCGGCTGATTGCACTGAAAATAATGATCAGTGCAGCACATTGCTGGCAACCAGCTCGGTCTTGGCCTGGCCGGGTGCAGTCGATGCATGATGCAGGGCGATGCGCCAGCCGAGCGGCGTTTTCACATAGACATTGGTTGCGAGTATATGCACGTCGCGTTGCGTACCGGAGGTCGTGTACACCGCTTCGACCAGGTTGTGCACCGCGCTCATCATGTTTTGCAGCAGGTGCAATTGCAGCGGGCGTATGTGCACACCACCACGGGTGAAAATTTCTTCCCATGATGCGCGTATGGCTGCATAGCCGATCAGCCTTGTGCCGTCCGGGTGTATGCAGACGATTTCTTCATCATCTGCCCATATGGCCATCAATGCATCCAGATCGGCACGGCTGATCGCATCGTAAAACGCGATTTCGATATCGTCTGCAGTACCGAACTGTTTGCTGGCTTTGGGCATGATGGCCTTAGTGAGCGTGTACGACAGCGCCGGGTTTGAGGCGATAGACGGTGCCGCAGTAAGGGCATTTCGCTTCGCCGCCGTGCGACAGTTCGAGGAATACGCGTGGATGCGAGCTCCAGGCCGGCATCGCAGGATTAGGGCAGTAGGCTGGTAAATCCTTGCCGTCGAGTTCGATTGCGGACGCGTTGTGCGGTGCTGCTGTCATTTCATTCTCCGAATTGCTGTATTTGAATTGGTTGCTGCGTGCTGCAGATTTTAAAGTGTAGCGGGCTTGTCGCATAGCAAATAATCAGACCTGGCCGGCAGGTGATCAGGCCGCGACATCTGGAGCCACAGTAGTTGCGGAATATCGATTTTAACGGATACGACCATGCGGATAGAAAAAACCATATCCAGCATGCGTGATTGAATAATGCCGTTTTAGCTGTTTTTCACCAGGTTTTCTCAAGTCGGCACTTTGCCACATCAGCGCAATTCTATAGTCAAATTGATAATTTCCTGTCTTTTCGTTATTTTCAGGATAGAACATAGGCATGCAAGCAGGGTTGTTGCGCCATCCGGTGCGGTAAAATAGCGCTCTTTTGTCAAATCCAATAACGATTACCCATGCAATTCAAAAGATTGAGCGATTTGATCGCGCGTAATGAACTCAAGGGCAAGCGCGTATTTATCCGTGCCGATCTCAATGTGCCGCAAGACAGCAAGGGCAATATCACTGAAGACACGCGCATCCGCGCTTCGGTGCCGGCGATACAGGAAGCGTTGCAAGCAGGCGCGGCCGTAATGGTCGCATCGCATCTGGGCCGTCCGGTAGAAGGTGAATTCAATGCTGTCTATTCGCTGGCGCCGATTGCACAGCACTTGAGCGCATTGCTGGGACAGACAGTTGAATTGAAGCAGGACTGGGTCGATGGCGTGGATGTGGCGCCGGGCCAGATCGTGTTGCTGGAAAATTGCCGCTTCAACAAAGGCGAGAAAAAGAACGACGATGCACTCGCCAGGAAACTAGCTGCACTCTGTGATGTCTATGTCAACGATGCCTTCGGCGCGGCGCACCGTTCCGAAGCGACTACGCAGGGCATGGCAAAATATGCGCCTGTCGCCTGCGCCGGACCTTTGCTGGCTGCCGAGCTCGATGCCTTGGGCAAGGCTTTGCACCAGCCTGCCAGTCCGCTGGTGGCGATTGTTGCCGGCTCCAAGGTGTCGACCAAGTTGACCATATTGAAAACGCTGGCTGCCAAGGTTGACCAGCTGATCGTCGGCGGTGGCATTGCCAACACCTTCATGCTGGCCGCCGGTTTGAAAATCGGCAAATCGCTGGCAGAAGCGGATCTGGTCAGTGACGCCAAAGCCATCATAGACATGATGGCCAAACGCGGTGCATCGGTGCCTATCCCGGTCGATGTCGTGTGTGCGAAAGAATTTTCGCCAACTGCTGTCGCGACTGTCAAGGATGCGGCGGACGTGGCCGATGACGACATGATATTAGACATAGGTCCGAAGACAGCCGAGATGCTGGCAAGGCAGATAGCGCAAGCCGGCACTATCGTCTGGAACGGCCCGGTAGGCGTATTCGAGTTCGACCAGTTCGGCAACGGCACCAAAACACTGGCGCTGGCAATTGCAGAGTCCAGCGGATTTTCAGTCGCCGGCGGCGGCGATACACTGGCAGCGATTGCCAAGTACGATATTACGGACAGGATCGATTACATCTCAACTGGCGGCGGCGCCTTCCTCGAATTCCTCGAAGGGAAAGCCTTGCCGGCTGTCGAGATACTGGAGCAGCGCGCCAGCAACTGATGTGCAGGGTGGGCAGCTTATCGTATGAAAAATGCAGTGCGAAAATGCAGTGCGGATGTTTTGAAAACCTATTTGTTGTGAAGACGAGGATGGCGGGATCGATGCTGAACAGGCGCGTCGCTGTCGCAACAACCGTCCGTTCGGCAAACCTTAATTTACTGTTTTTGGAGAATTACCATGCCTCTCGTATCCATGCGTCAATTGCTCGACCACGCGGCCGAAAACGGCTACGGCCTGCCTGCGTTCAACGTCAACAATCTGGAGCAGGTGACTGCCATCATGGAAGCGGCCGATGAAGTCGGTGCGCCGGTGATCATGCAGGCTTCGGCCGGTGCGCGCAAATATGCGGGCGAACCGTTTCTGCGCCACTTGATACAGGCAGCGGTCGAAGCGTATCCGCACATCCCTGTCGTCATGCATCAGGATCACGGCCAGACGCCTGCTATCTGCATGGCGGCAATACGCTCGGGCTTCACATCGGTGATGATGGACGGTTCGCTGAATGCGGATGGAAAATCGGTTGCCAGCTATGAATACAATGTCGAAGTGTCGCGCAAGGTAGTTGAGTTTTCGCACGCAATCGGCGTCACCGTGGAAGCAGAACTGGGTGTGCTCGGTTCGCTGGAAACGATGATGGGCGACAAGGAAGACGGTCACGGCGCCGACGGCAAGATGACGCGCGAACAGTTGCTGACCGACGTAGAGCAGGCTGCCGACTTCGTCAAGCAGACGCAATGCGATGCCTTGGCGATCGCGATCGGCACTTCGCATGGCGCATACAAGTTCACGAAGAA
>CXWL01113881.1_pt1 | contig 12563 bp, 13 predicted proteins | sample 590931 | NCBI WGS metagenome assembly CXWL01 (sample SAMEA3498368, study PRJEB10139) | groundwater metagenome | biome: water well; material: biofilm material | place: Germany | collected 2015-04-27
CTTCAGTGTCCCACCGGTTTGCCGCTAGCCAATCACTTTCTCTACTATTTACCCAATGACATCCTGATTGCGTTTCTTCGCGTTTCCAAAACGGTGCTCGTGTTTTGAGAGCATCCATCAAAAAAGCACAAGCATCGAAAGCAGCATGGCGATGTTCACTGGCAACGCCAACGAATACAATGGGTTCCCCAGCGTTTAAAAAGCCTACACGATGAACTATATTTGCTCGGTGAATAGGCCATCTCTCCATGGCTTCATCGACTATGCGCTGTAAAGATTTTTCAGTCATTCCTGGGTAATGCTCAAGAAAAAGACTACTCACATTCTTTTCTTGATTGATATCTCTAACGTAGCCCACAAAAGTGGCAATGGCCCCAATGCGATGATCTTCCGCATGAAGCTTCTTGGTTAGCTCATCTAAGCTGAATACTTCGGTCTGAACCTGAATGCTCATTATTTAACCACCGGTCACAGGAGGGAAGAAAGCAATCTCGTCGAAGTCCCCTATAGCCGCGTCGAGAGTGCAAAGCTCTTGATTAAGTGCACACATAATGCTGCTTTGGTTTAGAACTTCGTCCCAAGTAGATCCTCTTGAAATTAGTAGTTTTCTTACATCGTCAATGGTTTTTAGTGATGGATCTAGGGCTATTTTTTCTCCTCCACAACCGAGCTGTTCTCTATAGCGTGCGAAGTAGTTGATAAGGATCATTGAGTTTTACCTACTTCAAAAAAACCTGATCGGCCGCCCTGCTTTTTAAGCAACTGAATGTTGTCAATGATCATCCCCCTGTCAACGGCTTTGCACATATCATAGATGGTCAAGGCAGCTACACTTGCGGCAGTAAGCGCTTCCAGTTCAACCCCCGTTCTTCCGTTTAGCCTGCATGTGCTCACAATCCTTACGCTATCAGGCTCAACGGCCTTCAATTCAATATGAATTGAACTGAGCATTAATGGATGGCATAGAGGAATAAGATCGTGAGTTTTTTTTGCTGCCATGATTCCGGCGATTCGAGCAACTGCGAACACGTCTCCTTTGGGATGACCGTTTTGCTGGATGAGTTTCAACGTAGAAGGTCGCATACGTATCCAAGCTTGCGCTTGGGCCTCTCGGTTTGTCGGAACTTTTTCGCTGACATCAACCATGTTGGCTCTACCATCAGCATCTAAATGGGTCAGCACTCCACCACCTGTATCTTTCAAGTCGCTCATATTTTCCTCCGCCCGTTGATGGGCCAAATAATTTTAGCTTCTGCAATAAAACTATTTTGAATGGTTTTTCAATTCAATTTGTTCAGTTTTTCAGCGCTCAAGTTTTGTACATCTCAGTTCAGTACAAAGTCTATGGGGGTCAGGATGGGTGGGAGCTCGGATACTCCTAGGGCAGCGAGAATCTCACGTTCAATATTTCGTACAATCGCGTTTGTTGGTAAGTCGTTTTCATCACGACCAAATGGATCTTCTAATTCGTCACCAATCGCATCCAGCCCAAAAAATGTATAGCTCACAATTGCTGTGAATATGGGGGTTAGCCAGCCCAATGGTTCGGCCATCGCAAAAGGTAACAGAATACAAAATATGTAGGTTGTTCTATGTAGTAACAGGGTGTAGGGGAACGGTAGTGGAGTGCTTTTTATGCGCTCACAAATTGCTTGTGTGCTGGTAAGGTTTGACAAATAATTAGCCATTAGCATGTATCGCCATTCGCTGATTATTTTTGACTCGGCGAGATCTGAACACTGCTGGCCAACCTCCTGTAAAATACTTTCAGGGATATTGGTAGTGTTGTTAGGTGTTAATTTGCTAAGCCATGTGCCTGCGGCACTCAGTTCATCTTCTTTGCAGAGTTTTGCGTTAAGTGCGTGAGCAAACCCACAAAGATTGCGTAAGATTTTCCCGCGCTGCTGTTTTTCCTTAATAACCTGCGTTTCTCGGATCATAGAGCGTACATCGATTACCATTTCACCAAGTGCTTTCCTTGCCTCATACCATCGATCATAGCAGGCGTTATTCCGGAAGTTCATAAAGATCGATAGTGATAATCCTAACAAAGTGAAAGGTGTGGCATTAACTCTTGAAAAATATGCAGGATGCAAAGTTTCAATCAAGACGATTGCGGAGGCCAAGATCGCTACTAAAAGGCTTCGCATCGCGATTCGCTTGGCAACGGAACCTTTAAGTGAAATTAAGACGTTGATTAAATTTGGTTTGGATCTAACGATCATCGGCGAAAATTCTGAGTAATTAGGGCTGGAGCTGGCGTTATCCGCCGGTCATATTCATAAATCGAACGATTTGCACATCATCATTGAGCTGAAAATTATGTTGATATGGCTTGATTTGCATCGCATCGACAATTGCCTTCTCCAGGCGCTCTGGTTCATCCGGATAGCGGCGAATTACTTCCTTCAAGTCGACGGAGTGTTCATTGCCAAGACACAAAAGCAGCCGGCCCTCAACGGTTAATCTGACGCGATTACAGGTGGCGCAAAAATTGTGACTGTGAGGGGAAATGAACCCTAAGCGAATATGCGGAGCTTCTGCCAAGCGCCAGTATCGCGAGGGGCCTTGAGTGGACTCCGCTGAGTCAATGAGGGTGTAGCGTTCGGAGATAAGCTCACGGACTTGTGCGCTAGAAAAAAAGGCGTCGGCGCGGCTGTGCTCACTAATATTGCCCAGTGGCATTTCTTCAATGAAAGAAATATCCAGATTTCGATCGATGGCAAAACTGACGAGATCTTTTATCTCATGATCGTTGCGTCCTTTCATCACGACGCAGTTGAGTTTTGTATGTTGAAAGCCTGCAGTATTTGCCGCGTCAATGCCAGCAATGACACTCGCCAAATCGCCCGTGCGGGTTAGCTCGCGGAAACGGGTAGCGTTAAGACTGTCAAGACTGATGTTGAGACGCTTGAGTCCTGCCTCAAACAGTGGGGCGGCAAATTTTGTTAAATGCGATCCGTTGGTAGTCATGCACAACTCACGCAGCCCTGGTAGCCCCGATATACGACTACATAGCTCGACAATGCCAGATCGGATTAAAGGTTCTCCACCTGTTAATCGAATTTTCCGAGTTCCTAAGGCTACAAAGCTTTTAGCTAGCTGATAGATCTCTTCCGTCGTCAAAATTTTCTGTCGTGGTAAGAAATTCATTTCTTCCGACATGCAATAAACACAGCGGAAATCACACCGGTCGGTCACAGACATTCTGAGATAGTCGACCCGTCGAGAAAAACTATCCATCAAAAAACGATCTGACATCTCAGTCTCCATCTGTCGCATGGTTGTGATGCTGGTTTGAAAGGCCAACTTATTAAGCATCATTGAATTCGAGGATAAAGATATTTTTTGTGATCGTCTAATCGCTATTAACTACCGATCGATCGAAACCATCTATCGGGTATAGGTAGAGTTTTGGAGGTCACAAAAAATAATTTACGTCATTGAAAATTATAGAAAAACTGGTGATAGACGATTTCGATCATGTAGTCATTATTAGTGATTAGACATATGCGTACTGCACGGAATAGGCTTGTTTAGTAGTCATAAATTTACTTCGTTTATCTACTATAGGTGATTAGCGCTTTAGGTAGTGCTATTTCAATAAAATTGCTTTTTTGTGCGCTTGAAGTAGCCGTTAGCAATCAATAGACGTTTGGTATCTGCCTGCGTGTAATGCTTTGGAGAAAATCATGAGTGAAGTTGAACGTTATAAACCGTATAAGGGGGCGGCCGCAGGTTGGGGGGCGCTGATTGCTGTTACGACTGCTTGGTTAGGTAGCGAAAACGCACTCAAGAACATTCGCACCATGCTCAAAACTAACCAGAACGGCGGATTTGACTGCCCGGGCTGTGCATGGGGGGAGTCGCCGGAAAACGGCATGGTCAAGTTCTGTGAGAATGGCGCCAAAGCGGTCAACTGGGAAGCAACCGGTCGTTTGGTCAACCCGCCTTTCTTCAAAAAATACTCGGTGTCCTCACTCGCAGCACAAAGCGATTACTGGCTCGAATACCAAGGTCGACTTACTCACCCTATGCGTTACGACGCAACGACCGACCATTATGTAGAAACCAGCTGGGATGAAGCGTTTGCTCTGATCGCCCATCATCTGAACAACCTAGAGTCCCCTGATCAGGCAGAGTTTTACACGTCGGGCCGAGCGAGCAATGAGGCTGCATACCTCTACCAATTATTCGTACGAGCTTACGGCACCAATAATTTCCCTGATTGTTCGAACATGTGCCATGAAGCGAGCGGCACGGGTATGGGAGAAAGCCTTGGTGTTGGCAAAGGCACCGTAACCTTCCATGACTTGGAAGAAGCCGATGCTATTTTCGTCATCGGTCAAAATCCTGGCACCAATCACCCGCGCATGCTCGAACCCCTTCGCGAGGCGGTACAGCGAGGCGCGCAGGTAATTTGTTTCAACCCCTTAAAAGAGCGTGGTCTGGAGCGCTTCCAGCATCCGCAACATCCGCTTGAAATGCTTAAAAACGGTTCCGAGCCAACCTCTTCCGCTTATTTTCGTCCCGCGCTGGGAGGCGATATGGCCGCTTTTCGCGGCATCGCTAAATTTCTATTGCAGTGGGAGCGTGAAGCGATAGTAAGTAATGGCGAAGCTGTGTTCGATCGCGCATTTATCGCAGAACATACTTCGGGGATGGATGAGTATCTTGCTGAAGTGGATGCGACGACGTGGGAGCACATCGTAGAGCAGTCCGGATTGTCCTTGGGAGACATTGAGCTTGCCGCCCGCATGTATCGAAAGGCTAAGCGCGTGATCATGTGCTGGGCGATGGGTGTTACTCAGCACACGCATTCGGTACCTACGGTTCAGGAGATTATCAACGTTCAGCTGTTACGTGGAAACGTCGGTCGTCCAGGCGCGGGGCTGTCACCAGTACGGGGACACAGTAACGTGCAAGGTGATCGTACAATGGGCATTGACGAAACGGCACCAGCTGAATTGCTCGATGCATTGGAAAAGCGATTTGCTTTCAAAATACCGCGTAAACATGGCCACAACACAGTTATGGCCATTGCTGCGATGGAAGAGGGCCGTTCGAAAGTATTTATCGGCTTGGGTGGGAACTTCGCTCAGGCAACTCCTGATACCCCTCGAACTCACGACGCAATACGAAATTGCGATCTTACGGTACATATCGCTACCAAACTCAACCGAAGCCACCTAGTCACCGGTCGAGATGCGTTGATTTTGCCGTGTCTGGGACGCACCGATATCGACATGCAAGCTCAAGGCCCACAAGGTGTGACGGTGGAAGATACCTTTAGCATGGTGCACATTTCCCATGGACAACTGAAGCCGAAATCTCCGCTGCTGCGTTCGGAGCCCGCGATCATTGCTGGAATCGCAAATGCGACTCTTGGTAAGCATCCAATTGACTGGCTTTGGATGGTCGAAGATTACAGTCGAATCCGTGATTTGATCGCCGATACAATTCCCGGCTTCACCGACTTCAATCAAAAACTCCTTCATCCCGGCGGTTTCCATCTGGGCAACAACGCTTCCAATCGCATCTGGAAAACTGAGAGTGGTAAGGCGCAGTTCACCCCAAGTGCATTGCCAAAGCATTTGGTTAGCGAAGGTGTACGCAACCTCGATGTAAAACCAGATCTGATTCTGCAGACCATGCGCTCTCACGACCAATACAACACGACCTTGTATGGACTGGATGATCGTTATCGCGGGGTTTATGGCATGCGCGATGTTGTATTCGTCAATGAGCAGGATATTCGCAAATTGGGTTACGAACCGGGGCAAAAGGTCGACATGATCTCGCTATGGGGTGATGGACGTGAACGTCGAGTAACTGGTTTTACCTTGATCGCATACGACATTCCGCCCGGTCAAGCTGCGGCTTACTACCCGGAGACCAATCCATTGGTACCGCTAGAAAGTTACGGTGATCGCACGTTCACACCAACTTCAAAGTTCGTTGCCATTCGGCTTGAAAAGGCGAAAGCGAGCAATTTAATAGGGGCTTCTCACGCTTAATCGAAAACGTGGAAAGTTCTTTTTAGTTTTTTGAATAGCGGAAATTTTGTTGGCTTTGGGCCTTAAAGCTCTAAGCGGCGAGGGCTTGTTTGCGCGGCAACAAGCCATTATGGAGGTATCGGAATGTTTAATCTGGCGGCGCTTGACCTAGCGCGAATTCAATTCGCGTTCACGGTTTCGTTCCACATCATTTTCCCGGCGATTACTATCGGCCTGGCGAGTTTCCTAGCGGTGCTAGAGGGCTTATGGCTGAAAACCCAAAACGACACCTACCGTGATCTCTACCATTTCTGGTCGAAGATCTTTGCCGTCAACTTCGGTATGGGAGTGGTATCCGGGTTGGTCATGGCGTACCAGTTCGGTACAAACTGGAGCGGTTTTTCCGACTTCGCCGGGTCGGTCACCGGGCCGTTATTGACGTATGAGGTGTTGACGGCGTTCTTCCTTGAAGCCGGCTTCCTCGGCGTCATGCTGTTTGGATGGAGTCGCGTCGGACGGGGACTGCACTTCTTTGCCACGGTGATGGTCGCCATCGGCACGCTTATCTCGACCTTCTGGATTCTCGCCTCCAATAGCTGGATGCAGACCCCGCAGGGCTTTGAAATCGTCGATGGTCGCGTTATGCCGCTGGACTGGCTGGCTATTGTCTTCAACCCATCATTCCCGTTCCGTCTGGCGCACATGGCGATTGCAGCGTTTGTGGCGACAGCTTTCTTCGTCGGATCGTCAGCAGCCTGGCATTTGCTGCGCGGCAACAACACGGCGCCGGTACGGAAGATGTTCTCCATGGCGTTGTGGATGGCGTTGATCGTCGCGCCGATTCAGGCGGTGGTCGGTGATGCCCATGGATTGAATACCCTGGAACACCAACCGGCGAAAATCGCTGCTATCGAAGGCCACTGGGAAAACAATGACAACGAACCAACACCTCTGGTGTTATTCGGCCTGCCGGACATGCANNGTCATGGCCGGGTTGGGGATGCTGATGATCCTCGTCGGTCTGCTGGGGCTTGCATTACGCCGTGGCGGGAAGCTTTACCAACATCGTGGTTTCCAGCGATTGGTGTTGCTGATGGGGCCGAGTGGATTGATTGCCTTGCTGGCTGGCTGGATTACCACTGAAGTCGGACGTCAGCCTTGGGTCGTGTACGGCTTGATGCGCACCCATGATGCTGCGTCGCATCACTCGGTAGCGCAGATGAGCATTTCTCTGGCGCTATTCGTATTGATCTACTTCTCGGTGTTTACCGTAGGTATCGGCTACATGATGAAGCTGGTCAGCAAAGGCCCGCAGCCACATCACGAGCATCCGCCTACCGGCGACCACACGCAGACCCCGCGTCGGCCACTTTCGGCGGCTACCGACAACCTCGAATCCGCGACCCGGATCCACTGAAAAAAGGAGCGTTGAGTGATGGGTATTCAAGGTATCGATCTTTCGTTGATTTGGGGTGTGATCATCGCCTTCGGGGTGATGATGTACGTGATTATGGACGGCTTCGATCTGGGCTTGGGGATCCTGTTTCCGCTGATCGCCGATGAGCAGGAACGCGATGTGATGATGAACACCGTCGCACCGGTCTGGGATGGTAACGAGACGTGGCTGGTGCTCGGTGGCGCGGCCTTGTATGGCGCGTTTCCCCTGGCGTACGGCGTGATTCTGGAAGCTCTGTACCTGCCGCTGATCTTAATGCTGTGCGGTCTGATTTTCCGTGGGGTTGCGTTCGAGTTTCGCTTCAAGGCATCTCCGGAAAAGCGTCATTGGTGGGACAAGGCGTTCATCGGCGGCTCCCTGCTGGCGACATTCTCACAAGGTGTGGCGATCGGCGCGTATGTCTCGGGAATTCCGGTGGTAGATCGGCAGTTTGCCGGTGGAGGTCTGGACTGGTTGGCACCATTCCCGCTGGTGTGTGGCGTTGGTTTGGTGATTGCCTATGCATTGCTCGGCAGCACCTGGTTGCTGGTCAAGACTGAAGGCATGCTTGAATCTCGGATGCGCCATTACACCCGCCCACTGGCGTGGCTGTTGATGGCGATGGTAGTCGTGATTGGAGCATGGACGCTGCAACTGCACCCGGAACTGGCGACACGCTGGTTCAACCATGCGCATCTGACCGTATTCGCTGCTATCGTGATGTTAGCGGTGGTTGCCCTGTTCGGCCTATTGTATTCACTGCGTCAACGCCATACTCATTGGCCGTTCGTGTTCACTTTAGTGCTGATGTTCCTGGGTTACATTGGCCTCGCGCTAAGCATTTGGCCGAACATCATTCCACCATCCGTCAGCTTGTGGGAGGCGGCATCACCAGCCACTAGCCAGTTGTTCGCCTTGATCGGCGCGCTGTTTATCTTGCCGGTGATCCTGATGTACACCTTCTGGAGCTACTACGTCTTCCGTGGGAAAGTGAGAATTGGTGATGGATACCACTGATAAATCAAATGCACGTACCACAAATAAGCTCATACCTCTTTATAAACAGATTGCTCAGTTGAGTCTGCTTTTTATAGCTGTACTGATTATGTTGGCATTAACGGCTGTGCTAGTGATGGAGTTGACCCATGGAACGCTCTGACGAGTCGAGTAAAAAAGGCAAATCGTCGCCCTGGTATCGGCGGACTTTGTGGTTGATAGCTATTTGGTTTTGCAGTGTTGTGGCGTTGGGAGTAGTAGCATTCGCGCTCAGGTTCGTCATGAGTCTTGCAGGTATGTCTACTCATTAATCGCTATATTAAGTTGTGAATGCCCGACGCATGTTTTGCGTCGGGAATTTTACGTAGTCTTTAGAGTTATTGGGAATGAAGCCTAGAAGTTGTTCTGGCGGAACTCGTTTTCACGAAACGAGGAGTGCTTCTCGAGAGACCAGTTTTGCAAAAAGTCTAAAAGGGTTGATGAATGCTTACGGCAAGGATCTTGAGGATATAATTGAAATTTTCGATAGTGGTTCAGTAAAACGAAGAGATAAGCTGCTAGTAGGAAATGAGGAAGCTGGCTCAAAAAAGACTTACCGAAAGTCTCGCCTCCAGGGTCTAGCGAAAAAGATTGGATCAGATAATGGTCTTCCGTTTGTTAGGAACTCCAAATATCGGTCAGGTAAAGGATTTTTAGTATATAAAAATACGTTGTTCGATTTGTGTCCTGAGTTGATGATGCTGGATGACGCCCAAGGGGAAAGAATGTTTCGCGATTTCATTCGGCATTTTAATTATAGCGGATTGGTTTTTGACTGGACACAGCACCTGGTTCTATATCGTTGGTTGGAAAACTCACCCTATTCAGGGGCTCTAGAGGAAAAACATCTAGAGGCAGTAATGACGGCCGCCGTTTCCCTGTGGTGCGAAAGTGATCAAAGCAGCCTCCAGGGCTTGACCCTTACACATCGGAACAGCCCTACAACAATTATTGGTTGGAAANNTTTTTGTTTTTTACCGCAAGGCGCATGCGGGTCATTACTTAGTTACGAGTCTTTAAGCTGAAATTAAATAAGCCAGATTAGTTTGCGTGGGTTCCAAAAATGGTTTTTTTGGGGTTATTGCTTATCTGGTTGTTATGGCCAAAAAATAATAGCGGCAACTCGGACTGCTGTCAGCAGGGAAATACTAATTTATCAGGATGTTGATTATGTTCGGCCGGATCCGTAATATCCGTGTCAGTGCCAAGCTCAGCTTAGGGTTCGGTTTGGTACTTATGCTGTGCCTGTTATTAGTGATAACAGGTTGGGTTGCGATCAATGTGCTCGCTTCGCGCAGTGTTAAAGTAGAGAGCATTGCTCGCATTAACGAAATGACGATGGAGTTGCGAGTCGAGCGTGTCCGGATGGAGCTGAACCCCGAAGGGAATAGTGTCCATTTAATTCTTCAGACGCTTGATAAGCTAGCCGATCACTTAAATTCCGCACGGGTCTTGTTGACTGTACCAAGTGATGAAGCGTTGATTGATCAGCAAAAAGGGGCAGTAAAGGTTTATCGCGAAGCATTGAATATCGTGGGTCAGCCAGGTGTTAATTTGCCCATGGTTTTTGCTCGAATGAGTACCCAAGGCGATATTTTGCTCGATACGACTCGGGATTTGATAGCCTCTCAAGCAGCCAAAAGAGATGCTGACTCCTCTTTTGCGAAAACACTTCTGGTGACAGTTGCGGTACTCGCTCTGCTTCTCGGCACGATCGTCGCGTGGATTATCACACAGCAAATTGTGACCCCGCTTCAACAGGCGCTGAAGGATGTTAATCGGATTGCATCTGGTGACCTGAGTCAGGATGTTGTGGCTGATCGTGGTGATGAGTTGGGGCTGCTGCAGGTTGGCCTTCAACAAATGACTATCAGCCTGCGAAAGATCATTAGTGGTATCAGTAATAGTGTGATCCAAATTGCGAGTGCTGCAGAAGAACTATCTGCAGTCACTAAGCACACCAGTGCTGGAGTGAATAGTCAAAGAAATGAAACTGATCATGTCGCAACTGCGATGAATGAGATGACCTCTACCGTTCAAGAAGTTGCACGTAGCGCCGAGGAAGCCTCAGAGGCAGCCTTAATTGCGGATCAACAGGCCCGCGAAGGTGACAAAGTTGTCGGCGAAGCGATTGAGCAAATCGAGCGCTTATCTATGGAGGTAGGAAGCTCTGCTGAGGCCGTGAGTCATCTGAAAGAGCAAAGCGATAAAATTGGTGGTGTACTGGACGTCATTAAGGCGGTTGCTCAGCAAACCAACCTGCTTGCGCTCAATGCCGCAATCGAAGCCGCTAGGGCTGGAGAGGCAGGGCGAGGATTTGCAGTGGTCGCAGACGAGGTACGCAGCCTTGCGTTACGTACCCAACAGTCCACTGAAGAAATTGAAAACCTAGTAGCGGGTGTGCAAAGCGGCACGCATGCTGTGGCTTCGGGTATGGAAACCAGTCTGCTATTGAGTGAGCACAGCGTAGAGTTTACGCGTCGTGCAGGTACGTCCTTGGAGAATATCACGCGCTCAGTTTCTACCATCCAATTGATGAACCAACAGATTGCCGCTGCCGCAGAGCAACAGACAGCTGTTGCAGAAGAAATCAATCGCAGCGTAATTAACGTGCGCGATATTTCCGAGCAAACCGCAAGTGCTAGTGACCAAACAGCTTCATCGAGCATAGAACTTGCACGTCTGGGGCATGAACTAGAAGATTTGGTTGCGCGCTTCAAGATCTGAAAATTAATACGGCCCTCTTATATTAGCGTGCAGTTTTTTATAGGGCGGTGTAGTTGGGTGTTCATTGTGTCGATTGGGCATACGTATTCAACAAATATGCCGTGAATTCGCATTGGGAGCGCGTTAACCATGTTTTTTTATGGAAAGCGTGGTGATAACAATGTTTGACTAATCCTTTTGTTGCAGGGGTTGGTGTGTTGGCAAGGAAAAATACTGGAGTCTTGCAATGATGAATGGGAATAAGTCAGATTACATTGTGCGCAATCGAGATGTCGATTTGGACAGTGAACATGATGAGTTCGTTCAGGGTCTTAAGAAACTGATGGGTTGGTATCAGAAAAGCATTGAGGACTTAGTAAATATATTGGAGGTGGAGATGATGCGTGGAAGCATGCAATTGCTTTCAATTAAAATGGTGCGAAGTATTCACTGATGCTTTCTGTAACTCACCACTGTTCTAGGGATGGATAAGAGTGAGTACTGTTTTTTCCGCACTATCCTGCGTACAAGGATATCCCTCCAGTCCTAATCTGAAGACTTTTTCCTTGTATATTGTTGTGGCCGTCCGTAGGCACCTACGGAGCACTTGCCGCCAGAGAAGTGATGACATCTATGAATTATGGCGCACTTTGGTCTGATCAATCCAAAAAACGGGCCGAAGGCGCGCAAAAATTAATAATGGGTGTGGTTAATGGAGTTTGGTGCCTCGATTGGAATTTGATGTCGATTTGATCATCTGGATGTCGAGAATTGCTGCCTCGACGATTTCCATGGCGTGAGTAATTCTTTGCAACGCTTGCTCTGGGTATTCATGTGTACCAGGCGTAATCCCCCTCATTCCTGTAGCTAAAGCTAATTGAACATCAGCCATTCGAGAAAGCAGGGATAAGGTCAGTTTGTCAGTAACCATCAATCGATCCTCCGGGGCATCCAGTAAGTTTAGATGTTTTAGTAGATGAGGGTGGGAGTGGCAATCGAAACACTGAAGGCTGAAACGAGCAGGGACGTCGGCCAAGATGGGGGTCAATGGCAGTATGATTTGATGTAGTTGAAAATGTAGGAGTTTTGGGGGGGAGTGGTAGGTGTCGCTCTGCTCAGAACGTCGGCAGTTTGAATGGTCGCTTGCAGTGGTTTTTTTTTAGGGGAGCGTGTGAGTATGCAGTGGTGAAATACCGGTTGTCGATCTACCCTGCAAATGGCGTTCACCCCTAAACTAATGAGGCAGTGTCGCTAGGAAATGAGGTAAGGCGTCCATTCGATTTCGTAGTATTACTCCGATATCACCATAAAGATCAATAGGTTGGCTTACCAAGCGGATGAGCAATGAGGCAGCCGATGAGCACCGAACTGAAAGAAGATGAATTTACTGC
>CXWL01010191.1_pt1 | contig 12557 bp, 10 predicted proteins | sample 590931 | NCBI WGS metagenome assembly CXWL01 (sample SAMEA3498368, study PRJEB10139) | groundwater metagenome | biome: water well; material: biofilm material | place: Germany | collected 2015-04-27
CGCTCTCGCAAGACTTACCGGCCTGAATGTCGCTACCGTGAGCCGCCGCCACGACGCCGGCATTAAAAAAATGAAAGAGGCTCCAATACTTGGTGCCGCAACGTCGCAGGTCATCGAAACATATGAAAGGCAGAGCGGGAGACTGGATAAATCGTCAATATAACAGGCCTGACCCCGATTGCCTATGTCTAAGGTCAGCAGCAGAAAAGCTGGAAATGTCGTTTTCAAGCCGTACGGTGGGAAAACGCCGGCTTTAATGACCGGATGCAGGTTACGCAGCTTGGGCTTGGAGCTTCGGCGACCGACACGGGCATTTGGAAGGTTAATTATGAGTACGGTGAGCTGATGTTCGACGGGACGACAGTCGACACCTCAAAGAATACAGGCAATATTGCGAAGCAAACTCTGACCCTTCCGGGAACGAGTTTTGTTCAAAGCTACCGATATGATTCACTCTACCGTCTGACCGAGGCCAAGGAGCGCACTGGTGCGAGCCAGACGAATAATTGGATACAGAATTGGACGTATGACCGATACGGCAATCGACAGGCGTTCACGCAGAATATCGGCGGGAGTACGACTGTTACCAATCCGTCAGTCAATCAAAACACGAATCGATTTACGAGTTCGGACTTTATTTATGACAAGAACGGGAACGTCACTCGTGACCGCGACGGCGTTACAAATCAGCTCCGCACGTTTGTCTTTAACGGTGAGAACAAGCAGATCGAGGTGCGCGACGGCAACAATGCGCCTATCGGACAATATTTCTACGACGGCGAAGGGAAACGGGTCAAGAAGTTCATCACAGCGACCGGTGAAACTACCATCTTTGTCTATTCGAACGGAAAGCTCGTTGCCGAGTATTCAAACAATATCGCCGGACCGTCCGAGGCAAAGATCGCGTACACAACGACCGACCATCTCGGCAGCCCTCGTGTCATAACCGACGACATAGGACAAGTGCGCTCGCGGCGCGACTTTTTGCCCTTTGGCGAAGAGATCAACGTGGGCATCGGCGGCCGCACCGGCGAATCCGGCCAGGGCTACTCCGTCCCCACCGACGGAGTCCGCCAAAAATTCACCGGCTACCAAAAAGACACCGAAACATCGCTAGACTTCGCCGAAGCGAGGATGTACGAGAATCGGTTTGGAAGATTCACGGCCGTCGATCCGCTGCTTGCCTCCGGCAAATCTGCAAATCCGCAGACTTTTAATCGATATGGCTATGTCCTGAACAATCCGCTTGTGATGATCGATCCAGATGGAGAGAAGCCAGTTTATCTAGTAAAACACGGAAAACCGGGATACGCCAGTTGGTATTGGGTTGAATCGACTTCGAAGTCCTATGATGCACTGAAAAGGAAGGGCTATGAGGATTACCAGGGCCCGATGGGGCAAATCATTCATTCACATGGAAAATACTTCCAGCTGACTGGCAGCGGGTTTCAGCTGGCGAAACCGCCGACGAATAGCGGTGAAAAGAGCTTTGACTCCGGAAATAATCCGTTTGTCGGAATGAATATTTTTGGTTCGGCATTTGATAATGTCGTACCCTTTGGGCAGCAGCTAAGACACAAACTTGGCTTTAATATAGTCGATGAAAACTCCAAAGAGTACAATAACTTCGGCACGGCGGCCACAATTGTCCAACTGCCATTTCTCATAAAGAGTCTCCCCTCCTTGGGGTCGAAGGTGTTGGGGAAGGCGGATGACGGCGTGGAACTCGGCTCCGCGATGTTTCGCACGGCGGATAATACGGCAGAAAAGGGAAGTTACGTTATTTATCAAGGGTTTGACAGTCAAGGTATTGTCCGTTATGTCGGAATGACCCGAAGAGACCCGGGAATTAGATTTACGGAACACGCCAATTCCAAAACGGCCAGATCTCTTCTCGACTATCGGTTAGTCGACGGTTCGACTGGTCTTACAAAGATTCAAGCGCGGACATGGGAGCAAGGCTTGATTAATCGGTACGGCTTGGGCAGGAACGGAGGCTCGCTATTTAATAAGATAAACTCAGTAGCTCCCAAATACTGGCAGCCGCTTGGCATCCAGTAAAAGTTATGAAAAAAAGAGTGGTGACAAAGATTGGAGATATTTTCTCTGTAAACGTCGATAAAAAAATCAAAAAGTTTTTTCAGCTGATAGCATTCGATTTGACGCAACTCAATAGTGATGTGATCAGATCATTCAAAAAAGAGTATCCGACTAATGCAGTTCCCAATTTAGCGGAAATTGTAACTGGACAGGTCGAATTTTACGCTCACTGTGTTACCAAATGGGGGGTGAAATTAGACTATTGGGAAAAAGTCGGAAACTCCTTGGATGTGGGAAATATAGATCATATTTTATTTAGAGACACACCTGACTACGGTGTTAAGTATGGGGAAGAACCTATTCGGACGTCATACAGATGGTATGTATGGCACATCGGAGATTCCGATTTCACTCGTGTAGGAAAGCTGGAAGGTGAAAATCGGAAGGCAGAAATTGGCTTGGTTATTAATCCCCAGAGCATTGTTCACCGAATGCGCACCGGAAAGTTTGATCTACCCAATTATCCCGGCTTTGAGTGAAAAAGAAGGTAACATCAATTGAATCACTGGAAATGCTGACTTTTTGGAAAGAAACCTCCGGAGATTATGGTCTTAAATTCGATATTGAGATTGGGTTCGATTCGTAACCGTGATTGTGTGGCAAATCTGCCTCACCCTTTCTGTATATTTTAATGTATATAACGGCGAGACAAGCAGACCGAGGTGCGCGATGGCAACAATGCCTCGATCGGACAGTATTTCTACGACGGCGAAGGGAAACGCGTCAAGAAGGTCATAACGGCGACCGGCGAGACGACCATTTTTGTCTATTCGAACGGAAAGCTTGTCGCGGAATATTCGAACAACATCGCCGGGCCGTCCGAGGCAAAGATCGCGTACACGACGACCGACCACCTCGGCAGCCCTCGTGTAATTACCGACGACATAGGACAAGTGCGCTCGCGGCGCGACTTTTTGCCCTTTGGCGAAGAGATCAACGTGGGCATCGACGGCCGCACCGGCGAATCCGGCCAGGGCTACAGCGTTCCGACAGACGGAGTCCGCCAAAAATTCACCGGCTACCAGAAGGACACCGAAACCTCGCTCGACTTTGCCGAAGCACGAATGTATGAGAATCGGTTTGGAAGATTTACCGCGGTCGACCCGCTGCTGGCTAGCGGCAAATCTGCGAATCCGCAGACGTTTAACCGGTATCCTTACGTCGGCAACAATCCCGTGATTATCACTGATCCATCTGGTGAATGTCCGGAGGGACAATGTCCATCTAGGCATAGGGGGTTGGTATACACGAGAAAAGAAAACGGCATCGACAAATACAATAACGAGCAACTGGATGATACATGGACCGTGTTTACCGGTGAGGTACGCATAACCGATAGAAAAGATAACTATCAATATAGAATATTCGGCGATGGCACATACGGCGGGTCGGGTTGGCAGCGGATCGACCCGACTGTTCAATCTTTGATAGGTAGTTTTGGTCAAGGATTGGATGACGTCCAAAGCGGAAGTTGGACGGGCCTCAAGAATGTTCCGTCCACACTTTGGAACACTGGAACGACAGCGACATTTTTGCCTTTCAGTAGAATTCGTTCCGATCCGAGCGGGCTTCCCGAACTATTTATTCCGAACCCCGTCTTGGTTAATGGCTTTTCGTATGGTAACGAGCGTCAAGCCAGATGGGGACAGCAAGTCACGGCGGGAGCCATAGCCGCTCCAGGTATCTTTGCGGCTCCATTTGCCGCCACCGGATCCTCGTTGTCGATTGGTGCGAGGCCCTTTAGCACGACGCAAAGGTTACAGCTTCATGTAACTAGGGCGGCGAACATGGTTGATGGGGCTGGCGATGCTGCATTCACCCCAGGGCAATTTAGGGCATTAACGAGAAATCCTGAACTTCGTCCGATGTTCAGGGGAAATCGAATAGATGTAATGGCCAGAGACTTCATTAGACAAGATCCTAATCTCAATTTCTTGAAAAGTAACTATAATAGAGGCGCAGATTTTGTCCATCCAAACTCAGGACGATGGTGGGATATGACGACGCCGGGACAGTGGCAGAGACATGTTAATAAATACGGGCCAAATGGTACTCTGCTAAGAACACAATAGTCTTTATGTCATACAAAAAACTCGCAACAAGGTGGCGAATCTCTGTCGAAAACGACCTAGCGGGTGAGAAGATATTTAATGTCTTTAAGCACGGCGGTGTGCTGTCCATGGATCATTCACCATTTGGCCGCTTAGGCAGCGATTTGATTGATTTCAAGGGCTACAATGCGATTCAAATACTTGTCAAAGATGTAGTCTTGAAAGATATAGACCTCTCTTACGCGGATTTTTCTTCTTCATGGATGCAGGCGAATCGTTTTGAAAACTGCTTGTTTGAAAAGACAGATTTTAGTGACATTGCGGATCATGGGAACACGTTTAGTCACTGTGTATTTAAAAAGTGCGATTTCAAGCTGGCCGTGCTGGGATACGAAGGTTCGCAATATAAGAATTGCACTTTTAAGGCATGTAGTTTTCAGAGAACCAACTTTATAAGAGCTGAGTTTGTGAGTACAGACTTCGTAGACTGTCGGCTCAAGAGTATTGATTTCAGCGGTTCATCATTTGAGAACTGCAAATTTGAAGGTCTTCTTGATGATGTATGGTTTAGAGGCACGTATGGTTATGAGTCGTACTTTACAGAATTTGGACAGCCTAAACCAAACAAAATGGACAACGTTTCGTTTGAGAATGCAGATCTTAGGAACCCTGCCTTCAGCGACGGATGTGATCTGACAACTGTCAAGGTGAAAAATGACGGGAGACACTTCAAATTCGATAACTGGCTCAAAAGATTACAGTTTTTAGAAAAAGAAATTGAAAACTGGGAAGATGGCCATCACAAAAACGAAGCCGCTATCTTTGTAAAAGTATATTTAGTTCATGCCCCAAAACAAGACTGGAATATAATTAATTTGGAGGATCTGGAAAGATCATACGGTGGTGCAGATGTTGCACACAAGATAATCGGTATTTTGAACAGCTACCCTTAACTTAGTAGCGGAATTTCATTTCAGGCAAGAGCGGACCGGTACGAGCCAGACTAATAATTGGATACAGAATTGGACATATGACCGGTACGGCAATCGTCAGTTGTTCACGCAGAACATCGGCGGAAATACGACGGCTACGAATCCGTCAGTCAATCAAAACACGAATCGATTTACGAGTTCGGATTTCCTGTATGACAAGAACGGCAATGTCACGCGCGACCGCGACGGCGTTACAAATCAGCTTCGCACGTTTCTTTTCAACGGCGAGAATAAGCAGACCGAGGTGCGCGACGCCAACAACGCCCCGATCGGGCAATATTTCTACGATGGCGAGGGGAAACGCGTCAAGAAGGTCATAACGGCGACCGGCGAGACGACCATCTTTGTCTATTCGAACGGAAAGCTTGTTGCCGAGTATTCAAACAACATCGCCGGGCCTTCGGAAGCGAAGATCGCTTACACTACGACCGACCACCTCGGCAGCCCTCGTGTCATAACCGACGACATCGGACAGGTGCGCTCGCGGCGTGACTTTTTGCCATTTGGCGAAGGGGTCAACGCGGGCATCGGCGGCCGCACCGGCGAATCCGGCCAGGGCTACAGCGTCCCCACCGACGGAGTCCGCCAAAAATTCACCGGCTACCAAAAAGACACCGAAACTTCGCTCGACTTTGCCGAAGCACGGATGTATGAGAATCGGTTTGGAAGATTTACCGCGGTCGACCCGCTGCTGGCTAGCGGCAAATCTGCGAATCCGCAGACGTTTAATCGATACGCTTATACTAGTAATAATCCGATTGTCCGCATCGATGTGAATGGAAAAGACTGGTATTACTACGACGACATTAAGGTCTCAAGGGGTCGTTCATTTTACGTAAGGCATATCTATTGGTCCGACAACGATCTATTTAACAAGAACCGATGGGCCGGAGGTGGAGTCTTCCAGGACTCGCATGGTAAGGAGCAGGGTTGGGTTGCTCTCGATCCTTACGAAGGCCGAGGTCGCACTTTCAAAACGAGGGCAGAGGCGGTTGATCAGTACCAAACTTATTTGCAGGAACGAAACGTAAACGCAAGTCGCGGCTTTGCCGATGCGTTAGCGGGTATGGCAACGGCGAATCCGTTGACGGCACTTCTTTACGAATGGGGAGCCGATGCCATAATAGGTCAAGCTGATCCAAACTCGAATGTCTATACAGTATCTAATCGCACGACAAACGCGATGATAATCGTTACAACCGCCGCTGGCGGCGGTGCGGCAGTCGCCACTTTAAGGGGAGCAAGAGCTGCAGAAGTGGGTGCGGTAGCTGCGATCGGCCAGCGGCACCATTTGCTGACAACCAAGATAATGAGAGCTATTAATAGGCATAATACGCTCGGCAGCCTCTTCAGTAGGAAAGACGCACGATTTATTTACAACGCAGCAGATGAAGCGGCGCACAAAGGCTATCAGGCATGGCACCGTCGATATGATCAAGAAGTAACAACTTGGCTGAGGAAAAACGCGAAGGCTACCGAGGAAGAATTCGTCAGATACTTGAATGAGCTACATCAGCAACCGTGGCTTCGTGACCGCATTCCAAATGTAAACTTAGGAGGCAACTAGTCGAATGGCATTTTACGTTGTTAACAACGGATTATTTGATGACTCAATCTTCGCCTACGGCGAAGATTTTGGTGAAATCAATATGGGGCCACCATTAGAATGCGAAGTCTGTGGGAGTCCTTTGACGATGCGGAAATGGCTCCCCCCCCATGAAATTAGAATTTCGCGACGAAATGTCGGCGATTTTATCTTTGGTACATTTGTTAATTTCATCGTCTCGTCGAGATTTAAGAATTTGTTTGAGAAATCAAAACTGAATGGGATTCAGTCGTTTCATCCGGTTGCGGTCTATTTTCGAAAAATGCTTCTTGACGAGGAATATTTCTATCCGGAGATTGAGATGTCGAACTTTCTAATCAATCTGGAAAAATCCGGCTTCGAATTCGAGGGAACAAAAAGGTGTGCTGCCTGTCAAAAGGCGGGGAGTATTATTACGAAGTGGGATGGCATTATTTTTGAGCGACCTGAAGAAATTGATCTGGATCTTTTTAACACCAAGGTTTTAGGGGAAATGGCAATTGTGTCACAACGTTTCCACGATTTCGCGGTCGAATATCAGTTCTCAAACCTTGCAATGATAGACGCTTCGCAATACGGAACGGATTGGAGTACGGAGTGAACTCGCCCATACGAGATAGCCAACGGCACGAGTCAGACGAATAACTGGATACAGAATTGGACGTATGACCGGTACGGCAATCGACAGTCGTTCACGCAGAATATCGGCGGCAATTCGACCGCGACAAATCCGTCAGTCAATCAAAACACGAATCGATTTACGAGTTCGGACTTTATTTATTACAAGAACGGAAATGTCACTCGTGACCGCGACGGCGTAACCAATCAGCTCCGCACTTTCGTCTTCAATGGCGAGAATAAGCAGACCGAGGTGCGCGATGGCAACAATGCCCCGATCGGGCAATATTTCTACGATGGCGAGGGGAAACGGGTCAAGAAGTTCATCACGGCGACCGGTGAGACGACCATCTTTGTCTATTCGAACGGAAAGCTCGTTGCCGAATATTCAAACAACATCGCCGGGCCTTCGGAAGCGAAGATCGCTTACACGACCACCGACCACCTCGGCAGCCCTCGTGTCATAACCGACGACATAGGACAAGTGCGCTCGCGGCGGGACTTTCTGCCCTTCGGCGAAGAGATCAACACCCCCATCGGCGGCCGCACCGGCGAATCCGGCCAAGGCTACAGCGTCCCCACCGACGGAGGCCGCCAAAAATTCACCGGCTACCAAAAAGATACCGAAACGAGTTTGGATTTCGCCGAGGCGAGGATGTACGAGAATCGGTTTGGAAGATTCACGGCGGTCGACCCGCTGCTTGCGTCAGGCAAATCGGCAAATCCCCAGACGTTTAATCGATTTATATATGTCGGAAATAACCCGATCATGATTACTGATCCGGCTGGGCTGGATTGGTACCGGACAGCATATTCAAGCGGCAGCGAACCCCACAGATGGAAATATGAATGGTTTGGCAGTAAGCCGGCAGAGGGAAACTGGGAACCTGTGGATTTCGGTGACAATGTTCTTTTGCCGATAGAGAAGTGGATGCGCGGCGAAACGTCAATGGGAACTGGTTATCTGGATAGGTATAGCAACAACATTCTTACGCAAGCTCAGTTTTCTGCAGCTGCCTCATCATATCGGGCATTTCAACCTGGTGGTGGTTGCTACGGAGACTTCCATTGTGCCGGATTGCGAAATTCAATTAATGATAACCAAAGCATTTTCGAGAGTGAAAGGTTTACGTCTGGTTTCCCTATAGGTTTTGTGAATCAGGCGAAAAGTTCAATAGATATCCCTAGTTGGAATTTGGCCCCGCCGCTATTGAATCTTTTCATCACGGATTCGATGGCAACACGAGGCTTCGCTAATCCATTGTTCAATTATCAGTCAACACGGGCCGGCTCTGAATCATTAGGTGCGTTTGTCGGAGCACGGACTTTCGACTTGGCCGCGATCCTTGGAACTAAGAAGGTTGGGGGAACGTTAGGATCAAGAACACTTCCTTTTCAGAATCACCATTTTGCGACTAATAAGAACTCAGTATACACTCCGCAGATGGCGAAGATAGCAGACGAATTTGGCTTGAGTTTGGATGGGGCTTGGAATCGGCAGAGATTGCCGCATCTCGGTCGGCATCCCAATGCGTATCACGATTTTGTTTTGCGTGGTATGCAGAATGCTCGAGGAGGAGCAAACGGGAGTACGGCAGAATTCCTTAGGCTCTTTAACCAGAATGTAAAACAGCCAGTAATTCAAAACCCAAATTTACTTCGGAAGAAAGGTTGGTAAGATGGCTAAATACTTTTTGTTTACTTGGAAGAATGCGGATGGGCCGGGCGTAAGTGCATTTCCTAGACAGGATATTGGCTCGGGACAGGACCTTATACCTACGCTAATAAGCGCGGCCCACTTGCCGTTCGATCTTGAACTGGTTAAGCTGACGCCCCGTCGCAACAGTTTGGATGAGAGCCACGATCTCTCAAACCTTCTAGATATCTGGCCGGATTACATGCCCAACATATTCGCATGGCCATTTTGCTCGGCGAAGCTTCGGGCGGTAATTGAGCGACAACTATTGCATGATGAGAATCTTCACTGGATTAGCGCCCAAATATCCGGCGGTGGGGAGATTAGAGAGTATTATGTAATACGCTTCGACACAATGCACGATGTTTTGGATGATGAAAAAACTACTTACGTTCCGAACACAAAACACATTATCAGGCCATGGTTTTCGATGGCGAAGATCAATGACCTTTCAATTTTCTCTTTACCCTCAGATTTTGACCTTTGGAGGATTACTTCTAGTTTATACGTTCGCAACTCATTAAAGCTCGATATCGAAAAGGCAGGTGTGACTGGGGTAACCTTCGAGTCTGTCCGGATCTCGTGAAAGCCAAGGTAGATGCAATGTCACTCGTGACCGCGACGGCGTAACCAATCAGCTCCGCACCTTCGTCTTCAATGGCGAGAATAAGCAGACCGAGGTGCGCGATGGCAACAATGTTGCCATCGGGCAGTATTTCTACGACGGCGAGGGGAAACGGGTCAAGAAGGTTATTACCGCAACTGGCGAAACGACCGTCTTTGTCTATTCGAACGGAAAGCTCGTTGCCGAATATTCAAACAACATCGCCGGGCCGTCGGAAGCGAAGATCGCTTACACAACGACCGACCACCTCGGCAGCCCTCGTGTCATAACCGACGACATCGGACAGGTGCGCTCGCGGCGTGACTTTTTGCCATTTGGCGAAGGGGTCAACGTGGGCATCGGCGGCCGCACCGGCGAATCCGGCCAGGGCTACGACGTCCCCACCGACGGAGTCCGCCAAAAATTCACCGGCTATCAGAAGGATACCGAAACATCACTAGACTTCGCCGAGGCGAGGATGTACGAAAATCGGTTTGGAAGGTTCACTGCGGTCGATCCGCTGCTGCCATCTGGCAAAAGCGCGGCCCCCCAAACTTTTAATAGGTATTCCTACATAAGCAATAACCCAATAATTGACACCGATCCGTCGGGTCAATGTCCGACCGGAAAATGCCCATCAACTCATAGAGGGCTTGTGTACACACGGGACGAAAATGGTGTGACAAAATACAATAACGAGCAGCCAGATGCATCTTGGATATTATTCACGGGAACTGCGTTGATCACGGAAAAAACGGATAACTATCAATATCGCATTTTTAGCGATGGCACGTACAGCGGGTCGGGTTGGTATCGAATCAACCCTACCGTTCAAGCTCTGATAGGTGGTTTTAATCAGGGTCTTGATGACGTGCAAAGTGGAAGTTGGACTGGCCTGAAGAACGTTCCGTCAACATTTTGGAACACTGCAACGACAGCGGCATCTTTGCCCTTCGCTAGTGTTCGTTCTGGTCAGAGCGGCCTTCCCGAATTATTTATTCCAAACCCATTTTTAGTTCAGGGGTACGAATATAAAAACGAGCGTCAAGCGAGATGGGGACAGCAATTCACCGCGGCAGCTATAGCCGCTCCTGCGGTCTTTGCCGCCCCGTTTGCGGGTGCTACGTCTTCTCTCTCCATTGCCTCGACGGGTTCCACCGCGGCCAGAACTCCACTCAGCACAAGCGCGTTGATTCAGCGTGCCGCTAACATTGCCGAGCGGCGCGTTGGGGGCACGAGTCCGGTTGCAGGAACACTAAAACATACTTACGCACGTCGTTTGCTAGAGCGGTATCAAGGCATGTATGGAAACAGAGGTCTGGAATTTGAAACTTCTTTCAGGGCCGGACAACGTGTTAATTATGGAACTAGAGGAAGTATTAGATTCGACGTTCTTGACACTGGTTCAATGAATGTGTACGACTTCAAGTTTGGAGCCGCGCGGCTAACCAGTTCGCGGGCCGCTCAGTTCCGTTTTCACGGACCCTCGAACGTCCGAAGTATTTTCGAAGTTCGTCCCTAATACATTTATGAAACTGAAACAACAGAAACTTTCAGTCCCGATTAAGCGAAAGATCACCGAGAGATGGATTTCCGCATTCCCAGACTTTGCCGTCTATAAACCAATGTGGCTCATGAAGCGGAATGGTCCGGTTCTTATCGGAATCTGTCTTGAGCGTTTCAGCAGCAACGACGAATACCGTCCCATCACACACGTACATAATCTGTCTCGTCCCACCGGATTCGCTACTCTTTCGATCGCATCGCAGATACTTGACCCGACTCGGCGCCGAGAAATGCGACTTACCGCAGAATCCAGCGAACAAGATATCGAAGTAGCAATTGCTCAAGTGAAGAGCCAAAGCACAATTCCGTTAACCCGTAAAGTGCTTCTAAATGACATTCTTTCTGCCTATAGACAGTATGTCACCAATGCTATTTCTTCTGACGGTTATCCGGTTTTCGAATATGAAGATATTGTGCGCCTGCTGACTTGGTGCTGCAAATTGGGAAAAGCAAGAAAAATGGTTGAGGATATAGAAGTCATAACCCGCGATTGGGATCCATTTGTTTTCCGGCATGTAGAATCTCGCGAGGTGTATCTACGTACTCTTTATCACATTGTCATAAACCCTTCGGACAGTGACAAGGTAATTGCAGACGAAATTGAAAATCTTGATGCAAAAAGCCTTCCTGATTACGGGCTGCTTTGTTCTTGAGTTTCTGCTCTCATCGATCTACCGTGACAAGCACGTTTGACCTGAATTCAGGGCTCTTGCTGACGGTTGCGGACGAATTTGGGCAGACGACAACGACCGATTACAACGATCCCTTCTTTAGACCGACCTCCGTCTATGGCTTGAACTTTTCGGCACCGAGTGTTTCTACTTCGTATGATGATGACGCTCGAACCGTAACCGTTACAAAGCAACTCGGAAACGGGGTGACGGATACTTCGACGACATATATGGATACGTTAGGTCGTCCGATCATGACCAAGGCAGTTGATACGCAGGGCGATGTTTTTGTAGACACGCATTATGACATTCTTGGGCGGGTTGATCGCGTAACCAGTCCATATAGGGCTGGCGAAACCATTTATTGGAATCAGACAAAGTACGACGCTCTCGGCCGAGCCGTTCAGACATTTGCCCCGGTTATCGAATCGAACCTCGCGAGCGCACAATCGCTCGGCACGACGACCTTTGGGCTCTCAACATCTGGAAGCATCGGAACAACTGTCCAAACAACGGATGCTTCGTTTCGGACGGGCCGTTCCATCTCCAACGCGTTAGGCCAACTGATCCGTGTAGACGAGCCGGACAATAATGGGAATCTCGGCTCACAACGGGCAGACGAAACTTCGAGAGCCCCTTTGATCTGGCAAAAGCATGCAGTTGGTTCGCTACCG
>CXWL01020725.1_pt1 | contig 12555 bp, 8 predicted proteins | sample 590931 | NCBI WGS metagenome assembly CXWL01 (sample SAMEA3498368, study PRJEB10139) | groundwater metagenome | biome: water well; material: biofilm material | place: Germany | collected 2015-04-27
CACTATTCCAAGACAACCTCCTGGCTAGACTACTGAGTCATTTCTGTACTGTCAAGATTTTTTCGATAAAATACCAGACAGCATTTCTAAATCATCTATTCAATTTCTAAACTGCACTATCGATCAAAATATTTGACTCCAAACCAACCTCGGGTATTTTCACTTGATTCTTGCGCTTACGGTGAAAAGACAATCCTGTACCCGCCGGAACAAGCCTGCCCACAATAACATTCTCTTTAAGTCCACGCAAATCATCCTTCTTGCCCATAATGGCTGCTTCTGTTAAAACACGTGTTGTTTCTTGGAAAGATGCTGCAGATATAAATGAATCCGTAGATAGTGATGCTTTGGTAATACCTAGAAGCATGAATTCATAAGTAGCAGGCATTTTTTTCTCGGCAATCAATCGTTCGTTCTCAATTAATAAATCGGCACGCTCAACCTGTTCACCAGGTATAAACGTTGAATCTCCGGCATTGACAATCTGAACTCGTCTTAACATTTGACGCACAATTACTTCAATATGTTTATCATTTATCCTAACACCTTGTAAGCGATACACATCCTGTACTTCATCAGTAATATAGCGCGCCAACGACTCAACACCTTGTAAGCGTAATATGTCACGCGGATCAGCAGGGCCATCAACGATAATTTCACCTTTATTAACAACTTGTCCATCATGCGCCATTACATGCTTATCCTTAGGTATTAAATATTCATGCACAATGCCTTCAAGATCTGTAATAACAAGCCGCTGCTTACCCTTGGTATCCTTTCCAAATGACACAATACCCGTTACCTCAGCTAATATACCTGCATCTTTTGGTGATCTCGCTTCAAATAGTTCTGCCACGCGAGGCAAACCACCTGTAATATCTCGTGTTTTCGATGTTTCTTGCGGAATCCTAGCCAAGACTTCACCAACACTAACTTGTTGTCCATCACGCACGGTAATAATACAGCCGTTCTGGAATGTTATGCTTACGGGTTGATTGCTTCCAACTATCTTGATTTCATTTCCATCTTCATCCAGAAACTTAACTAATGGACGTAAACCTTTTGATTGAGTGACACCACGACGTTTTGGATCAATCACCACTAACGTAGACAACCCAGTTACTTCATCAATTTGTTTGGCGACTGTTACACCTTCTTCAACATTCTCAAAACGTACTTTACCAGTATATTCAGTAATAATTGGTCGGGTATGTGGATCCCATGTTGTTAATATTTGACCAGCTTTAACAAGCTCTCCATTACGTACTAATAATGTCGCGCCATAAGATGCTTTGTGCCTTTCACGTTCACGACCATTTTCATCCTGTATGATAATTTCACCACTACGTGAAATAGCTATCAATTCATTTTGTGAATTCGTAACATAGCGCATGGTAGAGGAATAATGCACTGTTCCACTTGATTTACTTTCAACCTGACTCACCACAGCTGTTCTGGATGCAGCACCTCCAATATGGAATGTACGCATTGTCAATTGTGTTCCTGGCTCGCCAATCGATTGTGCTGCGATCACACCTACCGCTTCACCCACATTGACTGGAGTACCACGCCCCAAATCTCGACCATAACATTTGGCACATAACCCATAGCGTGTTTCACAGGTCAACGGAGTACGCACTTTTACTTCATCAATACCCATAGATTCAATTAAATCGACAGCATCTTCATCAAGTAATACGCCTGAAGTATAGATCACTTCCTGATTCTCTGGATTAACCACATCATTCACTACAACTCTACCAAGAATGCGCTCACGTAATGCTTCAATTATCTCGCCACCTTCTACTAACGCCTTCATGACAACACCATTACCTGTATCACAATCTTCTTCCGTGACAACAAGATCTTGTGTGACATCAACCAAACGACGGGTAAGATATCCGGAGTTCGCAGTTTTTAACGCTGTATCCGCCAGACCCTTGCGTGCGCCGTGTGTTGAAATAAAATATTGTAAAACATTCAAACCTTCACGGAAGTTGGCAGTAATTGGTGTTTCAATAATTGAACCATCAGGTTTCGCCATTAATCCTCGCATACCTGACAGTTGACGTATCTGTGCAGCCGAACCTCGAGCACCAGAATCTGCCATCATATAAATCGAATTAAAGGACTCCTGTGCCAGTGGCTTACCATCTTTATCCAATTGAATTTCGCCGGTCACTTGATCACGAACAGACTCTACGCCAAGTTGATTCATCATTGCTTTAGCAACCTGATCACCCGCGCGTCCCCAAATATCCACAACCTTGTTATAACGCTCACCTTGCGTAACCAAACCTGAAGTATATTGTCCTTCAATTTCCTTCACTTCCTTCTCTGCAGAGGCTATAATATAGCCCTTCTGTGTAGGAATTAGCATATCATCCGCACAAATAGAAATACCGGCACGTGTCGCATAACTGAAGCCTGCATACATCAGTTTATCTGCGAATATAACAGTTTCGCGCAACCCACAACGTCTAAAGCTGGCATTAATCAGCTTTGATATCTCTTTCTTCTTGAGTGTGTTATTGAGAAATGAGAAAGGCAATCCCGGTGGGAAGATTTCAAATAGCAATACTCTACCTACAGTAGTCTCATAGCGAGTAATTTTTTCACATCGCTCACCATCAGCATTAGTATCATATTCTTTAATGCGAGCTGTAATTTTTGCATTGAGTTCCACATTCCGGCTTTCATAAGCTCGTGACACCTCACTGACATCTTGAAACAGCATGCCTTCACCACGTGCACCTACTTTTTCACGCGTTGCATAGTAAAGTCCAAGTACGATATCTTGTGATGGTACAATTATTGGTTCTCCATTTGCAGGAGATAACACATTATTAGTTGACATCATCAATGTACGGCACTCCATTTGTGCTTCTAATGAGAGTGGTACATGAACAGCCATCTGATCACCATCAAAGTCAGCATTAAATGCTGCACACACCAATGGATGTAATTGAATTGCCTTACCTTCTATCAATACTGGCTCAAAAGCTTGAATACCCAGTCGATGCAAGGTTGGCGCGCGATTCAACATAATAGGATGTTCACGAATAACATCTTCTAGAATATCCCATACCACTGGGCTTTCATTCTCAACCTCGCGCTTGGCGGCCTTTATGGTACTCGCAATGCCCATTATCTCCAGTTTATTAAAAATAAATGGCTTAAACAGCTCAAGTGCCATCTTTTTCGGTAAACCACATTGATGAAGTTTAAGCTGAGGACCCACTACAATAACAGATCGTCCAGAATAATCAACACGCTTCCCAAGCAGATTCTGACGGAAGCGTCCACCTTTACCTTTGATCATATCAGCCAAGGATTTCAATGCACGCTTATGAGCACCCGTCATGGCCTTACCACGACGACCATTATCCAGTAATGAGTCAACGGCTTCTTGCAACATACGTTTTTCATTACGAACAATAATTTCTGGAGCTTTCAATTCGAGCAATCGCTTCAATCGATTATTACGATTGATAACACGTCGATATAAATCATTCAAATCAGAAGTTGCAAAACGTCCACCATCCAGAGAAACCAATGGACGAAGATCCGGTGGCAATACAGGCAATACAGCTAATATCATCCATTGTGGTTTAATTCCAGATTTGTTAAATGCTTCAAGCACCTTGAGACGTTTAGAGATTTTCTTGATCTTTGTTTCTGAGCCTGTACTTTCCATTTCACGCCGTAGGTTCTCAATCTCGACACAAATATCCAAGTTACTCAGTAGATCACGAATGCCTTCTGCGCCCATGCTCGCACTAAAATCGTCACCGTATTCTTCTGTTTTGATTAAATAGTCATCTTCTGTTAACAATTGGCAACGCATTAAGGGCGTCATGCCTGGATCAGTGACTACATAAGCTTCAAAATATAATACGCGTTCGATATCGCGCAAGGTCATGTCCAATACCATGCCCAAGCGAGAAGGTAGTGATTTTAGGAACCAAATGTGAGCAACTGGAGAAGCCAATTCAATATGCCCCATGCGTTCTCGGCGCACTTTGGATAAAGTTACTTCAACGCCACATTTTTCACATATGACTCCACGATGTTTCAAGCGTTTATACTTTCCGCATAAGCACTCATAATCCTTCACTGGGCCAAAAATCTTGGCACAGAATAAACCATCTCTTTCTGGTTTGAATGTACGATAATTAATCGTCTCAGGTTTTTTTACTTCACCGTAAGACCATGAGCGAATTTTCTCTGGAGAAGCGAGGCCAATTTTAATTGCATCAAACTCTTCTTTGTGAGTAACCTGTTTAAATAAATCTAGCAGTGCTTTCATTTGTCACTCCTGTAAATCAGGGGGCAATAAAAAAATTATTCGGTATAAATTTAATCGATAGAATAGGTATGTAAAATAGATTCTAACTTGTCTATCCTATTATCCTGGATAATCAATGTTGCTCTAAATCGATATCCATACCCAGCGATCGTATTTCTTTCACCAATACATTAAATGATTCCGGCATTCCGGCATCAATCTTGTGGTCACCCTTAACAATACTTTCATATACTTTGGTACGTCCTGTGACATCATCTGATTTAACGGTTAACATTTCCTGTAACGTATAGGCTGCACCATATGCTTCCAGTGCCCAAACTTCCATTTCTCCAAAACGTTGCCCACCAAATTGAGCTTTACCGCCTAATGGCTGTTGAGTCACCAAGCTATATGGACCTGTCGAGCGTGCATGCATCTTATCGTCCACCAGGTGATGTAGTTTCAGAACATGCATATAGCCAACTGTTACTTGCCGATCAAAGGCTTCTCCAGTTCGACCATCATACAATGTGATTTGGCCAGTTTTTGGTAATCCAGCTAATTCCAGCATGTCTTTAATTTCGCCTTCGGTTGCTCCATCAAACACAGGTGTTGCAAACGGAACTCCTTCAGTTAAATTCTCGGCTAAAGACATTATTTCATTATCTGAAAACGAAGATAAATCTTCTTTTTTACCACTTCCATTATAAATCTTGTCAAGAAACTTTCTGATTTCATTTGTATTCTGCTGTGCTTTTATCATTTCATCGATTTTCTTGCCAAGTCCTTTAGCTGCCCATCCTAAATGTACTTCAAGAATCTGCCCCACATTCATACGTGAAGGAACTCCCAATGGATTCAGCACCACATCAACAGGTGTTCCATCATCCATATAAGGCATATCTTCCAAAGGAACAATCTTTGAAATCACACCTTTATTACCATGACGTCCTGCCATTTTGTCACCTGGTTGCAAGCGTCGTTTAACCGCTATATAAATCTTAACCATTTTCTGTACACCAGGCGCTAACTCATCTCCCTGCGTAAGTTTTTTCTTTTTCTCTTCAAATGCAGCATCAAACTCCTTACGCTTTTGTCCCATACTCTCACGCACTTGTTCCAGCTGTATGCTAGCATCCTCATCGGATAACCGAATATCAAACCAGTAATGAGGATCAAAGCTCTTTAAATATTCAGCGGTTATCTCTTTACCTTTGGTCAGCTTATTGGGTCCTCCTGTGGCAACTTTTCCAACAAGTAAACGCTCAAGACGTTCAAATGCATCCTCTTCCACAATACGCATTTGATCAGTCAGATCTTTCTTATAACGATCGAGTTCATCATCAATAATCTGTTGCGCACGTTTATCACGTTCTATACCTTCTCGCGTGAAAACCTGTACATCAATGACTGTTCCAGAGATTCCTGAAGGTACTCGCAGTGAAGTATCTTTTACATCAGAAGCTTTTTCACCAAAAATTGCTCGTAATAATTTCTCTTCTGGTGTTAGCTGTGTTTCGCCTTTCGGTGTAACTTTCCCGACCAATACATCACCCGCTTCAACTTCTGCACCGATATAAACAATACCTGATTCGTCAAGACGTCCCAGTTGATGCTCAGACAGATTTGGAATATCAGCTGTTATCTCCTCAGTTCCAAGCTTAGTATCTCGACTCACAACTGATAGTTCTTCAATATGTATGGATGTAAAACGATCCTCAGCAACAATTCGCTCAGATATAAGAATCGAATCTTCAAAGTTATAACCATTCCAAGGCATAAATGCCACCAGCATATTCTGGCCTAGTGCTAACTCACCCATATCAGTGGAGGCACCATCTGCTATAACATCGTCTTTGGCAATCCTGTCTCCTATCTTAACCAGGGGGCGCTGATTAATATTGGTATTCTGGTTAGAGCGTGTATATTTTATAAGATTATAAATATCAACACCCACTTCACCCATCTGGGTCTCTGCATCATGTACTCGCACCACAATCCGACTGGCATCTACATAATCCACAATCCCCCCACGCCCAGCCCGAACAGTGGTTCCTGAATGTATTGCCACTACCCGCTCAATACCAGTACCAACAAGCGGTTTCTCCGCACGCAAACAAGGTACAGCCTGGCGTTGCATATTTGAACCCATCAAAGCGCGATTAGCGTCATCATGCTCTAAAAATGGAATTAATGAAGCTGCTACCGAAACAATTTGCGCAGGAGCCACATCTACATATTCAATTCGATCCGGTGATGACAAAGCAAATTCATTTTTATGACGGCAAGAAACCATTTCACTAATAAACGTATTTGTATCATCAAGTTCGGCATTTGCTTGGGCAATCATAGAGCTACCTTCTTCGATTGCAGACAGATAATCTATCTCTTCAGTCACCCGACAATCTTTCACTTTACTATAGGGTGTCTCAATAAACCCATACTCATTGGTCCGCGCATATAACGCCAAGGAGTTAATAAGACCGATATTGGGTCCTTCTGGTGTTTCAATTGGACATACACGACCATAATGCGTTGGGTGCACATCTCGCACCTCAAAACCAGCTCTTTCCCGTGTCAATCCACCTGGCCCCAAAGCTGAAATACGACGCTTATGTGTAATTTCAGACAACGGATTAGTCTGATCCATAAATTGAGACAATTGACTCGACCCAAAGAACTCACGTGCTGCTGCTGAAACTGGTTTCGCATTGATCAGGTCATGAGGCATTAAATTATCTGACTCTGCTTGACTTAATCGTTCTTTCACCGCACGCTCCACTCGCACCAATCCAGATCTGAATTGATTTTCTGCCAGCTCACCCACTGAACGTACCCGACGATTGCCGAGATGATCAATATCGTCTATTTCTCCACGTCCATTACGCAGCTCTACCAGTATTTTGATAACAGCCATTATATCTTCGTTCGATAAAGTCTGAGATCCTGTCAATTCAGCTCTACCCACTCTACGGTTAAATTTCATTCTACCTACAACCGATAGATCATAGCGTTCAGGCGAATAAAACAATCCGGCAAACAATGCCTTAACAGCTTCTTCAGTGGGCGGCTCACCAGGTCGCATCATTCGATAAATAGCAACTTGGGCGGTTATTTCATCGGTTGTTTCATCAATCTTAAGCGTTTGAGAGATATAAGCACCATTATTAAGATCATTCACATAAAGTGTATTAATTTTCTTTATGCCTACTTTCCGAAGTTTAGCCAGCGACTCTTCTGTAATCTCATCGTTAGCCAGTGCAACAACTTCGCCAGTTTCTTTATCGACAATATTCTGCGCGAGTATTCTGCCCAGCAAAAAATCTTCGGGCACATCCAGTTGATCAATTCTAGCTTCCTGCATTTCGCGTATATGTTTAGCCGTAATACGCTTATTTTTCTGAACAATAACCTTTTCATCTTTGGTTAGAATATCAAAACTCGCTACTTCGCCACGCAGGCGTTCAGGCACAAGTTCAAAATGAATGCCTTTATCTGAGAAATAAAAACAATCAAATATAAAAAATTCTTTTAATATTTGTTCTGAAGTACAACCAATTGCTTTCAATAGTGTAGTAACAGGCATTTTACGACGACGATCTATCCTGAAATACAAGCAATCCTTTGCGTCAAATTCAAAATCAAGCCATGAACCGCGATATGGAATAATACGCGCAGAAAATAATAGTTTTCCTGATGAATGAGTTTTCCCGCGGTCGTGTTCAAAAAACACGCCCGGTGAGCGATGTAACTGTGAAACGATCACACGTTCTGTGCCATTGATAACAAAAGATCCTGTTTCCGTCATCAGAGGAATCTCGCCCATATAGACTTCTTGCTCTTTGACTTCCTTCACAGTTGGCTTGGATGTTTCTTTATCCATGATCGTCAGTCTTACCTTGGCACGCAAAGGCGATGCATAGGTAAGTCCACGCTGTTGACATTCCTTGACATCAAACACAGGCGATCCAAGCTGATAACTTATAAAATCTAGACGTGCATTTTTAGTATGACTTTCAATTGGAAAAATTGAGTTAAAAGCAGCCTGCAGTCCTTGATTTTTACGCTTATTAAGTGCTATTTTTTCTTGTAAGAATGCAGCATATGATTCGAGCTGAGTAGCGAGAAGAAACGGAATTGGCAATACGCTCGCANNCTTATTGGGTGCTATACCTTCCTGTAAGAAAGCAGCATACGATTCGAGCTGAGTGGCGAGAAGAAATGGAATTGGCAATACGCTTGTACGTTTGGCAAAGCTTTTACGAATACGTTTTTTCTCGGTGAACGAATAGCTCATGAATTTTCTCCGGGAGAAGAAGGCAGAGGATTGAAGAGTAGAAGCCAAATAATTATCAATTGGTTAACCTAAATTAAATGGTCAAAATACCAAAGGCTGGTAGCCTTAATATGCTCACCAGCCTTGGATTTTATATTTTTTTTTATTTAATTTCGCAAGAAGCACCAGCCTCTATCAATTGTTTCTGGATTGCATTAGCATCCTCTTTGGATATACCTTCTTTAACAGGCTTAGGCGCCCCATCAACCAAGTCTTTCGCTTCTTTCAAACCTAATCCAGTCACTGCTCTTACCACTTTAATAACATTTACTTTGCTATCACCAGATGATAAAAGAACCACAGTAAACTCAGTTTGTTCCGCTTCAGCAGGTGCACTGCTTCCACTTGGTACAGCAACAGCAGCAGCCGCTGTCGCAACAGCAGATACACCAAATTTTTCTTCCATTTCTTTAATCAACTGTGACAATTCAAGCACAGTCATATTTGCAATTTCTTCTAATATTTGATCTTTTGTTACAGTCATTATTTTCTCCTGGTTATTTTCTGTATTTAGCTACGAGTTAAATAGAAGTCTTAAGAATTATTTGTTATCACGCACCATGGCTAAACCACGTACAAATCTAGCTGGCACTTCATTAAGTGTTTGAACAAACTTAGCAATTGGTGCTTGCATTGTTCCCAGCAATTTAGATAATAATTCCTCACGACTTGGTAATGCAGCAAGTGCAGTAATCTCATCTCGTGACATTACGTGTTCACCCATTGCACCAACCTTGATCACGAATTTTTCATTGCCTTTAGAAAATTCATACAGTACTTTCGCAGCTGCTACAGGATCAGTACCAATACCATATGCAAGTGGACCAACCATATGCTTAGCCAGCTCTGCATATGGTGTATCAGCAACTGCACGACGTACCAATGAATTTTTTATAACACGAAAATAAATTCCTGATTCACGAGTTTTTGCTCTTAGTTGCGTCATCTGACCAACTTCCATCCCTCGATACTCTGCAATGATAATAGCTTGAGCATTGGCTACTTGAGCACTCACTTCCGCTACTACTGCTTTTTTCTCTTCAAGATTAAGACTCAAGGTTCATTCTCCATCAGTAAAAATAGTACTTGGTTACAATAATCACCATCTTCCAAATACTACAAACTGGCGACCTTAAACCAGGAAAATATAAACTCCTGTTTTGGGCACACCCTCTACGCTGGGTACTTGCCATGATCTAGAATTCAAACTAACTTATGACTTTTATAGCAGTTCTTTCATGGTCAAGTATTTAAGTATCACGAAGTAAACCTTCTATTACTATTCATCCAGTTACTCTTTGTATACCCCAGACGGTCTTTGATAATCCAATGAATACACAAAATATAGTATTCAACGACCCAAAGTTCTTTATTGCTGCGTTATACTACTTTGATCTACTCGGACTCCAATACCCATAGTGCTCGAAATAGATACCTTTCTCAGATATACACCTTTTGATGAGGCTGGCTTGGATTTATTAAGTGCCTCAATCAAAGCCATTAAATTTTGTTTTAACGCGTCCACTCCAAAAGACGCTCGCCCAATCGTGCAATGAATAATACCGGTTTTGTCGGCTCTAAATTGCACCTGTCCCGCTTTTGCATTCTTAACAGCACCTGCAATATCAGTTGTAACTGTACCAACTTTTGGATTTGGCATTAAACTACGTGGTCCCAAGATTTGACCTAATTGACCTACCACTCGCATAGCATCTGGACTTGCAATTGCGATATCAAAGTTTATATTGCCTGCTTTAATTTCAGCAGCCAGATCTTCAAAACCCACGATATCTGCACCCGCTTCTTCAGCTTCTTTAGCTTTATCGCCTTGCGCAAATACTGCGACACGAACTGTTTTTCCCGTCCCTGCTGGCAAAACTACTGATCCACGCACCGCCTGATCTGACTTCTTTGCATCAATACCCAAATTAACCGCCACATCAATAGATTCATTAAATTTAGCTGTAGCTGCTTCTTTAACAAGTCCCAGTGCTTCGTCAATTTGATATATCTTATTATGGTCAACCTTTCCTGCTATGGTTCTATAGCGATTTGATGAATGTGCCATTTTATATGCCCTCTACTTCTATACCCATACTTCTTGCACTCCCAGCAATAGTCCGTACAGCAGCATCTAAATCAGCGGCAGTTAAGTCTGGCATCTTCGTTTTAGCAATTTCTTCTGCCTGATCGCGACTTAATTTACCCACTTTATCTAAATGAGGTCTAGGACTTCCCTTACTAACCCCAGCAGCTTTCTTGATTAATACTGTTGCTGGTGTCGTCTTCATTACAAATGTAAAGCTCTTGTCAGCATAGGCAGTAATTATTACTGGCACTGGCAATCCGGGTTCAATCTTCTGCGTAGCCGCATTAAATGCTTTACAAAACTCCATAATATTTAGCTGACGCTGCCCCAGCGCGGGACCAATTGGTGGACTTGGATTAGCCTTACCAGCCGGCACTTGCAATTTAATATAGCCAATTATTTTCTTTGCCACTACACTCTCCTATTGGGTACAAACGAGCAATTATTACTCTCCCCGATTCTATACAATTAAAATAACACCGATTGCTCAGTTTTAAATTGATTCTTTAATAAAAGATCATTGAATGATATCTATCAGGATTTTTCTACTTGGTTAAAATCCAATTCAACTGGTGTTGGTCGCCCAAAAATAGAAACTAAAACCCTGAGCTTGCTCTTATCGTAGTTAACATCTTCTACATTTCCATGAAAATCTGTAAATGGTCCATCCTTAACTCGCACAGCTTCACCCATTTCAAACAATATTTTCGGTTTTGGCTTCTCTACACCTTCCTGGATTTGATGAAGTATATTATCCACTTCCTTCTGACTTATTGGTGTAGGTTTCATAACTGAGCCACCCACAAAACCCGTAACTTTATCTGTATTTTTGACTAGATGCCAAGACTCATCAGACATCTCCATTTCCACCAACACATATCCAGGAAAGAATTTCCGTTCACTAATATTCTTTTGGCCACTTTTCATCTCAATCACTTCTTCTACCGGCACCAAAATCTGGCCAAATTTATCTTGCATGCCAGCTCGCTCAATACGATCCTTTATTGCACGTTGCACACTTTTCTCATATCCTGAATAAGCGTGAACTACATACCATTTCATACTCATTCTTTCCTCTGTGACATATGATCAAACATCTTGATTAATCATAAGCTTAACAAGCGACATCAAGGCGGCATCAATTAGCCACAAAAATAAAGCCATTGCAACAACAAAAGCAAATACTACGCCTGATGTTTGGAGAGTTTCCTTACGATTTGGCCACACTACTTTTTTTGTTTCTTCAGAGGATTCCTTACAAAACACGTAAAATTCTTGACCTTGAGTTGTCAACCTCGCAATAATTGCTGCTAGCACGAATCCAATCAGTATAGCCAATACACGCACGACCATAGCGCTTTCACTTAAGTAAGTGAACCCTATAATACCCGCAACAATAAAGAAAAATACAAGTCCAAGCTTTAGTTTATTCATGTTTAACGAATCCTTTATGCTTTAAAATTATAGTGTTTCATGCGATAAATCGCTTCTGACAATTTTAGTCAAGAACTAACTTAGTTTTTGTGAACAAGCTCATCAATCCTATTAAGAAACTATATGTCACGCTAGATCTACAAATATTCAAGCCATTCTTTTATTTTTAGTTATTTTTGTTTAGGAAAACACTATTTCAATTTAGTATGGCAGGCCAGGAGGGCATCGAACCCCCAACCTTCGGTTTTGGAGACCGACGCTCTGCCAATTGAGCTACTGGCCTTTTTACCCGGGACTTCTCTAAAATTCAAAACACTCAAAAACAATTATTATTCTGATCTTTTTTCTACTAAAATCACTCACTCAATAACTTTTGCAACAACGCCGGCACCAACAGTTCTTCCACCT
>CXWL01024510.1_pt1 | contig 12554 bp, 15 predicted proteins | sample 590931 | NCBI WGS metagenome assembly CXWL01 (sample SAMEA3498368, study PRJEB10139) | groundwater metagenome | biome: water well; material: biofilm material | place: Germany | collected 2015-04-27
CATCAGAACCGACCCAAGACTGGGTACCGCGCCCGAACCGGTGAACCGACTTGTCGCATCCCGCACGTCCGCCTTGGGTCAAACTGAGAAGTCAGGTAGTCCTCGCTCTATGTCTGCTATTCCCTTGAGAGCGGACAAATTGCTGCCCCGCAATCACCAAGAAAATGACAGTGGATCAGTTCGTCGAGGCTCAACGCCTAGCACAAGAATGGCTGACGGCGATAGTCTCGGTTCAGCCCTCCGCTGTCCAGACGAGGATGGATTTGCGTGCTGACGTGCCGGACATCCCCGAAATAGAGCGCAGATTAACGCCGTTCTTGGCTAACTTCGACAGATAGGCACGCAGGCTGCCGGGATAAAGTCTGTGTGAAGCATGTTGAACATCCTTTGCCGAAGGGGCGTTGCTTGTGGAGTTTATAAAAATGCCCTGTGACGGTCCCAAACTTGTCACAGCAACTCGTCGAACAGAAATGGTAGAGACGGCCTGCATACGCGCTCGACTTCGCCTTGGCGGTTTCAACGGTCATGCCGCAGACCGCTACCTTGTCCTTATTGGGCGGGACCAGGTGAGTTTGACCGCCAGACCCCACTTTACCGCGGTGGCCGAGGACATGGGCACCGCAGCCAAAACTCATCATGACCGCGAACAGGGCCGCGATGAGCAAGAAATAGATGAGAGCTCCCATCGGTTGTCTCCATCTTCTTAACTGTTCATTTCTTTCCGCGCCGATTCCTGTTCGCGGCAGGTTCCGTCACTGCGTGTTCTTCGGCACGGGCATCATGCCACCCTGCATCATGCCACCCTGCATCATGCCTGACGGCGTCAGCCCCATATGCGATGCAAGCAGCTCGTCCGCCGTCTTGCGCTGCTCAGCAGAAAGGGCCTCGTAGAGAGGTGCAAACGCCGCCTTCATCGCACGCACGCCCTCGAGCCGGGCAGCAAGCATTTGTTCTTGCGAGTCCAGTTGCGCGAGCAACTGCGGCGCAGATGCACCGGCTATCATCGGCATGTTTGCCTTCTTCAGCTGTTTTGCGTTGTTGCGCAGAACGTCTGCGAATGCATCCCAGACCTTGGATTGCGCGCTGGTGATCTGCAGTTCCGCCCGAAGGAAGGCAATCCGGCCCTCAATCCGTTCGGTCATGCCCATGCCAGACATGTCCATCCCGCCCAAGCCCATCTGGGCACCACCAGCACCCATCATTTTCATCATTCCGGCCATCATATTCATCATCATGGGCATCGGCATGCCTTGCTGACCCTGGGTCAATGGAACAGTCTCAGTGGTCCCAGCGCCCTCCGGGGGATGATGCGGATCGGCCTGGGTTTGCGCGTAGCCCTGGGTGGAGGCCACGAGCATTGCGGCGAATGTCAGGGCAACGACGGACTTTGATTTCAACATGATACTTCTCCTTTAGGTTGGGTCTTGGATTGTCAGGTACGCTTCAGAGTCTGCGGTATACGCCGCTCCGCGATTGCAATGACCGCGGCAAGCACGAGGAAGACTACCGCGCCGCTTCCCCATACCGCGGCACTGCCCGGCATCAAAAACATCGGCACGAAGGCGTAGAGCGCGGCGAGCGCTATCCAGATCACGCTGACCAGACCGATAAAAATACTATCTTCCGTCATGATTGTTTCTCCTCAATGGGCAATGCCTGCAGCACTTGCCAGCGGCAGTGCGCGCAACAGGGCAAAAGTTAGTATCGTTGCGATATACATTCCGATGATCAGCACCAGAATGCAGAGTGGTGCCGTCCAGGCCTTTTGGCGGATAGCCGCACTCTCCGTCGTTGCAAGGGTAAACGAGAACGGCGCAGCGAGCCCCTGCCGCCTGCCAGCACCAAGTGCTGTCCCCACAAGTAAAGCGACATAAAGCAAGAGCGACAACGCCATGATCACTGCGCCCAGACCGATGACCGGCGACATCGCGGACCAGAGCTGCGGGGCGGTTCCATCATAGGACACATCGAGAACCCGCCGCGGCATGCCGTTGAGACCAGCGGTCATCCCGGCAACACCAAACATTACGAGGCCTGCTGTCAGGGTATAAGGCAGCACCCTCAGAAGGCGTGGCGCCCACAGAGGCCGGTGGAACAGCGCTGGCATGGACCATGTGAAAGCGGCCAGAAGCGTCAGCGTTACCGTACCGATGGTCAGGAAGTGGAAGTAGGCCGGAACGAAGAATGTGTCGCTTAGCAATGGCGCCAGCCGTTCCTGGATAAGCACGAAGGCAAAGATGCCGCCGAACGCCAGATTGGCGACGGCCATTCCGATGGCGGTCATAGCTGGTTCCTGCCACGGCAGCATTCGGAGCCATCCGAAGAGCCCACGTGCACCGCGCGCCCGTGCGTGGGCTTCAAGTGACGAAACAATTACGAGGAACACCGCGATGGTCGGCACGCTGATAAACAGCGACAACAGCGAGCCAAGCCCGCGCAGGACGGGCGAAAGGCCGGGATCAAGAAACATGTGGTAGAGCGAAGTTGGGGGAACAAAAATGAGATAGAGTGCGAAGATTCCCTTCGAGAACCGCTGACCGAAGATTGAACCGACGCCGGTTAAGTCCTGGACCAGCGCGTACCAGATAATGACCGTTCCCATGAGTGGCAGGTAATGCAGATTGTGAAACAGGAGGTGCCAGCCAGTCGAATGATTGATGGGCTCCTGGCCCCAACCGAAAGCCCAGACAGCGGCGGGAAGGAAAGTATTGAGGGTGGCGAGGCTGCTGACTGTCACGAGTCCCGCCCAGGAGACTACGGCAAATCCTATGGTAGACCAGACCCGCTGGCCAGAGATGATTTTGGAGGCGATGACCGTGGCGATGGCACTGACGGCCAAAAGGAAAAGGCCCAAGGCGAGAAGAACGTATCCAGCGTAGAAGAGACCAGCCTGCCATTTGTTTTCACCAACAAGGTCGGGTGATCCGTCATAGAGCAGAGGCGAACCTGTCCATGTACCAGTCTGGCTAGCGGCAAATCCCAGTACCATGAGCAGCACCCCTCCCCAAGCCACCGGCACAAGTGCAACCCGAGCCCTGCCCCGCCTTTGCGCAGCCGAGAGCGCCATGAGCAGTGCCATCTGAGCGAAGTAGAGCCAATAGAAGAAAACCGTGACCCCGTGCCCGGTCATCATTCGGTAGCCGGTTTGCGGCTCCGCACCAGCATAGCCCGTGCGGATGAGCGCCGTGATCAGGCCGAATACGACGCCAAGCGTGAGCGTTGCCAGCGCGGCGGCGATGAGTGCCTTGAGCAGCATGCGGTCGCCTGCGGATAATTCACGCAAGCTCTGCGAAATTGAGTTGCTTGTCATCATGACATCACGCGACATGGATCTTTCCATTCATGAATTGATGGCCCTCCCCGCAATAAACCGTGCAGTAAAGAAGGTATTCGCCGGGTTCGGTGAAGACCAATTGGCGCTCAACGAGGACGCCCTTTGGAAGACGGATGATGTGACTGCCGCGTCCGAGCTGAAGCGAAGCGCCATGGGCCGCATCGACCGCCATCATCCTGAAACGATATGGAGTGCTGGTTCGCAGACGTAGCTCCGGCGGATCGAATGACCATTGCTGCGCCACCATGAAAACATCGAACGGTGCCGCCTCACTATCATGCGCCATCGATTGCTCCGTCATTCCCGGCATGTCGTGAGCAGCACCAGTTGCGTCCGGCGCCGTCGTCATACCGGCCATGGTCTGCGTTGCAGCACCAGGTTCGACGAGAATGCTGCCGTCCGGTTGCCGGTAACGTGCAAGAAATTCCCCCGTCATCTTCCGGAATTCGTCGGGCGTCGGACCCTGTGCCGAGCCGTGCCCTTCATGGCTGGCTCCAACGACCGGCATATCCATTGCATCGCCACCTGGTTCGCCCTGCTCCCAAAAGCGAAGCGGTGCGGCTCCAATACCCGCCCAGACGCCGTAAAGACTGACCGCGCCCAGACTCGCCGCCGCGATAAAACTGCGACGCGTGGTGAGGCTTCCGGGTTTTGGCCGGATTTGCGCGCGATTGTTCGAAATATCGCCCATGTTACTACTCTCCTATCATCATAATCGGGATGAAACGGCACGAATGCCGCCATCATGCCGGCTCGGAAGCCGGTTTGATTTAAATGAGAATGATGATCTTGGGCGGAGGCAGAGGAGGTGCGACGATTCGTGTTACAAGTTGCGTAACGTCGGCAATCTCAATGGTTGCCGCCAACGGAATGTGCGCGGAAACTTCTTCCGCGGGAACGGTGAAGGCAAAACAACCCGCGCCAGGATGACAAGTGGCGTTAACCTTATGATCCCTGTCTCTATTATCTACCGGAACGGCACGGTCGCTCATGGCAATCACTTGCGCGTCGCTATTTGCACAACGTTCCAAGTCCATGGATGATGCCGGAACGGCGCTAGTAAGAATTATGGCGATGCTGAGCACAATCGACAACGCTCGATAAACCGTCCGAAAGGTAGAGAATATCCGGCCAAAACCATCCATCTTGGCAATCTGCCCTCGCCGCGCTCCCACCGCATTGATTTACGTCAAGCTTACAGCCGATGACCCCGATCAGGAAAACTGCGCCGATAAACTAAACAAGGTCCTGGGATCATGAATGATGGTCAATGGCGCACGGCTCAACGCTCCAACAATCTGCCGGAGAAAGCACTGTTCGGCTTGTAAGTGGGCAATCTCGCTAGGATCTTCAAGCCATAACTGCTGATACCTTGCACCCATGGAGGCTTGTTAAACAGATGTTATGTTTCGACTTCTATCTCCTGTTCTGATGATCACCAGCACTATAGCGCCCTTGCTGCTGGCGCTGGTTGTCATTTCCGCGATCGTCACGCTTTTCGAGGTGGTAATTCTTACCTAAGCGCTATAAGAGCCCGCGGTTTGCATCGGTTTTAGTTGTGGACGCGCCAGTTTCTAAGTTAGGTTGCAGCTCATGTTCTTTGTACTTTCCAAAGTTTTCGCATTTGTCCTCACACCATCAAACTTTTTGGTGCTCATTGGCCTGCTCGGTCTGGTGCTAGTTTTGTTCCGATGGTCAAGGTCCGGTTGGTCATTCCTGACAATTGCGATTCTAGGTATAGCTTTGGCAGGCTGGTCACCACTTGGCCCCACCCTGTTGATGACACTTGAAGACCGATTTCCCAGACAAGAGACACCAGCAACGATAGCCGGAATGGTAATGCTAGGCGGTGCTGTAGACATCCACATTACCCAGGCACGTGGCAGTGAAGCAAGGAATGATCAGGCAGAGCGCATTACAGCGGTTGCAGAACTGGCTAATCAGTTTCCTTCAGCAAGGATCATTCTTTCCGGTGGTTCTGGCCATCCAGATGCGATTAGCGAGTCGTCAATCGCGAAACAGGCGTTGGTCGCCATGGGAGTCCCGGAGGGCCGGATAGAGCTTGAAACAAGGTCGCGCAATACCTGTGAGAACGCGGCAGAAAGTGCCATTACGGCGAAGCCCAAGGCCAACGAGGTCTGGCTTCTAGTGACTTCGGCCTCCCATATGCCGCGCGCTATTGCTTGCTTCAGGGCAGCAAACTTTCCTGTCACGCCCTTTCCGGTTGACTATCACACGCGTGGAAGTGAGGATTTAAGCAGAATTCAAGATTCGGTTGGCGAAGGTCTTGCCCAGGTCGATCTCGCTGCCCACGAGTGGACGGGGCTCATAACCTATCGCCTGGCAGGGTTGATACACGAATTGTTCCCCAGCCCATAGTATCGGGCAGATAAAAATTTCATACGAACAAAGTAAAAAATTCAATGAAGCTTGGCGATGTTCACCCAGAAAATATCACGACGGCCGAAACCAAAGCGCCGCAAGCGTCGTCTGCACAATCTCCGTCAATAGTCGTGTGGCTGTTGCATTGGGTTTCAGCACTGTTGGTACTATTCCTTATTGCAACTTCTCTGACGTCCGGACTCGAGATCACGGCCCGTTTATTTCCTGCCACATGGATGGATTGGCATTTGTCAGCGGGCGTTGCACTGCTTGCTGTGTCAATCGTTAGGTTTAGAACTTCACGGCCATTTAAGGGCATGGCCCATCTGTTTTCATTCAACAGGCCGGATACTCAAACGATTAAGTCGGTTCTGTTTTTTGCTGTCATTATCGTTGTGTTATCAGGTCTTGCGATCTTCCAGAAGCCACCGTTTGGCCGATCCGGAGTTCTCTTCGGGTTGCTTCCGATGCCTACCGTGCTCCGGCTCGATCATTCGATTCACAATGTGATCATCAATCTCCACATTGTACTGTCATGTGTCATTGCCGTTTTACTGATAACGCACATCATTGCCGGGTTTCAGCGTATCCGCATGGGTGGGCCCTCTCGGCTTGCAATCATGCTGTGGCCTTGGCGAAAGGGTTAGTGGTTGTGACCCCCAGGGATCACAGCCTTGCTTTGCAAAAAATCCACATCACTTGCCATTTTTCGCAAGCCAACCCGTCATGAATGCTATCTCACCCTCCTGCGCTTTGATCACGTTTTCGGCGAACGTTTTTAATTCAAGGTCGTTACCGTACCGCAGCACAGCCTTTGCCATGTCTATGGCGCCCTGGTGGTGCGGGACCATACCCTGGACGAAGTCGAGATCCGGCTTGCCGGTGAGCGGCGTCATCATGTTCTTCATCATGCCAGCCATGGCCGCTTCATAGGCCTTTGTTTAAGCAGGCACGTCGGCGGTGGCCATGGTCGAATGACTCATGCCTTGCGTCATGTCCGCCTACCTTTCGGCAGCTGTGTATAAGCAAAAGCGCCCAATGCCACGACGACGACTGCTCCGATGACAATAAATTTTGTATTCACGAGTTTTCTCCCGTTTCTGATTTGTGAAGAGCCAATTCTGTAGGCCGGGAGTTGATCATCTCGCTCACCTCGTGCTCGCTGAAATGGCAACCAATGAGGAAAGTTGAGCCACAATCTCCGGAGCATCCCAAACTGTGGGACCTATCAACCGCCCAATTTCCTGTCCGTCGCGATCAATCAATAAGGTAGTTGGAAGGCCCACGATCCCGAGCGCCTGGAAAATATCGGCCTCATTTCCCCTGTAGATGGCCATGTTTCTGATGGCAATGACGGAATAAAATGCGCGCAGTTGATCGAAACTGACGGGGCCCACCGATATGGCAACGATCTCAGGCTCCGCTATTGGGCCTAATTTTTCCTGGAGTCTGTCCAAGCCCGGCATTTCTTTCCGGCATGGCGGACACCACGTGGCCCAGACATTGACTAGTATGTGCTTTCCTTTGAAATCGGAAAAACTGCGCTGCTGCCCGTTGCTATGTGCAAAGCTCACGGGCTGGACAGGGATCGGTGTTTTGTGAATTTGCAGCAGCGGTGTGCTGGTGAGGTAGGGAGCAAGGGTCTCACGAACTTTCCAAAAAGCAAATGGGAGCGAGGCAATACCAGCCAGTATGGCAAGCGAAGAGCGCCTATTTGACACAGTTCAAGCCCTCGCAAGTCCTTTGCACACAAGACGCCGTGGCTCCACCTGTCGTTGCACCCGATAACATCAAGGATTGCGGATATTTTTTGCGTTGGCCTTGTCCCTTACCACTTGGGATGGTGTAACCATAAAGTCGCACGCGATGGAATTGGCCACTTATTTAAGTCTCCTTCTCATAGCCTTCGGCGCAGCGACGGTTCTTCCCTTGCAATCGGAACTGGTAGTCGTCGGCCTGCTCTCGGTCGGAAATCTACCGTCGGAAGGCATCGTGCTTGTTGCCAGTATCGGCAACATTCTGGGATCAATAGTCAACTGGTTTCTCGGTCGGTCAATTGTTGGTTTTCAGAATCGCCCTTGGTTTCCAGTAAGTCCAGAAGCCTTGCGGCGCGCGGAATCTTGGTATCACCGCTTTGGCAGGGCGTCACTGCTCTTGAGTTGGGTCCCGATTATAGGTGACCAGCTGACGGTCGTCGCAGGTGTTTTGCGCGAGCCCTTGTGGTCTTTTACGTTGCTTGTTGGAATTGCCAAAATTGGTCGATATCTTGCGCTTGCGGCGATCACATTGAACTGGATGTCATAAACGTCGAAGGTAATAGATAGAGCGCGATTTGGGCGAACAGACCGCGGCCCGGCAGGGAGGTCCCGGGCCGCGATCCGCTACATTCTGTTGGCGTTACGCGCCAATAAGTTGGAGTGCATCATTGATGGTAACAATTGACTCATTATGCTTGCCGGCTTCATGCTCCGTCTTGGCTTGGGCAATATGATCCATGACCTTCATCTTCATCGCTTCGTCGAGGGTTGCTGCATTCATAGCTTCTTCAGCTTTCTGAATAAGCGATGGGCATTCACCTGCGAAGACTGGCGCTGCAAGTCCTGCAAGAATTACAGACGCGACAAAAAATGATTTCATGATGTATTCCTTATTGTTCAGAGGCCGTGAATGGGCCGCTCATTTGTTTCAAAATATCCATCGCCTGGTTCAAAAACCACGCCAAAGGATAACTTATGTTTGCTTAATCATAAGGGCAAAACTGTGTCGAAAATACTTTTAACATATTGATTTATTTAATGTTTTTTCTATCGCATAGTAAAACCGCCGCGCGTCGCGGTGCGTCGCCGGTTGCTCAAGAATTCGCGCCATGGAATGTGGCAAAATTCAATAGTGGATTAATTGATGCTAGCGTCCCAAAGCGTTGGCGCTCCTCTCTCGTAAAACTGCAAGTCGAACAGCCGTAATGCCTGAAGCCATCGCTCAGTTCCTTATCTTCTGACTACTGATTACGGTTGAAAAGGCGGTCCAACAGAAACCCCTTCCTCTTGGGCGGCAATCCGTCCGCAATCTGGACTGAATCAGATATCACCACCACCTTTGCGCCGATCTCAATGCGCTCGAAGAGGTCAGCAACATCAGCATTGATCATGCGAATGCAGCCCGATGATACCGCCGTCCCGATTGTCTCCGGCTGAAAGGTTCCGTGGATGCGGTAAAGCGTGTCAACATCGCCTTGGAAAAGATAGAGGGCGCGTGCACCAAGGGGGTTGGAGGGGCCGCCGGGCATTCCATTTGCCCACTTGGCCGCCAATTCATCCCGTTCGACCATTTCCTTTGGCGGCGTCCAGCGTGGCCATTTTGCCTTGCGGCGGATGACAGCTTCACCTGACCACTCGAAACCTTGCCGTCCCACGCCTACGCCGTAGCGCATCGCTTTTTCGGCCCCGAGCACCAAGTAAAGATACCTTGAATACGGATCAACAATGATTGTCCCAGGAGGCTCCTGAGTCCTATATGAAATTTGCTTCCGCCGGAACCTCTTCTTGAGTTTCAGCCGGTCTTCTTGCTTGATCCGAAAAGGTTCATCAATATCTCGGGTGGCATAGGCCGGACGCGTGAGCAGCGGGTGCGGTAAGATTGCCGCCAGCATGAATGACAGTGAGGTTTTGCCGAATTGTCGCCGATTCATAATTGTTGCCTTCATTTTTGCGTTGAGTTGGAAGAGTAGAGTTAAGAACTAGACCGTCGCATACTGGGCCATCATGCCTGCATCCTCATGTTCGAGAATGTGGCAATGGAACATAAAAGGCTTGGCGGCATCACCGGGTTGGTCGAAGGAGACCAATACCTGGGCCCATTCATTGACAAGAACCGTATCTTTTTGACCCGCTTGATGCGCGGGCGGAGGACCGCCATCCAAGTTCAAAATACGGAATGATGCACCATGAATGTGAAAGGGGTGCGCCATCTCCTTACCCCGCAACTCCCAGATTTCCTTGTCACCAAGCTTCACCTCGGCATCGATGCGAGTCATGTCAAAGGTTTTGCCATTGATACCCATTTTCATATCAATGGCCGTTCCCGAGGTATTTTCCATCTTCATCGTGCTGCCCATCGCCGAATGATCCATGCCTTCCATCGAATTTGTCTCGCCCGTCATCGGCATGTTGGCTGCCGTCATGCTGTCGAGAATGAAGGAGCGCCGCATGGCATTTTCGGGCACCAGCGGCGCTGGCAAGTCGACCAGCTTAGAGGGGATTGTCTGAACGACGACTGCAATGTCAACGACCGGATCGAAACGGACAACTGGCGTGAAGATTTCGGTGAGGTCTTTGACGACTTTGTTCATCTGATCGGTAATGCCATCGGATGGCCTGCCAAGTTTATCTGGATAAGTCAGAAGAACCACGCTTTCACCATCAGAGAAATCAACAAGAATTTCATATCGTTCCCCCGGTGCAATCGTTAGTTCTTTCACGTCGACAGGTGCAGCAAGAAAGCCGTTGTCATTGGCAATGACGTGCATGGGGCGCTGGTCATCAAACACCAAACGGAAGTTACGGGCATTTGCCCCATTCAGCAGGCGCAAACGGACAATGCCGTGGGGAACTTCGGCTACGGGCCCATACACGCCATTGACGATGATTGTATCGCCGCGTGAACCGTGCAGCACGACCATGGGAGAGAAATCATAAGTGAGTTCGCCGTCGGCACTGAAGTTTCGATCTTGGATAATAAGCGGGATATCATCAAGGCCATACCGCAACGGAAGCCCGAGGTCCTGGGCGGAGCCATCTTCGACATAAAGAAGACCCGCCAGGCCCATATACACTTGCCTGGCGGTATCGCCATGCGGATGTGGGTGGAACCATGCGGTGGACGCGGGTTGATCGATCTTGAGCGCGGGTTGCCACACTTGGCCGGGATCAATTGAATTGTAGGGGCCGCCGTCAAATTCAGACGGCACAAAAAGGCCATGCCAATGCACCGTCGTCACCCTATCAAGTTGATTGGTTACATCCATTGTAACCGTGTCGCCACGATAGAGGCGAATAACAGGGCCAAGATATGGAGCCGAATAGCCATAGCCCTCTGTCTTGAAGTTTGGAAAAAATTCAGTTTCGCCGGATTGAGTAATCAAAGGAATACGATTGCCGAGTTCACGGGCATCAAGCAATTTAGGGATCGGCAGGGACGTAAAGAATTCATTGCTGATCTGCTTGAGACTAGAGATATCCCGGCGACCGACCGTTACCAGCGCTCCGGCACCAATTGTCACCGCTGCGGCGCTGATGAGAAGTTTTCTGCGTGAGAGTGCCATGTCAGGCAACCTTTCTATTGACGGAAAAAATCAAGGTGAAACAAATCGTGCTTTCAGCGTTTCGCCGCTGGCCAGCTTGGCCACGACGAAAACGGTGGTGCCGGTGAGGAGCGGCGAGACTGGTAGCGCTGCGAGCAAATTGTCAGTTTCCGGCAGGAGGCGGAGACGGGTCGCTTGGCCATTCTGCGCGACGATTGCGTAGGCCGAAATCCCTCCCGCCGGAAACGGTTTCTGCCGTTTATCCGAAACCGCAAACATCATCACAGCGTCAGCCGCCCCGCCGATAAACTCGACATGGTAGGCACCGGCGTCAGCCAGTATTCCACCGTTGATGCCGACGCCCACATCGGCCCTGGCTGATGCCATTGGCAGCAGCGGGATGACGCCGAATAGGGAAATGGTGAAGGCCGTGGCGGCGGCACGCGCAAACGTTCTGAATTTTGCCGAAACAAGAATGTAAATGATCATCACATGAACCTCGAAAAACCGCACCCTTAACAGGCGTGCGGCCTAGCGGAGGTCACGCACGCGCATATTTTCCTGACGCCGCCCGGGGAGGTCTTTTCAGGCCGTCAGTTTCAGCGGACATGAGAAGCTCAATTGACATGGGCCAATCGTCACTGTTGACAGTGAAGGATATGTCCAAATTATTGTCTGAAAGGGAAAAAACCGTCGGTGAACAAAAACTACTGCAACAGGGAGATTTCAAGTTGCCATCGGTTTTTTGATAGGGACCATCCAGGCCAGCTTGATCAAGTCCGGCGGCTTTGTGCCCCATTACGAAAGCGTGAACCTGAGGCGCATCGCCTTGTGCCTTCGCGTCGATGAATGAAGCACAAAGTGGCGCGGAACCAGCTGCATGGGCCGCAGACATTCCAGGGCCGAAGGCTGCAAATACAAAGGCAACAGCGGCAAGCACAGCCGTGAGATTGCGAACAAGCCTAATGAATCGAAGCCCCATAGGGGTTGGGTGCCGACACTTTGTGGCGAAATTCTGGCAAGTGAGGCTTTCGCACACCAACTTGTTGGCTACAACGTCATTGAAGGCTTGAAACGGGCATCAACCATCATACTTGGCCAAAGAAGCTTCTATCGCTGGGCGAATCGAAGCGGGGTCCGTTTTGCCATCAAGCTTCTGGCCTGCGACAAAAAATGTCGGAGTGGTCTTGAATTCGAACTGCTTCATATTGGCCTGTTGCGTTTCAAAAATTGCCTTTGCGACATCCTTGTCGCTGGCGCAGGCCTGAAATTTCTGCTCGTTCATCCCGACGGTTTGCATGAGCCGGGCCAGTTCCGTCATGGCATCCTTGCCACGCCAAGTTTTCTGTTCATTCAAGATCAAGTCCAGTGTGGAAAAATACCTGTCTTCGGGAACGCACCGGAGAATCATGAAGGCTCTCATAGCCAAATTGTCGAGCGGAAATTCCCGGAAGACAAAACGCACTTTGCCGGTATCGACAAATTCGGTCTTTATTGACGGCCAATAAACGGCGTTGAACTCTGCGCTATTCGTGCAGG
>CXWL01045065.1_pt1 | contig 12554 bp, 11 predicted proteins | sample 590931 | NCBI WGS metagenome assembly CXWL01 (sample SAMEA3498368, study PRJEB10139) | groundwater metagenome | biome: water well; material: biofilm material | place: Germany | collected 2015-04-27
ATGACGTCCCAAGCGCCCGGTGCAAGACCGGAAGCAACCGCCTTGTAGTACCCGCCGCCCGCCGGCACCAGATCGATCGTGCGGTCGAAGTGCGCATCGGTGGGCCGACGTAAGGTCGCTTCGACAGTCAAAGCGCTTTTTGTCTGACCATTGCGGTCTTCTATGCGGACGCTGATCGCAGCGCCGCTTTTCTCGCCTGCGGCTTCTATCGAAGCCGTCCAGCCGAGCGATTCCTGCGCGGCGCGCGCCTCCAGCGTGCGGTTGTACTCAAGCCCGCGCACGTAGGGCGTCGGCACGTCTTCGCCCGAGAATGTATCGATTGCGTAGATTGCCAACGCGATGTTGACTGCGATCGTGATTCCGAAGAAGCCGAGTATGATCACAAGAACGTGCCACCCCTTGAGCTCGCTGGTCACCGCGCGCCTCCATCAGACAAAAAGACCGTCGCATTCGATTGCCTTTCGCCGCCAATGGTGACGCTGAAGACGATCGGCACCGACGGGGCCGTCAAATTGGCACTTGGCACGGTCACCAATACCCGCAAGGTTCGCAGACGGTCCGCCTCGACCGCAATCCGGGCCGGCCGCGCGGTGCTCTCAAGCCCGATGATCTTCGTCGAGAAGCCGGGAGGTCCCTCGATCGCAAGTTCGAGGTCGCGTTGCATCGCGGCGCGGTTCATCACCTTTACAGTATAGGCGTTGCGCACCGATCCGTCGGAGAGCCGCACGAAATTCGGGTTGCGGTCGCGCAAGACGTTGAGATCAATCGTCGCGCGCGTCGAAAGGCCGAGCAGCATCACGGCGGCAACTGCGGTGAACGCCGCCGCGTACAGCAGGACGCGGGGACGCGCAAGAGTGAAATACCCCCTTTCACCCTTCTTGCGCCGTTCGATGTTTTGCGGCGTGTCGTAGGCGATGAGGCCGACCGGCAGGTTCACCCGCTTCATCACCGCGTTGCAGGCGTCGATGCAAAGTGCACAATTGATGCATTCCAACTGCTCACCGTCGCGGATATCGATTCCCATCGGGCACGCTGCGACGCACTGATTGCAGTCGATGCAATGCCCGCGACCCTCCCATGGCTGCCCCTTCTTGTGCGGCCCGCGCGGCTCACCACGATCGCTGCGATAGGTTACCATCAACGTCTCGCGGTCGATCAACGCGGCCTGAATTCGCGGCCAGGGACACATGTAAGTGCACACTTGCTCGCGCATATGACCCGCAAGCCAGTATGTCGTGAACGTTAGGATCCCCAGGAACAGGTAGGCCGTCGGGTCGGCCGTTCCTTTGAAGAGGTTGGCCGCGAGCGTCGGCGCGTCATGGAAGTAGAAAATCCAAGCGCCGCCGGTCGCCGCAGCTATCAAAAGCCATAGGACGTGCTTCGCGGACTTCTTGCCGAGCTTGTCGAGCGTCCATGGCGACTTGTCGAGCCGGATGCGCTCGTTGCGGTCGCCTTCGACCAACCGCTCAACCACGATGAAAAGGTCGGTCCACACGGTTTGCGGACACGCGTATCCGCACCACACGCGACCGAATAGCGCGGTCACAAGGAATAAACCCAGCGCCGCCAGGATCAACAGCCCGGTAACGTAATAGACTTCCTGAGGCCAGATTTCGATCCAGAAAAAGTAGAACCGCTGCCGCACAAGATCGACAAGCACGGCTTGGTCGGGCGCATTCGGTCCACGATCCCATCGCAACCAAGGCAGGCCGTAGTAGATTCCCAGCATCACGACCAAGCCCAGCCACTTCAGCAGACGAAACCACCCATGCACGAGCTTGGGGTAGATTGGCTCGCGTGCGACGTAGTCGCGTCGCGTCGCAGCACTATTCGTCGCGCGCGCGTCTACGCGCTGAACACCGTCGGCGGCGAGCGCATGCGTCTCGGCCGCCACGGCTTTCACAGTCGCTGCAATCGGCGCATCCATCGCGCCTCCTCGCTACTCGCCGCCACCCAGCGAGTGGACATACACCGCCAGCGCGTCAATCGTCATCGGGTCTAGCCGCGAGCCCCACGTCGGCATCACGCCGCCGCGCCCGTTCGCGATCTGCGCCTTGATCTGCTCACGCGTGCCGCCATAGAGCCATTCCTTATCGGTCAGGTTCGGCGCTCCGAATTCGCGTAAACCCCTGCCATCAGGAGCGTGGCACGATGCGCACTGCTCCGCATATAAAGTGGTCACTCGTTGAACGGCTTGGGCGTCGGCTTTGCCGCCCGAGAGCGCGACGACATATTCGACCAAATCGTTGATCTGCGCCGGCTCAAGCAACTTGTCGCGACCGAATGCCGGCATTTGCGAGAGGCGCGAATCGGGGTGCATCGACCGCACGCCGACAGTAATCGTCTGCTTAATGTCCTCGAGCTTGCCACCCCAGAGCCACACATCGTCGTTCAGATTGGGGTAGCCTTTGAACCCCTGCGCGCCCGAACCATGGCACGTCGCGCAATTGTCTCCGAATGCAGACTTGCCCGCTTCACGAGCAAATTGGAACAGATTCGGATCGGCTTCGATTTGAGCGAGCGTTGAATTCGCGAGCAGCCGGCCCTGTTCCTCTCGCTGCGATTTCATCGCCAAGACCGCGTTTGCGACGTCGTCACGCTGAGACTGGTTCAAAATTCCTTGCGTGTAACCGGTCAATGTCGGCCAGGCCGGATAGAGCACCCAGTACCCGATCGACCAGACGATGGTCGCGTAGAACACCCACAACCACCAGCGCGGCAGCGGCGTGTTAAGTTCTTTGATACCGTCCCACTCGTGTCCCGTGGTTTCGGTTCCTGACGAAGCGTCAATCTCTTTCCGCGTGACCATTAGCCTTGATCCTCATCCAGCGGCATGCGCGCAGCCTTGTCGAACTTCGCTTGGTTTCGCGGCCAAAACGCGTAGGCGCAGCCCGCAATGAACAGCGCCATCAGATAGACAACGCCCCAACTACGCGCGAATTCGGCGAATGCGTGATAATCCATGACTCACCGCCGGTTCTCAGGCGCGTCGGCCTGATAGGTTTTGAAATCGACAAGCGTGCCGAGCATTTGCATGTAAGCGATCAACGCATCCATCTCGGTGATTGCGGCGGGATCGCCGTCGAAGTCGCGCGCCACCGCCTTTTTATAGCGGCCTTGGAATGCGTCGATACCGTCGGCATCCGGCGTTGCTTGCGCAATCAGATCCGCCTTTGCGTTCTTGATCATGTCTTCGTTGTACGGAACGCCGACCATGCTGCTGGCTTTCAGCGTGTCTTCGATGTCGTCGAAGCGCAGCTCGGTCTTCTCAAGGAACACGTAAGGTGGCATCACGGATTCCGGCACGACAGACCGCGGATCGGCCAAGTGCGCCCGATGCCATTCGTCGGAGTACTTGGCGCCGACGCGTGCCAAGTCCGGACCCGTACGCTTCGAACCCCATTGGAACGGATGGTCGTACATGCTTTCCGCCGCCAGGCTGTAGTGGCCGTAGCGCTCCACCTCATCGCGCAAAGGGCGGATCATCTGGCTATGGCAGAGGTAGCAACCTTCGCGGACGTAGATCTCACGCCCCTTCAACTCCAGCGGCGTATACGGGCGCATCCCCTGGACCTTCTCGATCGTGCTCTCGAGATAGAACAGCGGCGCGATCTCGACGATGCCGCCGATCGAAACGACGATCAGAATGCACACGATCAGAAGCAGCGAGTGCCGTTCAAGCGTGCTGTGATTGAACATGTCGCGCCTCCTTAAGCCGTGGCCGGCAGCGGTTGACTGACCACGACCTCGCCCGCGCGAACGTCGCCTTTGATCGTGCGATAGAGATTGTAGGCCATGATGAAGGCGCCGCTCAGGTAAAGCAGACCGCCGAATGCGCGAATGATGTAGTACGGGTGCATCGCCTCGACCGTTTCGACAAACGAGTATTCGAGAAATCCGAAATCGTTATAGGCGCGCCACATCAGGCCTTGCATGATGCCCGACACCCACATCGCCGTGATGTAAAAGACGATACCGATCGTCGACACCCAAAAGTGCCATTCGACGAGTGCGTGCGAGTAAAGCTGCTGGCGCCGCCAGAGCCACGGCGTTAGGCAATAGAGCGCACCGAACGACACGAACCCGACCCATCCCAGCGCGCCGGAATGCACGTGGCCGATCGTCCAATCGGTGTAGTGCGAGAGCGAGTTCACGGCCTTGATCGACATGACCGGCCCCTCGAATGTCGACATGCCGTAGAACGCGACCGACACGACGAGCATGCGCAAGACCGGATCGGTGCGAAGCTTGTCCCATGCGCCCGACAGCGTCATCAGGCCGTTGATCATGCCGCCCCACGACGGCATCCACAGCATGATCGAAAACGTCATGCCGAGCGTCTGCGCCCACACCGGCAGCGCCGTGTAGTGCAGATGGTGCGGCCCTGCCCAGATATAGAGAAAGATTAGCGACCAGAAATGGACGATCGACAGCCGGTACGAATAGATCGGCCGCTGCGCCTGCTTCGGAATGAAGTAATACATAATGGCCAGGAAGCCGGCCGTGAGGAAGAAGCCGACGGCGTTGTGTCCGTACCACCACTGCGTCAGTGCATCTTGCACGCCGGCAAAAGCCGAATAGCTCTTGATACCCATCCACGAGACCGGCACCGCCAGATTGTTCACGATGTGCAGCATCGCGATAGTCACAATGAAGGCGAGGTAGAACCAGTTCGCGACGTAGATATGCGGCTCCTTGCGCTTCCAAATCGTGCCCAAGAAGACCAGCAGATAGACGACCCAAACGAGGGTAAGCCACAAATCCGTATACCACTCGGGCTCGGCGTATTCACGCCCTTGGCTCACGCCGAGCAAGTAGCCGGTGCCCGCCACCAGAATGAAGGTTTGATAGCCCCAAAAGACGAACCAGGGCCAAAGCCCGCCCGCGAGCCGTGCGTGGCACGTCCGCTGCACGACATAGAACGAAGTCGCGATCAACACGTTGCCGCCGAAGGCGAAGATCACGGCCGACGTGTGCAGCGGCCGCAGCCGTCCGAAATTCGTCCACGGCAGGTCCGGAAAATAGAACAGGCTCGGAAACGCGAGTTGCAGCGCGATAATCACGCCGACCAACATCCCCGCGATCCCCCAGAACATGGAGGCGACGACACCCGCCTTCACAATGTCGTTCGCGTAAGCGCCCGTGTCGTCGGCCGGGATGCCCTCGGCATAGCGCCGCACGAGATGGACAAGCGCAATTCCGATACCGGCCATGAACGTCCACGCCTGCATCGCCATCAATGGGTACGTCGTCTGTGCGGCGACGTAGAACGCCAAGAATAGGAAGCCGATGAAGATCGCCGGCACTACGAACAGATCGAATCGCGGGAAATTTCGGCCTGTAACTGGCTGCATCGGTTCTCTCGCTCGCAGAAATTGAGACGCAATGGTGCAAAGTGCCATGATTCGCCGCCTTGACGTGGATCAAGACCCGATGCGGCATTTCGGGCTCAAAATGAGACGATCATGGCGAGGTTGATTGCCAAAGAGTGGTTGCGCGGCGGCGGCCCTTGGGGACAACCGCCCGCTGTGGTCGAGACGCACGCGGCGACGGTCTTTCTGGCGGGGGCCTTCGCCTACAAGATGAAGAAGCCGGTCGATCTGGGCTACCTCGACTTCAGTACGCTCGCCAAGCGGCGAGCAGCTCTCGCCCGCGAACTCGAACTGAATGCCCGCACGGCGCCCGCGACCTATTTGAGGCTTGTCCCCATTGTCGAGAAGGATATGCACCTTTCGCTCAGTGGAGAGGGCGACGTGGTCGAGTGGCTTCTCGAGATGCGGCGCTTCGACGACGGCGCGCTTCTCGCACAGGTCGCCGACCGCGGCGAGCTGACCGAGNNGGCGATGGTTGAGCAGCTTGCCATCCACGCTGCACAGTTTCACGACGGGGCGCACGCGATTTCCGACTACGATTGGCCCGCCGCGGTAGCACGCATTGCGCGCGAGAATACGGCCGATCTCGAGAGCCAGGCGAAGATCTTTGCAGAGCACGATCTTACGGCGGTGATTGCGGCACGCGAGCGGCATCGTGAGCGCGGCGCCAGCGCGCTTGCGCGACAGTCGAGCGATATCCGCCACTGTCATGGCGACATGCATCTCGGCAATGCCTTTTTGGATCGGGGTGTGCCGACCCTGTTCGACTGCATCGAGTTCGACGATTTCTACGCCGTGATTCCACCCCTCTACGATATCGCCTTTCTCGTGATGGACCTGATTGCACGCGGCATGCGCCGGCACGCCAATCGCGCACTGAACGTGTGGGCGGTCCACCGCGCGAGCGATCATTGGCAGGCGATCTTGGACAGCCTGGCCGTGTTGCCGCTTTACCTCGCACTTCGTGCCGAAATTCGCGCCAAGACAGAGGGCCGAAGGCCGGGTGGCCAAGCGAGCGCCGGACGCTACCTCGCCTTGGCAAGTACGTTCCTTGAACGCGTACCCCCGCGCCTGATCGCGATCGGCGGGCTCTCCGGCACCNNGGCAAAGGCCATCGCCTGGCGCTTCGGCGGCGCCGCCGGTGCCGTTCACCTTCGCAGCGACGAGATTCGCAAACGGCTCGCGAACATCGCGATCGCCGACCGGTTGCCGGCCGGCGCGTACACGAAAGAGGCATCGGATCACGTCTATGCGGAGCTTATGGGCCTTGCGCGCAGCGCGCTTGACGCAGGAGTACCGGTCGTCGTCGATGCCGTCTTCGCGCACGAACGCGAGCGCACAGCGATTGACGCGCTCGCCAACGCTGTTGGCGTGCCATTTAGCGGCTTGTGGCTGGAAGCGCCGGCAGACGTCCTTGAGCAACGAGTCACAGGGCGTCAAGGCGATGCCTCCGATGCGGATGCGACGGTTCTGCGAAAGCAGTTGACCTACGATCTTGGAACTATCGCTTGGAATCGCATCGATGCTCGCCGCAGCCAGGCGGAAGTCGAACGCGACGTCGTTGCCCGGATTGCTTTATGTTGACCCAGGTCAAGGGAGACCTCCGCCTCTTCAAGCTAAGAGCGTTCGAGGATGACCAAGATCAAGTACATCGAGCACGAAGGCACGGAGCACGTCGTCGACGTCCCCGACGGCATGTCGGTCATGGAAGGGGCGGTTCGCTATACGATCCCCGGTATCGACGGGGACTGTGGCGGCTCGTGCGCCTGCGCCACTTGTCATGTCTATGTCGAAGACGGCTGGATGGGAAAACTTACGCCGATGAACGAACTCGAACGCGACATGCTCGACTTCGCGTTCGACGTCAAAGAAAACAGCCGCTTAGCCTGCCAGATCAAGGTCACGCCGTCTCTTGAAGGGCTCGTGGTTCGCACGCCCGTGCGCCAGTACTGAGCGATTCATTCTCAATCGCTAAGATCGCCGTCGTCCGTTTGATCTGGGTCAACATCAATCGGTGACGTTCGCGTCATTCTTTCCCGCGAAACGCATCACAAGGAGGATGTCAATGACGGCGACAACTGCACCAAAGGTCGTGAAGAAGGGCAAGTGGGAAGTCACCATGACGCCCGACGACTTTTATCGCAATCCAATGGAGATCGCGTGGTCGTTCGACTACATGTTCGGCAAGGGCAAGGTCGAAGACCTCTACAAGCGCGCCAAACAGAACCAATGGGACTCCGACCAACTCCTGCCTTGGGACACGAAAGTCGACCCGTCGAGCCCGCTGATCGCCGACCGCTCATCGATCTTCCACAAAATGCCGTTCTTCAACAAGTTGTCGAAGTCGCAGCGCGAGACCTTTACCGCGCATTCGACCGCGCAGTTGCTGTCGCAATTCCTGCACGGCGAACAAGGCGCGTTGATGACGGCCGCTTGCGTCACGCACTCCGTGCCGGATACCACCGCGAAGCTCTATGCCGCGACGCAAACGATGGACGAGGCGCGCCACGTCGAAGTGTACGCAAGGTACTGCGACAAGATCGCGATGGTCTATCCGATGACGCCTTGGCTGAAGATGCTGATCGACGCGACGCTGAAGTCCGACCGCTACGAGAAGGTCATGATCGGTATGAACATGATTGTCGAAGGCCTGGCGCTGGGTGCCTTCAACAACATGTACCACGTCACGAATTGTCCGCTGCTCAAAGCGCTGACCTTCAACGTCATGCGCGACGAGTCGCGGCACGTGTCGTTCGGCCACATCTTCTTGCAGCCGGTGATCAAGAACCTGGACGAGGCGGCGCGCGAAGAACTGGCCGACTTTGCCTTCAACGCGATTTATCTGATCGTGCAGGGCACGCAGGTCGGTGGCGGTCAGACGCTGGCCAGCCGAGCGGATCCGGGCTTCATGCAGGTACTCGCGAACTCCGAAATCGATCCCGAAGACTTCTTCAAGGGCTTGAAAGAAGCCGCCGATGCGGGAATTCTGATGGACTTCCCGCCGGGGCAGATCCACTCGCTGCACGATCTCATGCTGCCCGCACTGGCGCGGGTCGGCTTGATCACGCCGCGCGTGCGCAAGAAATACGACGAGGCCGGGATTCAGATCAGCGAAGATTTGCGCATCCTTCACCAGATGGAAGGCGGCGCACCAAGTATCGAGGCTGCTGCAGAGTAAGCTTCGAGGGAACCGACGCGCCGGTCATGCTTGTCCCCTCGGCGCCGGCGCGCGGTTCCACAATTAAAAGGAGGTTGGCATGACGAACCTCACCCGCGAAAATGACGCGTCGGCGACGGACAAGACGTCGCCGGCGTTCTTTCGCGCGCTTGTCGAAGGCGTACCCGAGGCGATCATCGTTACGACGCCGGATGGCATCATCGTGTATTTCAACCCTGCGTCGGAGAAGTTGCTCGGCTATGCGCAGTCCGAGGTCGTCGGACGGAACATCGCAATGCTGGTGCCGCAACAGCCCGACCGGCGCGCCGATGCGGTCAAGTGGCTCGAACGCTGGGCGCACGAGCCCGACGAGACGCAGTCGCGCTTCCTCGACTTCATTGCACAGACCAAAACGGGCGCGCAAATGCCCGTGGACGTGCGCGTCGTCGAACGTAAGATCGACGGCGAACGCCGCTATCTCATCACCTTTCGCGACAACACGGCACGCCGGAAAGAACAGGCGGCATTCCGGCAAGCACATCTGCGCGCCTCGCGCATCCTCCAAGTTGCCGAAGATGGGATCGTCTCGGCGGATGAAGCGCAGGCCATTACGTTCCTCAATCTGAAAGCCGAAGCGATGTTCGGCTATCGCGCGGAGGACGTGATGGGCCGCCCGCTTTCGACGCTCATGCCCGAGCGCTATCGCGCGCGCCATAAGGGCGACGTCGAACGCTTCGGCGCAGGGAAGCAAGCCTCGCGGCAAATGAACGAACGCGGCGGCGTGGTCGGCATGCGCAAAAGCGGCGAAGAGTTCCCCATGGAAGTCGCGATCACCAAAGTCAATGTCGGCGGCGCGCTGACCTACACCGCGCACATCCGCGACATCACGCGCCGCCAACAGCGCGAAGGACAACTGCGCGAGAGCGAGCGGCGTTTTCGCGCGATCTTCGAACACGCCTTCGAGGCCATCGGATTGCTCGCGCCGGACGGCACCGTGCTTGAAATCAATCGTGCCGGCCGTCTGATGACAGAAGGCGCGTCCGAACTCATTGGCCTTCCCCTCTGGGATCTACCCTGGGCCGGAAGCGACCTCGCGCCTGACGACACCGCGCGCCAGCGCCTGCGCAGCGCCGTCGCTCAAGCCGCCGGCGGCGAGGCGGTGCGCTACACGGCCGAGCTGCGGCGCAGCGAAGCCGACGTGCGCACGATCGACATCTCGCTCACGCCGATCCGCGACGAAACCGGCAAGGTGATCTACATCGTGCCCGAAGGCCGCGAAGCACGCGGTACGTAGCCGACGCCGACCTGCGGGTGGCGGACACGCGCGAAGCGGCACTTGGCGCGCGAGAGCCCTCAGTGGCCGTCCCTAACGCACGACATAGCCGAGGCCGCGCGCCGTGTGAATTATCTTCCGGACATACCTATCGTCGATCTTCGCGCGCAGCCGGCGAATAGTCACGTCGATGACGTTTCGCTCGCTGTCGTAGTCGGAACCCCAGATACGCTCCGCGATGAACCGGCGGGTTAGGATTTCTCCCCGGTGCTTCATCAATAGCTCAAGAAGCAAGAACTCCTTCATGGAAAGCTCGATCCTACGGCCACCGCGCGACGCGCTGTACGACCGCAAATGAAGCTTGAAGTCGTCGATTTCCAGCGCGTCTCCCTGAGTTTTCGTGGACGCGCGGCGCAACACGGCTCTCATTCGCGCAAGAAGTTCCGAAAAAGCGAACGGTTTTACGAGGTAGTCGTCCGCGCCGGTCGTCAATCCCTCGATCCGCTCGGCGACCGGGTCCCGGCCCGTCAGCAAGATGACAGGCGTCTGCCAGTCGCGTTCACGAAGCTCCGAGAGGACGGACAGCCCATCCCGGCAGGGCATGACGATGTCGAGCAATACCAGGTCGAAATTTCCCGCGAGGGCGAGCTTCAGGGCGTCGTTGCCGTTGTTACACTCGGTGACGTCATAGCCCTCTTCCTCAAGCCCTCGCCGCAGCAGATTTATTGTCTTCGCGTCATCATCTACTACAAGCACTTTCATGCATCTCGCCCACCGCAGCTTTCGCGACACTAGGGTGCGCCAAATGACGCTGCGGTTACATCAGTCGTAACGCATTGTCATGTTCCGCTGGGTACGTGGGCGGCGAGGCCTCTATGGGCTAGGCGGAAGCCGTATTTCGAAATAAGTGCCCTGGCCGAGCGCACTCTCGAGTGTAATCGTCCCGCTATGCAACTCGACGATACTCTTGGTTATCGCGAGGCCGAGACCGATACGCTCGTCCCCCGTGGAGCGCGCTTCATCCGCACGGTAAAACCTGTCGAACACATGCGCTTGATGGGCTTCGCTGATGCCTTCGCCGGAGTCCCGCACCCCGACGACTGTCGTGCCCTGATCGCATCGGGCAACAATCCGCACGCTTCCGCCTGTCGGCGTGTGGGCCAGGGCGTTTGAAACGAGATTGGCGACGGCCCGCTGAAACAACAGTCGATCCAACCGGGCGCTGATCGGCCCACTCGTGTCCAGTGCGAGGCTGACACCAGCATCGCTGGCGCCGCTCTCGAAGTAGTCGCGGATGACTTGAAGCTCGCGCACCACATCCACATCCTGGCGCTCGATCGTTGCCTGCGTGTTTTCTGCCCGCGCCACGAACAGCAGCCCGCGTACCAAGCGCGACAGGCTCTCGCACTCTTCGACGTTCGACTCGATTGCCTCTCGGTACTCCTCGACCGTGCGCGCTTTGCGGAGCGCAATTTCCGAACCGAGCAGCATCTTGTTCAGCGGCGTGCGCAGCTCGTGCGCCACATCGTCCGCGTAGTGCCGAAGCCCGTCATAGGCGCGCTGCAAACGGCTGAGCATGTTGTTGAACTGTACACCGAGATGGCTTAGCTCAAGCGGAAGGCCGTCCAAGGGCAGACGGTAAGCCAAATTGGTCGATCCGATACTGGAGGTAGCCGCTGTAATACGCCGCAAAGCGCGCAACTCCTCGCGCACGATCAAAGGACCGACAATCGCTGCCAGGACAATGCAACCGCCCACAACGAGTAGAAGTACGTTGCGGTACCACGCCAGCACTTGTTCATCCAAATGAACGTCGGTGCCGATTTGGATGACAACCTCCGTTGCGCCCAGAGAGGCGGTTGAGCGCACCCGGGCGGCGATAGCGCGGAAGCGCCGCCCATCACTGCCGGCTATGTCGGCTTCGACCACCTGATCGAGCGCTGTCTTGGTCACCTCGGGAAAAGCCGCGACCGGCAGGCTGTCCAGCATGTTCGGCGTTTCATGAAGGGTACGCGATGGGGGAGCAAGCACGCGGATCAAAATCTGCCGCGGGCCTTCCATTTCTTCACTGACTTCGTGATCGATCGAGCCGGGATCGGGGTTCGGTACTTGAACGAAATCGCGAATGATATGAAGGCGCTTCTCCAAAATCTGGTCGTCTGCCCACTGCAATCCCCGGCTGGTCGCCCAGTAAAAGATGGTGCTAATGGCAATCGCCATCACGGAAATAGCAACAAAAAGCCAAATGAATAGGCGCGACGACAACGAATTGCGCGCGAGCAACCTGACGAGCGGCTGAACCTCCTCGCTAGCGCGCGACATAGCCGCGCCCGCGAATGGTGTGGATGAGCTTCCTCGAATATGGATCGTCGACCTTGGCGCGAAGGCGGCGGATATTTACGTCGACGACGTTGCTATCGCTATCGAAGCGAATGTCCCAGACCTGCTCTGATATGTATGTTCTGGAAAGCACTTCGCCCTGATGGCGGAGCAGAAGTTCAAGCAGAAGAAATTCCTTCGCCGAAAGTTCGATCTTTTCGGTGCCGCGCTTCACCTCGTGCCGCCGTGGATCAAGCTCGATATCCTCGAGCTTTAACACCTCAGGCTTGATGTTGGCGGTGCGGCGGAGGATTGTCCTTATGCGCGCCAAGAGTTCGGAAAAGGCAAATGGTTTCACCAGGTAGTCGTCGGCACCCAGATTAAGGCCCGCGACCCGGTTCTCAATGCTCTCACGCGCGGTCAGCATAATCAC
>CXWL01123256.1_pt1 | contig 12548 bp, 2 predicted proteins | sample 590931 | NCBI WGS metagenome assembly CXWL01 (sample SAMEA3498368, study PRJEB10139) | groundwater metagenome | biome: water well; material: biofilm material | place: Germany | collected 2015-04-27
TAGCGATTAATCCTGCTGGAAATCCAGTAGGGCAGGCAACTAATTTGAATTTTACAAATATTACTTATTTTGGATTTACTGCAAACTGGACAAACTCAGATGGAAACAGACGTGTTGTATATATTAGTGATGCTCCAATAGTTGATCCTACAAATGGAAATGGAGCAGCATTAACAGCTAATACTGTTTATGCTGGTACTGGACAACAAATTGTGTTTGATAATACTGGAACAACTGTTGCTATTACAGGATTAAATCCGAATACTCAATATTATGTGAAAGTAGTTCAATATTTAAGATGTGGAGCTGCAGCGCCGTTTGATTACTATTTCAATACATCAACTGGTACAAATGCTAGTACGGTAACAACTACACCTCCAACTGCATTACCATGGACAGAAGGTTTTGCGTCTACTACTTTACCTATTAATTGGGTAAATACTGGGCTTACTATTAATAATACATTAGCTCAAATTAATCCAGCTTTAGCTACTAATTATATTTACAAGAATTTGTATGCAAGTTCAATTACTGCAAATGTTGTTACACCTATTTTTGTGCCGGTACCGGCAAATTATAGATTTGTTTTTAACTATAAAGCAGTAAATTTTTCTTCGCCGTATGATGTTACTCCAGCAAATAGCTGTAATATGGTTATTGCTATTTCAACAAATAACGGGACTACTTATACGGATGCTGTAACAGTGCCAAATAATGGTTTAGCAGGATGGCAAACTTATACTTTAGATTTGGCTGCATATGCGGGTCAGTCTATCAGAATGAAAATTACAACGAACTGGGTATCTGGTGACTATTATGTTGCTTTGGATAATTTTAAAATTGAAGCGATACCAACTTGCGAAGCACCGTTATTAACGAGTTTAACATCTAGTAATATTGGATCTTCTACAGCTACAGTTTCTTGGATTGCACCTACAGTTGCTCCAGCTAACGGTTATGAGTACTTTGTGAGTACATCAAATACTGAACCAGCTAGTACTGTAACTCCAACTGGTACAGTTGCTGCAGGAATTGTTACTGCAAATTTAACTTCCCTTGCATCAAATACTACTTTTTATGTATGGGTAAGATCTAATTGTGCTACTAATGATTTAAGCACATGGTCTGGTCCAGTTTCATTCACTACATTATGTGCTAGTGTAACTGCATTTACACAAAATTTTGATGGCGTAACAGCTGGTTCTTTGCCTGTAAATATGCCAACTTGTTGGACAAAAGTAGGGGCTTTAGGTTCTTGTTACACTGCTACAACTACACCAGTAGGATCTGCACCAAATGTTATTTATTTCTATGGTTCTAGCGCAACAGCTAATCCAACAATGCGTATGCAACCAGTTTCTAATTTAGGAGCAGGAACACATCGTTTGAAGTTTAAAATGCGTTCAGGTTCAGCTACAATTTTACCAAATATTGATTTTGGATATTTAACAAATCCGTATGATGCGACAACATTTGTTTCATTAACTAGTTTTAATACTACTGGTATTGTTATGGCTGATTATGTTTATGAGCCGCCAACAGGTACTTATTCGGATTATCCAGCAATTAAAATGAATGGTTCAGTTTATGGAACAGTTTATTTAGATGATTTTATATGGGAAGCAATTCCTTCATGTGCTGATCCTTCAGCAATTATTTTTTCTCAAGTTGGAGCAACTACTGCGGATATTTCTTGGGAAGCACCATCTACTCCTCCTGCAGTAGGTTATGAATATGTTGTTTCTACAACTAGTACACCTCCTACAGGTGCTGGAACTTTAGTAACAAATACATTTGCTCAAGTTTCTGGTTTAACGCCTAATGCAACTCAATATGTTTTTGTTCGTTCTGTATGTTCAGCTATTGAGAGTAGTCCATGGGCAGGTCCAGTTTCGTTTACTACATTATGTGCTAGTGTAACTGCATTTACACAAAATTTTGATGGTGTAACTGCTGGTACTTTACCTGCAAACATGCCTTCATGTTGGACAAAAGTAGGGGCTTTAGGTTCTTGTTATACTTCTACAGCAACACCAGTTGGGTCTGCACCAAATGTTATTTATTTCTATGGTTCTAGTGCAACTGCCGCTCCAACAATGCGTATGCAACCGGTTTCTAATTTAGGAGCAGGTACACATCGTTTGAAATTTAAAATGCGTTCAAGTTCAGCTACAACATTACCAAATGTTGATTTTGGATATTTAACAGATCCTTATGATGTAGCAACGTTTGTTTCATTAACTAGTTTTTCTACTGCAGGTACTGCTATGGCTGATTATGTTTATGAGCCACCAACAGGTACTTATTCGGATTATCCAGCAATTAAAATGAAAGGTTCAGTTTATGGAACAGTTTATTTAGATGATTTCATATGGGAAGCAATTCCTGCATGTGCAGAACCAACTGCAATTGTAACAGGTAATGTTACTTCTTCATCAGTTGATATGTCATGGACAGCTCCATCTACAGATCCAGCTTTAGGTTATCAATATGTTGTTTCTACAACTAGTACACCTCCTACAGGTACAGGTACTGTAGTAACAAATACATTTGCTCAAGTTACTGGTTTAACACCTACAACTCAGTATTATATTTTTGTAAGATCTAATTGTGATGCTTTAGGGTTTAGTACTTGGACAGGTCCAATTACATTTACAACGGCTTGTGCACCAATTACAACTTTACCTTGGAATGAAGGATTTGAAGGATTAACTACTGTTGGTACAACAAATTTCCCTCCTTGTTGGTCAAAACAAAATGGGGACTGGACTTCAGCAAACACAAATACTACTTGGAGTACAGCACATGCTGGGACTCGTTATATTAGAAATTCTTGGGCAGCAGCAAACGAATTTATTTGGACGCCAGGTTTCGATTTAGTTGCTGGAACATCTTATGATTTTTCATCTTATGTACAAGGTGATAATGCAACAGGTTGGGTTGTTGACTATTTTGTTAATACAAATCAAAACTCAACTGGAGCAACTCAAATTGGAGCTCCATATAATATTCCTGGTGCTGGAACGCCATATACATTTCAGCCATATAACTTAGTAACTAGATCTTTTGTTCCTGCAACATCTGGAACATATTATTTTGCGGTTCGTGTTAATCAACCAAGTGGTTCAAATTGGTATGCTTCTTTTGATGATTTCAAATTAGAAGTATCACCAACTACACCTCCAGCATGTGCAACTAATTTAGTTGCTACACCAAATGCTTGTGGAAATTTCTCTAATAATTTAAATTGGGACATGACTCCATCTGCTTCTGGATATTACGTTACAATTGGAACAACTTCTGGAGCAACAGATATTGCAAATGCAGTTAATGTGGGTTCAAATTCATATTCATTTACTGGTGCAATCGGAACTCAATATTTTTGGAAAGTTGTACCATATAATGCAGCAGGTTCTGCAACTGGTTGTGTTGAGCAATCATTTACAACAGCAGCTACAGGTTGTTACTGTACTTCAGTGCCAACATCAAAAGATGGTTTAGGTATTACTACGGCTGTACTTGGAGTAACATCAAATACTGTTCCTAATGCTACTTATGCTAATTTAACTGCTGTTCCTGAAACTATTGTTCAAGGAGCAAATACAAATCTTCAATTAACTTTTAGTACAGGATTTGTTTATAATATTAATGTTTGGGTTGATTTTAATAACGATTATGATTTTAATGACGCAGGTGAGTTAGTTAAAACAGGTATTGCTTGTACAACTGCAACTCCAAATACGGTAGACGCTTCATTTACAATGCCTTTATCAGCTCCTGTAGGTGTTCATAGAATGAGAGTTGGTTCAGCTTGGAGTACTGGTCAAACACCTCCTAATCCATGTTATAGTGGTGCGTATGGAATAACTCTTGATCTTAATGTTGATACAGCTTTATTAAGTTCTGATTCTTTTGAAAAAGCTAATTTTGTAGCTTACCCAAATCCTGTTAAGGATGTATTAAACTTATCTTACAAAACAGCAATTAGCAATGTAAGAGTAGTTAATTTATTAGGACAGGAAGTTTTAAATACTAAAACGAATGGAAATGATGTAAAAGTTAATATGTCTGCATTGACTGCAGGTGCTTATATTGTTAACATTACTGTTGATGATACAATACATACCATTAAAGTTATTAAAGAGTAATTTTAAACACATATTTTTCTTAAAAGCCCCGAGAAATCGGGGCTTTTTTTTATGCTTTTTATTTTTTATGTATGAAAAATATAACATTTTTTATAACATTTAAACTTCTTTTTATGATAATACTAACAATTTTTTGTTTTAGTTGAGAATAATCACTATTTTAGATGATTATTTTAACAATCTCGTCTTTTAACTTTAAAAAATTATTCATGAAAAAAATTACTTTATGGCTTTTTTTGATAATCGGGTTTATATCCTTTTCGCAAAATAATATAAGTCAAGACTTTCCTACCACCACAACACCTGCTGGGTGGAATCTTGGAGGAGGATCATTAACTACCACCCAAGCATGTGCTACTGCGTCTTGGAGATTCAATGTTTATTCGGGTAGTTCTGCAACTACAAATTTTTTATCTTCTGAAACTTTTGTTTCAACAGGTGAGCCTTTAAATGTTTCATTTGATTATAAAGTTGTAGATTGGTCTGCAGCTACAGTTGCAACTACTCCATATAATGGAACAATTGTAGTTGAAACATCTTCTGATAATGGTACAACATATGGAAATGCAGTAGTTGCTGTTAACAATGCAAATCACGTTGTTGCGAATACTTGTGCAACTAAGTCAGTTGTAATTCCTGGTTCAAGTGCACCAGGTGGTTCAAATACTAAAATTCGTATAAAATGTAGTTTTGGTACTTCTGGTGATTATTATGTTTATTTAGATAATGTTGTAATTACTCAAGCAGGAGCTCCACCATGTATTGGTACTCCAGCTCCTGGAAATACATTAGCGCCAGCAAGTATTTGTTTTGGTAGCTCAGCAGTATTGTCTTTACAAAATTATACACCGGGTTCTGGTGTTACTTATCAATGGTATTTGAATGCGGTTGCTATTGGCGGAGCAAATTCTTCGTCTTATACAATTCCTTCAGTAACTTCTAATGGTACATATTATTGTGATGTTACTTGTGCAAGTAGTACAACTGCATCAGGTTCATTAGTAGTTGGGCCAACAATATTGAGTTCTCCTTTATTAGAGCCATTTGCTACGTTTTTACCATCATGTTGGACAAATATGTTTGGTGGTGATATAACTACTGGTCCAACAGCTTCAACTGGTTCAGGTTGGGTTGCTGACGGTTTTGCAAATGCTGGAACAACAGGTGCAATTAAAAATGAAATTTGGACAACAGGTGCTAATGATTGGATTATATCTCCAGTAATTAACATTCCAGCAACAGGATATGAATTAAAATTTGATGCAGCTGCTCCACAATGGAATGCTACAACTGTACCAACTACAGCTTGGGAAGCTGATGATTATGTCGAAGTATTAGTAGCTGTAGGAGGTTCTACAACGAATTGGACTGTATTGCATACTTACAATGATTCTAATCAACCATCGAATGCTGGTACACCAAATATTTTAGATTTAGATGCTTATGCGAGTCAAAATATTAGAATTGCTTTTAGAGCTGTTGAAGGAACTGCTAATGGTGCAGCAGATATTGATTTCTCAATTGATAATTTTCAAATAAGATTAACTCCAGCTTGTTCAGAACCTACAGGAATTGTAACAGCTAGTATATCAGACACTTCATTTGACATGTCTTGGACAGAGCCTGCATCAGTGCCTTCAGTTGGTTACGAATATATTGTATCAACATCAAATGCAGTACCAGTTGTTAATGGGACTCCTGTTACAAATAGTTATGCTTCTCCTTCTGGTTTATTGCCAAATACTGTATACTATATTTTTGTAAGATCTGATTGTGGTGCATCTGGGTATAGTGCTTGGACTGGACCAGTTAGTATTACAACTGCATGTGCTGCATATTCAGTTCCATTATTAGAGAATTTTGCAACATTTTTACCAAGCGTATGTTGGTTTAATAGATTTGGTGGTGATTTAACAAATGGTCCAAATGCTTTAACTGGTTCTGGTTGGGTTGCTGATGGATTTGCAAATGTTGGTACAACAGGTGCAATCAGAAATGAAATTTTTACTACTGGCGCAAATGATTGGATTATTTCTCCAAGAATTGCTATTCCTACAACTGGTTATGAATTAAAATTTGATGCAGCAGCAACACAGTTTGGTTCTGTAAATGCTCCAACTAGTGCATGGGAATCAGATGATTATGTTGAAGTTTTAGTTTCTACAACAGGAATGACAAACTGGACAGTTATACATACATATAATGACACTAATCAACCGTTAAACGGTGGTTCTCCAAATATTTTAGATTTAGATGCTTATTCAGGTCAAAATATTAGAATTGCTTTTAGAGCTGTTGAAGGAGCTACTAATGGGGCAGCGGATATTGATTTTTCAATTGATAATTTTCAAATAAGATTAACACCTACTTGTATTGAACCATTAAATTTAGTTTTTTCAAGTGTAACTTCAACTACAGCTAATATATCTTGGGATGATACAACTCCAAGTCCTGGTGTAGGTTTTGAATATTTTGTTTCAACTTCAAGTACTGTTCCTGTAACTGCTGGAACAGCAACTACAAGTACTTTTGCTCCTTTATCAGGTTTATTACCACAAACTACCTATTATATTTTTGTACGTTCAAATTGTGGTTCTGGGGACTTTAGTTACTGGACAGGTCCGATTTCGTTTACTACAGCTTGTGCACCTTCAGTTACTTTACCTTGGACAGAAAATTTTGATGCTTTGGCAACAGGTACAAATATTTTCCCATCTTGTTGGGGTTATACTAATGCAGCTGGTTCATGGACTATTTCTACGGCTCCAACCGCATATAGTGGTGCGAATTCTTTAAGAAGAACTTGGAGTACAGACGGTTGGGCATTTACACCAATGTTTACTTTAGCTGCTGGTACTTCATATACTTTTAGTTATTATGTAAGAACTAACGATGCTATTGTTGGTTACGATATTACTGTTGGTGCCGGAACTTCTCAAACTAGTGCGGCAATGACAAGTACTTTATCAACTGTTGTTGGTTATCAAGGTCCAGCATGGACATTTGTTACATTGGAATTTACACCACCAGTTTCAGGTGATTATTCTTTTGGTGTTAAAGTGGTTGCACCAGTTGCTCCAAACGGAATTAATTTTGATAATTTTGAATTAAAATTAACACCAGCTTGTCCTACGCCAGTTGCTTCAGTCGGAGGTATAACTCATAATGCGGCAAATTTATCTTGGCCAGCAGTTGCAAGTGCGTCTTCTGGTTATGAATATGTTTTAGATAATGTTGCTGGAAACCCAGCAGGTTCTGGAACGGCAACTTCTGCTTTAACTTATCCAGCAAGTGGATTAACACCATTAACAACGTATTATTTCCATATTCGTTCTATGTGTTCTGCAGGTACTTATAGTACTTGGACTACAATTAGTTTTACAACTTTGGCAACACCACCTGCAAATGATAATTGTGTTGATGCAATTGCATTGACTCCAGGTGCTGTATTTGCTACAAATCCATTAGTTGCAACAAATGTTGGAGCAACAGGTTCTACGGAAACTGCTCCAGGATGTGCTTCTTACTCTGGTGGCGATGTTTGGTATTCTGTTGTAGTACCAGCTTCAGGTAGTATTACCTTAGAAACAAATACAAATGCAGGTACTACTATTACAGATACGGGTTTAGCAGTTTACTCTGGTGCTTGTGGCGCTTTAGTTCTTGTTGAATGTGATGATGATGATAGTACAAGTGGTAATTTTTCATTAATTGCATTAACAGGTAGAACTCCTGGTGAGGTTTTAAAAGTTAGAGCTTGGGAATATAGTAATGATGCATTCAGTACTTTTCAAGTTTCTGCTTATGATGCTTCATTAAGTTCATCTAGTTTTGATAAATCTACTTTTGTAGCATATCCAAATCCTGTGAAAGACGTATTAAACTTATCGTACAAAACAGTAATTAGTAATGTTAGAGTTATTAATTTATTAGGACAGGAAGTTTTAAATACTAAAACTAATAGTAACGACGTTCTGGTTAATATGTCTGCATTAAATGCAGGTGCTTATATTGTCAACATAACTGTTGAAGATATGATTCATACTATAAAAGTTATAAAAGAATAATCTTTTTAAATATTTTTTTCAATTAAAAGTCTCGAGAAATCGGGACTTTTTTTATGTAATTTACTGTAGTTCAGTATGTGAGTAGTTTTTGAGTAGTGAGTCGTTGTTTCTTTCTGATTGAATAATAATATCTTCGAAGTCGATTAAAAAGTACAAAAACACTTTTTTGATTTTTAACATCACTTTAAACTTAATTATGAAAAAAATTACTTTATGGCTTTTTTTGCTAATTGGATTTGTATCCTTTTCTCAAATTAACATTAATCAAACTTTTGCTACAACAACAACTCCTACAGGTTGGAATATTGGAGGCGGAGCATTAACAACTACACAAGCATGTGCTACAGCATCTTGGAGATTTGAAGTTTATCCAACGAGTTCTACAACTGCAAATGCTTTAACCTCTCAAACTTTTGTTTCAACTGGTGAATCTTTAAATGTTTCATTTGACTATAAAGTTGTAAATGCTACAGCAGCTACCGTAGCAACAACACCTTATAATGGTACAATTGTAGTTGAAACTTCTTCAGACAATGGTGTAACATTTGGAAATGGAGTAGTTGCAGTTAATAATACAAATCACGTTGTTGCAAATACTTGTGCAAATAAATCTGTTATTATACCAGGCTCAAGTGCCCCTAATGGAGCAAATACTAAAATTCGTTTTAAATGTAATTTTGGGACTTCAGGTGACTATTACGTTTATTTAGATAATATTGTTATTACTCAAGCGGCAGCTTCACCATGTTCTGGTATTCCTGCTCCAGGAAATACTATAGCACCATCTAGTGTTTGTTATGGTAGTTCTGCAATATTGTCGTTACAAAATTACACATCTGGTTCAGGGGTTACTTATCAATGGTATTTAAATGCGGTAGCTATCGGTGGAGCTACTTCTTTTGCTTATATAATTCCTTCTGTAACTTCTAGTGGAACATACTATTGTAATGTTACTTGTTCGGGTAATACAACTGCATCAAGTTCGGTAATAGTAGGACCATCTATATTGAATGCCCCATTAATGGAACCATTTGCAACGTTTTTACCAACTTGTTGGACAAATATGTTTGGAGGTAATTTAATAACTGGTCCAACAGCTTCAACTGGTTCAACTTGGGCAGTTGATGGATTTGCAAATGTGGGTACTACAGGTGCAATTAAAAATTTTATTGATGCAGCAACTGCTAATGATTGGGTTATTTCTCCTGTGATTACTATTCCTGCTACAGGATATGAATTAAAATTTGAAGCTGCAGCTACTCAAGTTGGTACAATAAATGCACCAACTACTGCTTGGGAATCTGATGATTATATCCAAGTATTAGTAGCTACAGGTGGATCTACAACTAACTGGAATGTAGTGTATACTTACAATGATTTAAACGTGCCATCTAATACTGGTTTACCTAATATTATTGATTTAACAAATTATGCTGGACAAAATATTAGAGTTGCTTTTAGAGCTGTTGAAGGCGCAGCAAATGGTTCAGCAACTATTGATTTCTCAATTGATAATTTCCAAGTAAGATTAACTCCTGCTTGCTCTGAACCTATTAGCATTTTTACGGCAAATATAAATGACACTTCATTTGATATGTCATGGACCGCTCCAATAAGTGTGCCTTCAGTTGGTTATGAGTACGTTGTGTCAACATCAAATACAGTACCAGTTATTAATGGTACTCCTGTTACAAACAGTTATGTTACTCCTTCTGGTTTATTGCCAAATACAACATATTATATTTTTGTAAGATCTGATTGTGGTGGTGCAGGATATAGTTCTTGGACTGGGCCGGTTAGTATTGCGACTGATTGTGCACCTTATCCAGCTCCATTTTTAGAAAATTTTACTACTTTTTTACCAAGTGCATGTTGGTTTAGTAGAAAAGGTGGTGATTTAGCTGCTGGACCAACAACTGTAGCTACTGCTAGATGGACTGCAGATGGATTTGCAAATGTTGGAACAACAGGAGCAGCTAAAATCAATATTTTTACTGTTGCAGGTAATACATGGTTGATTTCTCCAAGAATTACAATTCCAACTACTGGTTATGAGTTTAAATTTGATGCTGCAGCTACTCAGTATGCTACAGTAAATGCACCAACTAATGCTTGGGAAGCTGATGATTATGTTGAAGTTTTAGTTTCTACAGCTGGATTGACAAACTGGACTGTATTATATACTTTTAATACGGGTAATCAGCCATCAAATATTGGTACACCTTATGCATTAAATTTAGATGCTTATTCAGGACAAAATATTAGAATTGCTTTTAGAGCGATTGAAGGTGCTGCAGACGGTACTGCAGATATTGATTTTTCAATTGATAATTTTGAAGTAAAAATACCACCAACATGTCCAATTCAAACTGGCTTAGTTATGGGTAGTATAACAGCTAATGGTGCTGGTATGTCGTGGGACGATTTATCTGGTAATGGTTCAATTGGTTATGAGTATGCTGTTACTACTTCCGCAACTCCGCCAGCATCAGGTACAGCAACTACAAATACTTTCTATATTGCTTCTGGTTTAACTCCTCAAACTGTTTATTACTTACACGTAAGATCAGAATGCTCGGGTAGCGTTTATGGAAACTGGGCAACAATTTCATTTACAACTTCTTGTGCATCTCCAACTGCATTACCTTGGTTAGAAAATTTTGATTCTTTAGCTGTAGGAACTAATGTTTTTCCTTCTTGTTGGGGTTATTCTAATGCTGCAGATTCTTGGTCAATTTCAACTGCACCAACGGCATATAGTGGTGCTAATTCGTTAAGAAGAGCTTTTAGTTCAAATGGTTGGGCGTTTACACCAATGTTTACATTAACTGCTGGTACGCCATACGTTTTTAGTTATTATGTAAGAACTAATGATTCAAGTGTTGGGTATGATATTACAGTTGGTGTTGGGACTTCTCAACTTGCAGGTGCAATGACAACAACTTTATCTTCTGTTACGGGTTATTATGGACCAACTTGGAAATTAGTTACTGTTGGATTTACTCCATCAGTTTCGGGTGATTATTCTTTTGGTGTTCAGTCAGTTGGAACATTTGTGGTTAGCGGTATTAATTTTGATAATTTTGAATTAAAATTAGCACCAACAAATGATAATTGTGCTAATGCTATTGCGTTAACTCCAGGTACAACTTTTGCAACAAATCCATTAGTTGCAACAAACATTGGAGCAACAGGTTCTACAGAAACCGCTCCAGGCTGTGCTTCATATACTGGTGGAGACGTTTGGTACTCTGCTATTGTACCAGCTTCTGGTAATATTACAATTGCTACAGCTACAAATGCAGGTACAACTATTACAGATACAGGTTTAGCCGTTTATTCTGGTGCTTGTGGATCTTTAGTTGTAGTTTCATGTGATGATAATACTGGATCAGGTAATTTTTCATCAATTGCTTTAACTGGTAGAACGCCAGGTGAGGTATTAAAAGTTAGAGCTTGGGAAAATGGTAATGATATATTTAATACTTTTCAAATTTCAGCTTATGATGCTACTTTAAGTTCAGCTAGTTTTGATACTGCTAACTTTGTAGCTTATCCAAACCCTGTAAAAGATGTATTGAATTTATCATACAAAACTGCAATTAGTAATGTAAAAGTTATTAATTTATTAGGTCAAGAAGTTTTAAACACGAAAACAAATGCAAATGATGTTCAGGTTAATATGTCTGCATTAACTGCTGGTGTTTATATTGTTAACATTACAGTAGAAGACACAATTCATACTTTTAAAGTTATTAAAGAATAATTTCAAATAAATTTTTTACTTAAAAGTCTCGAGAAATCGGGACTTTTTTGTTTTTATATATATCTTTGTTTTTATAAAATAATCCTATGCATTTTTCTTTAATTATTCCTATTTTTAACAGACCAGACGAAATTGATGAGTTGCTAGAAAGTTTGTCAAAACAAACCTATACAAGCAATTATGAAATTGTTATTATTGAAGATGGTTCAACAATTACGTGTAAGCATATTATTGAAAAATACTCAGATTTAAATGTGAGTTATTATTTTAAACCAAATTCTGGACCTGGAGATTCTAGAAATTACGGAATGAATGTAGCTAAAGGTGATTATTTTATTATTTTAGATTCGGATTGTATTATTCCAGCTAATTATCTGCAAACAGTTCATGAAGAATTATCAAAAGAATTTGTGGATTGTTTTGGTGGGCCAGATGCCGCTTTAGATTCGTTTTCAAATATTCAAAAAGCGATTAATTTTACAATGACTTCTTTTTTAACCACTGGTGGAATTAGAGGTGGAAGTGAAAAATTAGATAAATTCCAACCTAGAAGTTTCAATATGGGAT
>CXWL01100215.1_pt1 | contig 12546 bp, 13 predicted proteins | sample 590931 | NCBI WGS metagenome assembly CXWL01 (sample SAMEA3498368, study PRJEB10139) | groundwater metagenome | biome: water well; material: biofilm material | place: Germany | collected 2015-04-27
GGCGACAGGGCAGAAACGACAGGTGACATACAACAGTGGTTGATTAATAAGGCATAAGGCGAAAGGCCGTCTGGCCGGTGCTGGGGGCAGCCGGTGTTCGTGAATGATTGTCAGAGCGCGCTGTTTTTCCCGATCAGCCGAATAGCCGGGGGTTTTGCCGTCTTTTGGCGGGATGCGCCGCCTGGCCCGCTGGTACGCTTCAAGCCGTTCATCAAGCAATGGGCGCATAGGCGCCAGGGAAACATCATGGCGATATCTTCTATTGAGTCCGTCCTGCAGCAAATGCGGGTTCTTGCCCAGACCTCAGGTCATCCGTCGGCGGTGAGCAGCGAGGTGGCCGGCGGCGGTTTTGCCGGAGAGCTGAAGAAGTCNNCTGGACCGCATCAGCGATACGCAGCAGAACGCCTACAGCCAGGCCGAAGCTTTTGAGCTCGGCAAGCCCGGGGTGGCCCTGAACGATGTGATGGTCGACATGCAAAAGGCCAACATCGGCTTCCAGATGGGCCTGCAGGTGCGCAACCGGGTGGTTGATGCCTACAAAGAGATCATGAATATGCCGGCCTGATCTACTTTGCTCATTCCATGACCGTTTTCGCACCGCCGCAGCAACCCGCCGCTCCGACCATGGAGCAAGCGATGAAAGACCTGGAGCAATCTCTGGCGCAGGCCTTGCAGCTGGCGGTGAATCATCAGCAATCCGGCCAGCCAGAAGAAGCCGAGACGCTCTACCGAGGTATCCTGCAAGCCCGGCCGAATCACCCGGGTGCCAATCACGGTCTGGGCGTTCTGGCAGTGCAGATGAAGCAAGCAGGTGCCGCGCTGCCTTACTTTGCCGCAGCACTCGAAGCCATGCCGGAGCAGCAGCAATATTGGTTAAGTTATATCGACGCGCTGATTCAAGCTGATGAAGCGGAAACTGCGCAGCAGCTGCTGGCGCTGGGGCGCCAGCACGGATTGCAGGGCGACGACGTGGAAGCGCTGGCAGGGCGTCTGAACGAAGGCGCATGGAGTGCGAAACAATCCGTGGCACCCGAACCGGAGGCCCCGCAAAGCGACAAAAAACAGACCAGACTGAAGGCCAGTCCGGCGGCAAAATCGACCAGCAAAGCGCAGCCTCGCCCGCAGCAGATCGACAAACTGGGGGCTCTCTACAGGCAGCGGCGTTTCATCGAAGCAGAAGCGCTGGCCCGCTCGCTGACCGCGCGCTTTCCAGGGCATGGGTTTTGCTGGAAAGTTTTGGGCGCCGCGATCCTGGCGCAGGGGCAGCACGAGCAAGCGCTGCTGCCCACGCAAACTGCCGCGCAATTATGGCCCGAGGATGCCGAGACGCATGGCAACCTGGGTATTGTCCTCAAAGCCATTGGACGTCTGGCAGAAGCCGAAGCAAGCTATCGGCGGGCGCTGGAGATCGCGCCGGCATACGCCGAGGCGCATAACAACCTGGGCGTCATGTGTAGGGGACAGGGGCGGCTCATTGAAGCCGAAGTCCACTATCGGCGGGCGCTGGAGATCAAGCGGGACTTCATTGAGGCACACAGTAATTTGGGCAACGCCCTCAAAGACCTGGGACGTTGGGCGCAAGCTGAAGCGAGTTATCGAAGGGCGCTGGAGATTGCACCGGCGTATGTCGAAGGGCATAACAACCTCGGCGTGCTGCTGCAGGAACAGGGGCGGTTGATCGAGGCGGAGGCAAGCTACCGGCAGGCGCTGGAGATCAATCCGGCTTATGGCGATGGATATAACAATCTGGGCAACGCGCTCCAGGTCCAGGGTCGGCTGATGGAGGCCGAAGCCAGTTTCCGCCGGGCACTGCAGGTCAGGCCGGATGATGCCGCGTCGTACAGCAGCCTGCTGTTTTGCCTGAGCCATAGCGAAGCGGTGGGCGCGGTGCCGCTGTTTGTCGAGCATTGCCGCTTTGGCGAGCGGTTTGAAGCGCCGCTGCGGGCGCTGTGGCGGGAGCACGGCAACCCGCGCGACCCGGAACGCCGCCTGCAGCTTGGCTTCGTCTCAGGCGATTTGCGCAGCCATGCCATGGCCTTTTTCATCGAACCGGTGCTGGAGCAGCTGGCTGGCCATGCCAGCCTGTCACTGCACGCTTATTCCAACCACGCCACGCAAGACGACGTCAGCCAGCGCCTGCGTGGCCATGTGAAGCACTGGCACACGATTGCGGGACTCAGCGACGCTGCGCTGGCAGGACAAATCCGCGCCGACGGCATCGACATCCTGATTGACCTGTCAGGCCACACGGACAAGCACCGTTTATTGAGCTTTGCCCGTAAGCCGGCACCGATACAGGTCAGCTGGATGGGCTATCCCGGCACCACCGGCCTGAGTAGCATGGATTACTACCTGAGCGACCGTTTCCTGTTGCCGCCAGGGAAATTCGACAGCCAATTCACCGAAAAGCTGGTGTATTTGCCGGCCAATGCGCCGTTCCTGCCGATGGCGGATGCACCGCCGGTCAACGATCTGCCGGCGCTGGGCAGCGGCTATGTGACTTTTGGCAGTTTCAATCGGCAGAACAAACTCAGCCGGACCGTGATCGCCCTGTGGTCGCAACTGCTGCGCGCCTTGCCCACCTCGCGCATGGTGCTGGGCGCGATGCCGCAGGACGGCCAATACGACACGCTGACCGCCTGGTTTGCCGGGGAAGGGATAGCACGCGAGCGTCTTGATTTTCATCCGCGCTCAAACATGCAAGACTATCTGGCGCTGCACCATCAGGTCGATGTCTGTCTGGATACCTTTCCTTATGGCGGCGGCACCACCACCTTGCATGCGTTGTGGATGGGCGTGCCCACGCTGACCCTGGCCGGAAGCACGGTAGCGGGCCGCACCGGGGCCGGGATTCTGGGCCATGTCGGGCTGGACGCATTGGTCGCGCAGGACGCCGCCGCATTCGTGCGGCAGGGCATGTCGCTGGCGGCCGATAACTTTTCCACGCTGGCGCGCTTGCGGGCCGGGCTGCGCGAACGTTTTTTGCAGTCGGCGCCAAGCCAGCCTGAGCTTATCGCCACCGGTCTGGAGCGCGCCCTGCGCACCATGTGGCAGCGCTGGTGTGCAGGCTTGCCGGCTGAATCATTTGAAGTGAACCCTGCAAGTATGCAGAACNNATGCAGAACGCCGTGCAAGAGGCAGCGACATGACCGCACCCCACGAATTGCCGTCGATTTATGTCACGCAACCTTACTTGCCGCCACTGTCAGAGTTCATCCCCTATCTGGAACAAATCTGGGAAAATAAGTGGTTGACCAATGGCGGCCCGTTTCACCAGCAGCTGGAGCAGGCGTTGTGCGACTACCTGGGCGTCAAACACATTGCGCTGTTCAGCAACGGCACACTGGCGCTGATGACCGCCATGCAAGCGCTGCGCATCACGGGCGAAGTGATTACCACGCCGTATTCGTTTGTCGCCACCAGTCATTCCTTGTTATGGAATGGCATTCGGCCGGTGTTTGCCGACATCGACCCGATCACGCTCAACCTTGACCCGGCCAAAATCGAAGCCGCCATTACGCCGCAAACCACCGCCATCATGCCGGTGCATTGCTACGGGCATCCGTGCGATGTGGCGGCCATCCAGAAAATTGCCGACAACTACGGCCTGAAGGTGATCTATGACGCTGCGCATGCGTTTGGCGTGCAATCGGAGGGCGCCAGCGTGCTCAACCACGGCGACCTGTCGGTGCTGAGTTTTCATGCGACCAAGGTGTTCAATACCTTTGAAGGCGGGGCGATTGTTTGCCACGACGCTAAAACCAAACAGCGGATCGACAACCTGAAAAATTTTGGCATTGTGGATGAAGTTACTGTGGTGGCGCCCGGCATCAACGGCAAGATGAGTGAGATCAATGCCGCCTTCGGCCTGCTGCAACTTAAAGGCATAGACGCGGCGTTGCAGCAGCGGCAGGCGGTGGACGCCCGCTACCGAGCGGGCCTGGCGGCGGTCACCGGTATTCATTGCCTGCCGGACACGGGCGAACAGGTCGCCAACTACGCCTACTTCCCGATTCTGGTGCGGCCTGAATACTCGCTCAGTCGCGATGCGTTGTTCCAGAAACTGCGCGACTGCGGCGTGTATGCGCGGCGTTACTTCTATCCGTTAATCAGCGATTTCCCCATGTATCGCGGCTTGCCGTCGGCGGGGCAGTCGAATTTGCCGGTGGCGAGCAAGGCGGCGAGCGAGGTGATCTGCCTGCCGATTTATCCGGCGCTCACCAGCGAGCAGGTCGATTTTGTCCTGCGCATCATTGCGGGGGAGCGCGGCGGATGAACAGACTGGCCATCATGCAGCCTTATTTCTTTCCCTACATCGGCTACTTCCAGCTGATCGCGGCGGTGGACCTGTTTATCGTGTACGACAACATCAAATACACGAAGAAGGGTTGGATCAACCGCAACCGCATGTTGCAAAACGGCAAGGACGTGATGTTCTCGCTGCCGTTGAAAAGCGATTCGGATTATCTGGACGTTTTTGAACGAGAGTTGGCGCCGGATTTCGATTGCAACAAATTGCTGGGTCAATTCAAAGGGGCGTACCGACATGCACCGTATTTTGTGCAGACGTTTCCCCTGATTGAGCAGGTCGCGCTGCATGAAGATATGAACCTGTTTGGCTTCCTGCATCACTCCATTGTCAAGACATGCGAGCACCTGGGTATCACGACCGAGATCAGGATGTCTTCAAATATCGCCATTGACCATGGGCTGACGAACGAGGACAAGGTGCTTGCCTTGTGTGAAGCGGTCGGCGCGAGCACCTATGTGAATGCCATCGGCGGCATGGAACTGTATTCAAAGGAAACGTTCCGGGAGAAGGGCGTCGACTTGAAATTCATCCAATCGAACCCGTTTGAATATCCGCAGTTCGGCGATGCATTCGTGCCCTGGCTGTCGATGATCGACGTGATGATGTTCAATCCGCTCGATGCCATCCAAACCTGCATCTCGACTAACTATGAATTGATCTGAACCGTGTTCGAGTGGAAAAAATTAGGCAAGGTGTTCACGCCGCAAGAAGTCGAAGGGCGCAGCTGGCTGAAAGAGTTCGCGCAGGCACCGGCGACGCTGGTGTTCGATGATTTCGTGCGCGTCTACTTTTCCTGCCGCCCGCCAGCGGATGAGAACGGCCAGTATGTTAGTTACTCCGCCTATGTCGATCTGGATCGTGCCGACCTGTTCAAGGTGCGCCATGTTGCTGAACAACCCATCCTCAGTCTGGGCAGGCTGGGCGAGTTCGATGAGTTCGGCACCTATCCGGTCTCTGTCATCCGCTATGACGACGAAGTGCGCGCCTATTACGCGGGCTGGACGCGCTGCGAATCCGTGCCGTTCAATGTAGCGATAGGCATGGCGACCAGCCGCGATGGGGGCGCGACCTTCACCAGGTCCGGCAACGGCCCGGTCTTGCCGTATTCACCGGATGAGCCTTTCGTGTTGAGCGGGCCGAAGATCCGGCGTTACAACGATGCCTGGTATCTGTGGTACATCGCGGGGCGCAAGTGGAAGATGGTGGATGGTCGGGCAGAGCCGGTATATAAGATCCGCATGGCCTCGTCCCCGGACGGCATCCGTTGGAACAGGATCAACAAAGACCTGATTGACAGCCGCATCGAAGAAGACGAAGCGCAAGCCAGCCCGGACGTGTCCTACGCCAACGGCAAATACCACATGTTTTTCTGCTACCGCTACAGCAGCCATTACCGGGGCAGGGAGAACGGCTACCGCATCGGTTATGCCTCCAGCACGAACTTGATCGACTGGGTGCGCGACGATGCGAAGGCCGGCATTGACGTGTCCGAAAGAGGCTGGGACGCCGAAATGATCAGCTATCCGCACGTGTTTGAAATGGATGGGAAGACTTATCTGGCCTACCTTGGCAACCAGGTCGGCCGCGATGGCTTCGGGCTGGCTGTGCTGGATGGAAAGTTGGAGTAAGGGATGGACGCGATGAAGTGGGCAAAGATCGGCAAGATATTCGACCCGACGCAGCACAAGCTGCCGAACGACTGTGTGCAATTCGCCCAATCGCCGCAAGCCCTCGTTTTTGATGATTTCGTGCGCATCTATTTTTCCACCCGCTCGGTTGACAAGGGCAACGGCAAGTACCTCAGCCACATAGCGTTCGTCGATATGAGGAAGAACCTGCGCGATGTGATTCGCGTGTCCGAAAAGACGGTGATCCCGCTCGGCGGGCTTGGGTGCTTCGACGAGCACGGCATCTTCCCGATGAACGTCATGCGTCACGGCAACGTCGTGTATGGCTACACCTGTGGGTGGAATCGCAGAGTCTCGGTCTCGGTGGATACGGCCATCGGTCTGGCCGTTAGCCGCGACGACGGCCTTACCTTCCAGCGCGTCGGCGACGGGCCGGTACTGGCGGCATCGCTGCACGAAGCCTGCCTGGTTGGCGACGGCTTCGTGAAGGTCATTGGCGGCGCGTTCCACATGTGGTACATCTTCGGTACAGGCTGGAAGAAGTTCTCGGCGGATGCACCGCCGGATCGCACCTACAAGATCGGCCATGCGGTTTCCAACGACGGCATTAACTGGGTCAAGGAAGAGGCGCGGCAGATCATCGCCGACCGCCTGGGCGCAGATGAAAGCCAGGCGCTGCCGACGGTGATCGAGATCGCGGGCAGGCATCACATGTTCTTCTGCTATCGCCAGTCTTCTGACTTCAGGAAGAACAAGGAGCGCGGCTATCGCATCGGTCATGCTTGCTCGGACGACCTGGTGAACTGGACGCGGGATGACGAGAATCCTATGCTGGACATCACGCCGGGCGACTGGGATGCCGACATGCTGTGCTACCCGCATGTGTTCGAGTGTGAGGGCAAGGTGTACTTGCTCTATAACGGCAACGAGTTCGGACGCTACGGCTTTGGGCTAGCGGTGCTGGAGGGATGAGCGCAGGGGTCGAGTCCTTGTTGAACAAGGCATCTGCTGCACAGATCGCAGATCACCTGTTGCGCTGCGATGCCGGTTTCGTACCTTCTTTGAGCGGTCGGGTCGAGATAAGAGACTACGCGCAGAAGATCGCGAGCAAGGCGACGACGTTCGAAGCATGGTCTGGCGGCACACTGGTTGGATTGGCGGCGGTCTATTGCAACGACCAGGAGTACCGAATCGCTTACATCACCAGCGTCAGCGTGCTGAAGGAATGGACGCGCAAAGGAATCGCTGCGGGTTTGCTGGGCCAGTGCATCGACCACGCGAAAGTCTCGGGCATGCGGCAGATCCGTCTTGAGGTGGCGGCAGTCAATGCTACCGCCATCAAGTTGTATGAAGGGCGCGGCTTTATCGTGGGCAAGGCGAATGGACCATTCGCCGGCATGAATCTATGTTTGAAAAATGGTGAATAGCATGAACAGCAAGCGTGACTACAACGTCGAAATAATCGATACGAATGACCACAAATACGCCTACAGCTTCGACTTCGATGTGATGCACCCTTACATGCTCAAATCGTTTGAGCCCTTCTTCAACAAGGGAAGCCTGCTTGAGTTGGGAAGCTACAAGGGCAACTTCACCAAAAGATTTATTCCGTATTTCAATGACGTGACTTGTGTCGAAGTATCGGAGGTTGCCATTGATGAAGCCAAAAAAAATATGGGCGACAAGGTGAAGTTTGTCAATTCTCAATTCGAGAAAGCGAACCTGCCAAAGCGCTATGACAACATTGTGCTGACCCATGTCCTGGAGCATCTGGATGACCCTGTGCTCGTGTTGAAGCGTATCAATGACGAGTGGTTGGCGGAGAACGGCAGGTTTTTCCTGGTATGCCCCAATGCGAATGCGCCTTCCCGGCAGATCGCTGTCAAGATGGGGTTGATCTCTCACAACACCGCTGTCACGTCGGCAGAAGCCGAGCATGGCCACCGGTGTACTTACACATTGGATACTTTGGAGCGAGAGGCCGTTGCCGCAGGATTGAAGGTGGTTCATCGATCCGGGATATTCTTCAAGGCGCTGGCGAACTTCCAGTGGGATCGATTGCTGCAAACGGACATCATCTCCGAAGAATATCTGGAGGGCTGCTACAAGCTGGGGCAGCAGTATCCGGACCTGTGTTCGAGCATATTCCTGATGTGCGAACGAGGCGGCATCCCCCCAAATTCTGCATGCGAAATGCACTGAATTTTTCGTTGAGGCACAGAAATTGAATTCGCGTAATAAGAAAACTGGCAGCGGCGCAAAACCCATCCTGATTTTCCCAGGGGGGATGCCGCGTTCGCTTGAATATCTACAAAAATGTATGCATGAAGGGCAGGCTGTGATCGGCGCTTCGTCGCTTGCTTTGGATGCTTCTCGGGAAAAATATCCGGCATGGTTGACGCTTCCTTTTATCACGCAGCCAGAGTTTGACGAGGCACTGAAACACGCTATTTCGGGATCGAATATAGGGGGAATCTATTCGCCCAACCCTGTGGTCTGGGATTATTTGAATCGCGTCCTGAAAGGGCTCTCGCCAGGCGTGACTCTGGTGAACGACTCGCCGGTCAATGTGGAGTTGAGCGGCTACCGTGCCGCCCGCGGTCGTGCCGACAGCTTGCTCAGCAGGCCCCTGCCGCTGGCTTCGAATGTGGCGGTCACGCCGTCCATGTCGGCGATTGAGCTGGCAGCCTTGTTTCGGCATGCAGATGCCATTCCCGGCATGTGCGACCATGAGAAATTCCGCGTCCTGTGCGAGATTGCCCGTCGCAGCCCGGCCGGCGATGTCGTCGAGATCGGCAGCTGGTGGGGGAAGTCTGCCTTTATTCTGTCCAGGCTGGCGCGTTGTTACGCTATCGGCAAGCTGCTGTGCGTCGATCCCTGGTCGAATGCACATCTGGTTCAGAACGATGAAACAGGCATGGTGGATAAGGTGTCCGCACAGGTGGATGCCGAGGAGGCGCTGGCAGTGTTTGAAATGAACCTGCTGCCTTACAACGCCAATCACGTGAACTATTTACGCATGCCGTCCACCGATGGCGCCCGGCACTACCGGCAACACCGGGAAGTGGCGACCAGCGCATTTGGCACAACGCGCTACGCTGGTCAAATCGCGATTCTGCATATCGACGGCAATCACAGTTTTGCCGCAGCAAAGGCCGATATGGCGGCCTGGAGCGGCTTGGTGGTGGCCGGCGGCTGGATCATTGTGGACGACTATATTTGGCCGTATGGCGATGGTCCGCAAAGGGTTGGCGATGAATTTCTGACCGAACATCAGGACAATATTGATGTCGCTTTCGTGATGGGAAGTGCCTTGTTTCTTCAGTTGTCATCGCGGCTGTCTAAAGACTGGATGGCCACATGCTGAATGGCCACCCTGCAATNNTGGCCGATAACCTGAATAACGGTGGCTTGCTTGTCCTGGTGGTGGGTAAGCCAGACGTTGCGGCCAAGTGCCGAGTCCATCAACTTTAGTACACAGGAGCCACACCATGGGTCAAGTCATCAATACCAATGTTCTCTCATTGGTCACGCAGAACAACCTCAATAAATCGCAATCTTCACTGAACACTGCGATTCAACGCCTGTCATCCGGCCTGCGCATCAACAGTGCCAAGGACGATGCTGCCGGCCAGGCTATCGCCAACCGCTTCACTTCCAACATCAAGGGTCTTACCCAGTCATCGCGCAATGCCAACGACGGCGTGTCGCTGGCCCAGACGGCCGAGGGCGGCCTGAAGGAGATCAACAACAACCTGCAGCGCATCCGCGAACTGACCGTGCAGGCCAAGAACGGCACCAACTCTGTGGACGACATCGCCTCCATCCAGGCCGAAGTCGATTCACGTCTGGCTGAAATCGACCGCGTGGCGGCCCAAACCGACTTCAACGGCGTCAAGGTGCTGAACGCGGCCCTGAGCGTCGCCATCCAGGTCGGTGCCAAGGATGCCGAAACCATCACCATCGCGACAGCCGCCGGTTCGAAAGTGGCGGATCTGGGTGTCACTGCCTTCAATGTCAGCACCGGCACGCTGGCCACGCTGGACATCGCGATCGGCAAAGTGGACACCACGCGGGGCACGCTGGGCGCCATGCAGAACCGATTTGATTCGGTGATCGCCAACCTCGGCACCACCATCAACAACCTGTCGGCTTCACGCAGCGCCATCGAGGATGCAGACTACGCCGTTGAAGTGTCGAACATGACACGCGCGCAGATTCTGCAGCAAGCCGGTACGTCGGTGTTGGCCAAGGCCAACCAGTCGACCCAGGGCGTGATGGCCCTGCTGCAATAAGCGCTGCAGATGCCTTCGTCAACGGCCAGCCGTTGACGGGGGTAAACCGGCGGCCCGCGGGCCGCAGGCTGCAAGCATGATGGTCAGACAATCGGGACAAAACAGCCCGATTGCGCTGCCCGGTCCCGCCTGGTGGTTTTTTTTCAGGCGTGAGCGGGCAGCGCCTTGGACAGGAGGGCAAAAATGTCGATTTCAACAGGTCCGGTGAGTGCGGACCATGGCTTGCAAAACAGCCAGCAGCGCAGTCAGAAAATAGTGCAGCCGGCAGTCGGCCGCAGCGCGCAAGGCGAGGTGTCCACTGCGACCGCCGCTAAAGTGGCCACCGNNGGAAATAAATAACGTGCTGGCCGGCATGTCGATCAGCGTGCAGTTCCAGATCGACCCCAATTACAAGGATGTCATCGTCAAGGTCGTTGACCAGAACAACGACAAGGTGATTCTGCAGATTCCATCCATGGAGGTGGTGCGCATTGCCAAGGCCATGGACAGCCTGAAAGGGCTTTTATTCTCCCAGGCCGTGTGATGGGGATGGTGCAGGGTGGCCGCGTATTTTCAAGTTAAATGAACAGGAAGAACAGGAACTGGTATGGCTACAATTTCTTCTCTCGGCGTTGGCTCGAATCTGGACTTGAACAGCTTGCTCGCCAACATCAAGACGAGCGCGCAAGCACCGCTGACAGCGCTTCAGCAGCAGCAAAGGAGTTATACCTCCAGGCTGTCGGCTTACGGTCAGCTCAGCAGTGCGTTGAGTGCGCTGCAGACGGCCGCGGCGGCACTGGCCAAACCCGCCCTGTTTCAGGGGGTCAAGGCAAGCTCGACTGCCATCGATGTACTGACGGCCACGGCCCTTTCCACGGCAGCGGTCGGCAGTTATGCGGTGAACGTGACGCAGTTGGCGCAAGCGCAGTCGCTGGCGGCCGCCGGGGTGACGAGCACCACCGCCACGATCGGCGGGGGCGCGGCAACCACGGTGACGCTGGACTTCGGCACCATTTCCGGCGGCACGCTGGACCCCGCGACCGGCAAATACACCGGCGCGACCTTTGCCGCGGATACCACGCGCGCTGCGACCTCGATCACCATCGATGCCAGCAACAACACGCTGGCGGGCATTCGCGATGCGATCAATGCCAGCGCCACCATGGGGGTGACGGCCTCGATCGTTAATGACGGCAGCGCCACGCCGAACCGGCTGGTGTTGACGTCCAAGCTGACCGGCGAAACATCGAGCATGCGCATCGCGGTTACGGGCGATGCGGCTGTGTCGGGCCTGCTGGCAAATGACCCGGCTGCGACGCAAAATCTGCAGCAAACCGCAGCCGCGAAAAACGCGAATTTGACGGTGAACGGCATTGCCGTCACCGGTGCCACCAACACCGTGGCGGGCGCGATCCAGGACGTCACCATGACCGTCGCCAAGGTCGGGGGCAGTACGCTGGCTGTGCAAAACGACAGCGCCAGCATACAGAGTGCGATCACTACCTTTGTGGCTGCCTACAACAGCTTGCAAAGCGTCGCCAACCAGTTGACCGCTTTTGACTCCACCAGCAAATCGGGCGCCATTTTGATGGGCGACTCCACCCTGCGCAACATCCAGGTGCGCATCCGTACGACGCTGAACACCGCACAGGTGCCGGATGGCAGCGGCCTGGCGATGTTGTCGCAGATCGGCGTATCGTTCCAGAAGGACGGCACCCTGGCGATCGATTCGGCCAAGCTGACGACGGCGCTGGGCAGTCAGTTGAGCGGCGTCGCGAACCTGTTTTCCGGCACCGCCGGCAGCGGCGGTTACGGTGCACAGATGTCGTCGCTGATTACCGGCTTTACCGACACCACTAATGGCTCGTTGACGGTGGCCACCAAAGGCGTCAATACGACATTGACTTCTCTCGGTAAGCAATATTCGGCGACGTCGGACCGGATAGACGCCACCATGGCGCGCTATAAGGCCCAGTTCACGCAACTTGACGGGCTGATGAGTAGCATGAATCAGACCAGTTCTTATCTGGCGCAGCAATTTAAAACCACTTCCACGAATTAAGGTCAGTCCATGTATGTACGCAATTCGGCGGCTGGCACAGGTGCCAGTGCTTATGCCACGATCGGCCTTCAGTCAGCGGCCATGAGCGCGTCGCCGCACCAGTTGATCACGATGCTGTTCGAGGGCGCCAAGACGGCCATCACCATGGCGCGCCACCACATGGCGAACGGCGAGATCGCGGCCAAGGGCAATGCGATTTCGAAGGCCATCAACATCATCGACAACGGCCTCAAGGCCAGCATTGATACCGAGGCGGGCGGTGCGGCCGAA
>CXWL01010372.1_pt1 | contig 12544 bp, 11 predicted proteins | sample 590931 | NCBI WGS metagenome assembly CXWL01 (sample SAMEA3498368, study PRJEB10139) | groundwater metagenome | biome: water well; material: biofilm material | place: Germany | collected 2015-04-27
CATCTGCCGCTGCCAAGGACGCCGGCTTCGTCGAGGAGTGCCGCGACGGGTACGTCTCCGGCTGGGCCCAGGTGCCGGGCATCCCACTCATGCCGGCAATCCTCGACGTTGCCGTCGAGGGCTTTCCCGCGGGTTCGGTCAAGGCGAACGTCTTCCGCGCCGATTTGCGAAAGCTGGGGGTCCGAGACGGGTTTGCCGCCTTTCGCTTCTCTGTCCCCGACCGCTATCGCGACGGCAAGACACACCATGTCACCGTCACGGAACGGGTGTCGAAAGCGGTTCTAGGCGGAATCGGGCTGTTCCGATTCGAAGCGCCGGCCGGCAAGCCGGCACGCGACCGTATGTTTCTCTCCAGCGTCGTCCAATCTCACACGCTGGATGCGCCGACTTTCGCCGCGGGTCTTGCCGCAAAGCGCAAGCTCGCGGTGCTGGCCGCGTATGTCCCCGACAACCGCTTGCTCGCCTTTCATCACAAGCTCATCGACATGCTGGCGGCGATGGGCTTCTCGGTTGTTCTATGCCTGAGCCGCGCCGAGGGGCAAGCGCATGCTGCCTCCGCGAACACGGTGCCCGTGTCGAAAGCCGATGCGTACTTGGTAAAAGACAATCTCGGCTATGACTTTGGCTCGTGGTTCGCCGCGCTGACCGCCTCCCGGCCCTACCTGCATCAGGTCGACGAGCTGTTGCTTCTCAACGACAGCATTTTCGGTCCGCTTTGCCCGCCGCGCGCACTCACCGACATGATCCGTGATGCCGAGGTGGATGTCGTCGGTATTTGCGACAGCTACGAACGGTCGTATCACCTGCAAAGCTTTTTCCTGCTGTTCCGGAAAAAGGCGTTGGAAAGCGGCATCCTCTTCGATTTTGCCAACGACTATCCGTTCAGCAACGTCAAGGAAGACGTCATCAGGGACGGTGAGGTTGCTCTCACGCAGGCCATGCTCGCGGGAGGGCTGACCTGTGAGGCCTTGTTTCCCTACGAGGTTCTCGCGCGGCGTTGGCTCGATCGCGCGCCGGACTATCTTGGGGCCGTCAGGGCGCTGCCAGAGTACGCATCCGATAGCGATGCAAGCGTCCAACACCTGCTCAACCTGGTGCGCCGTCTCCGGCGCGGCGAGCCGCTTAACCCGGCGCACTTCTTTTGGGACATTCTGATCGAGCGCGGCTGTCCGTTCGTGAAGCGCGAGTTGCTCTTCAAGAACCCTATGGACGTACCGTTGCTCGCGCGCGCGCCGGCGCTCATGCAGGCGAACGCATACCCCCTCGTGCAGGTCCGCGAGGCGGCGCAAACCTACGGCACGTCGAGAGTTTTCTTCTGACCGTAACGGCTTCTACGTCGGCGGAGGAGGCGGCGGTGCTGCGTAGGCAGTTTCCAACTCCGCACGCTCCTGCTCGATGGTCCTGAACAACCCGAAGAGGGCAGAATCAGGGTCCTGTTTGCGGTGGCGATCCTTCAAGCTCGCGTCCGACCCGAAGTAATAGGTAATCCCGCCGAGGATACTGTCGTAGTCGTCGTCGCCGATGGCGCTTTTGAGATTGAACGCAAGTCCCGGCAGCGATCCGAGCCCCGGCATGTACTCCACCTCGAGCCGGCCCACCGAACTATCTTCAAGGAAGTCGCCGCCGGCGTTGATGGTGAAGTTGTCGCTCGCATACCAGCGCAGGTCGACGATGCCGAATGCGGAATCCTGCAGATTGTCCGAGAACTGATAGCCTGCCTTCAAGAGGACCGTGACCTGGCTCAGATAAAGCTCGGCCTCCGCGCCGATGCGCGTCGCCTCAAGATCGAAATCGTCCTCGGCCGCATGCGCGGCGAACACGCCGACGAGATAGGAATCGGGATCGCGCTTGAAAATGTGAGCGGCGGCGCCGACCGTCGTGTCGCCGTCCACACCCGAGGCACCGCCTTCGAACTGCAGACCGAATTGTTCGCCGGCCGGTAGGGTGACGGCGGCGGATCCGATCCAGGCGCTTTCGTCAGAGGTTTGACCGCCCTGGGCCGTCACCTTCAAGTTCGGCTCGCTCACTGCGGGTCCGCCCGCCGAAGCGGTTGAGACCGCGCCGATACCGAACAACGTCGCCAGTGTAATCGGCTTCCACGCGCGCCGCAGAGGCGCGAGCGAAATGCCGGGCCAGCGCGAGGGGACGGACATGGTGTCGACGGGCACCAGCGCGCCGGCAGGCAGACCGAAACCGATGCGGATCGCAGGGCAATTGGCGGCATCCGTGCCGTATGCACGCACCGCTTCTCCACCAATGAGAGATTCGATCTCCGCCAGTACCGATGCCTTTGTCTTCGGCGCCGTGAGGACCTTCGAGGCGGCGAGCTTCACGTAAAGCGTGCGCGTACGAGGCGCAAAATAAATCCCAGCCAGTTTGCGGCCGAGCACCGTTCGCGTCGCCTTGCAGACGGCCAAGAGATTCCTGCCGTTGGAAATGCACCCGGTCGAATCGTAGAGCACATCTCCCGTTGCGAACCGCGACAAGAATTTTTCAAGGGACTTCCCCGCCGAAAGCTCCTTGGCCGAATAAAAACGTACATCGGCGTTGGGAAATCCGGCCTTGCCGAGGCGCTCTTTCACGAGCGAGCGAACGGGTTCGTTGTCGTCGTTGGCCGCAACATGCACAAGCACAGTGGCCGAAGGATCACCTGCTGCGCGCGTCGCCGCGAAGATCGGCTTTGGAATAGCGCGCAAAGCCGTCACAAGCGTCTCGAGCATGGAATCCCCCTTGGTGAACAAGTCCCGCAAATCGATTCGAGGATACTGGAAGATTCGGTGCGTTTGTCCAAGCCGTGATTGCGCAGAAACGTGAACGGTGCGCCGTAGATCACAACGCCAGCACAACTCCGAGTTGCCAAGCTTTCAACCGAGTTCTCCGACGCGCCGTGAGCGCTCGCACCGGATCCTAGTGCTGCCGTCTCGCGGAGACTCGATTATGGTGCTCAAGAAGGTGCCGATGCCGGTCCTTGCGCCGTATCTCCAACCCTGACGTGAGCAATGAACTATCTCATCACCGGCGGTGCGGGCTTTATTGGATCGGCTGTTACGCGCAAGCTCGTTGACAGCGGCGCAACCGTGCAGGTTGTCGATCGCTTGACCTACGCAGCAAGCCGCGATTCTCTCAACCCCGTTGAGGCCCATCCGAACTTCTCGTTCGTGCGCGCCGACATATGTGACGGCGCGGCGCTGAGTGAGGCATTCGACAGTGCGAAGCCCGACATTGTCATGCATCTGGCCGCCGAAACGCATGTCGACCGTTCAATCGATGGCCCCGGCGTGTTCGTTCAAACCAACGTGACAGGCACGTACCGCCTTCTTGAGGCCGCGCTTGCCTGGTACCAAACTCTCTCGCGGGATGCCAAAGCCCGCTTCCGCTTCCACCACGTGTCCACGGACGAAGTTTACGGCGCTCTGGGGCCCCACGGCTACTTCACCGACGCCACGGCGTATGCTCCGCGCTCACCCTACTCGGCTTCAAAGGCGGCCTCCGACCACCTCGTCCGCGCTTGGGGCGAAACCTACGGTCTTCCCGTCATTGTCTCGAACTGTTCGAACAATTACGGCCCGTATCAGTTTCCCGAGAAGCTGATCCCGCTGATGATCTTGAACGCCTTGGCGGGCAAACCGTTGCCGGTGTACGGAGCGGGCGAGAACGTGCGCGATTGGATTTACGTGGAGGATCATGCCGAGGGACTGATCGAGGTCGCGACCAAGGGCAAACCCGGCGAGACGTATCTCTTGGGCGGCCGCGCCGAACGCAAGAACATCGATGTCGTGCGCTCGATCTGCCGTGTTCTCGACCGGTTGGCGCCGGACGGGGTCGGCCGGCCTTACGAGCGCCTCATACGCTTCGTGACCGATCGCCCGGGCCACGATCATCGCTATGCGATCGACTGTTCCAAGATCGAGCGCGATCTCGGCTGGTACCCGCGCACCTCATTCGAGCAGGGTCTCGAACAAACCGTGCGGTGGTACCTCGACAACAAAACCTGGTGGCAACGCATCCAATCCGGCGCCTATCGCGGCGAGCGGTTGGGTCTGTCCCGCGGGTCCGGCTCATGAGACTTGCCGTGTTCGGCGCGGCCGGTCAGGTCGGCCGCGCGCTTTCCCGGGTGGCCGCCGTACGCGGCATCGCGCTCGCCGCCTTCGACCGCGCCGAAGCCGATATCACCGATGCGGCCGCCGTGACCGCCGCGCTGACGCGCGCGCGCGCCACGGTTGCGGTCAACGCGGCCGCCTACACGGCGGTGGACAAGGCAGAATCCGAATACGACCGGGCTTTCGCCGTGAACCGAGATGGCGCAGCCAACCTTGCACGTGCCGCGGCCAGCCTCGGAATTCAGCTGATCCAGGTGTCGACGGACTACGTCTTCGACGGTGCGAAGCAGGGCTCGTATTTGGAGGACGATCCGGTCGCACCGCTCAGTGCCTACGGCCGTTCCAAGGCAGCGGGAGAAGACGCCGTGCGCGCCATTTGCGCTGGTGCCGTCATTCTACGCACCTCGTGGGTTTACGGCAGCGAAGGTTCAAACTTCGTCAAAACGATGCTACGGCTGGGTGCTGAGCGCGACGAGCTCCGGATCGTCGACGATCAGCGCGGTTGTCCCACCTTCGCCGAAGATTTTGCCGAAGCGGTTGTAGTGGTCGCAGAAAACCTGCCCGCGGCCCATGGTCAGACGTTTCATCTCGCCGGTGCGGGCGAAACGAGCTGGTATGGCTTCGCACGCGCCATCTTTGCCGAGGCCAACCGTTACGGCGTCCGTGCGCCGCGGCTCGAGCCGATAACCGCCGCGGAATACCCGACGCCCGCGCGCCGCCCCGCCAATTCGGTGCTCAACTGTGCCAAGGCAAAGCGCGTTTTGGGCGTTGAACTTCCCCAATGGGATGATGGATTGTCGCGCATGCTCAAAGCGCATCTTTCGGGGCACCGATGAAAGGGATCATTCTCGCCGGCGGCCACGGCACGCGCCTCTATCCGCTGACCTTGTCGGTTTCGAAGCAGCTTCTGCCTGTTTTCGACAAGCCGATGATTTATTATCCGCTGTCGATGCTCATGCTTGCCGGCATCCGCGACATCCTCATCATTTCGACACCGCACGACTTGCCGATGTTCGCGCGTGCGCTTGGCGACGGTGGCGACTTCGGTTTGAATCTCACCTATGCCGAACAGCCGAAACCCGAAGGTCTCGCGCAAGCCTTCATCATCGGCGCCGACCATATCGGCCGCGACTCGGTCGCGCTGGCGCTGGGCGACAACCTATTGTTCGGGCACGGCGTGCAGTCGGTGATGCAACGCGCGGCGGCGCTTGAAGGCGGCGGCCTCGTCTTCGGCTACCACGTCCCCGATCCCGAGCGATACGGTGTGGTGGAGTTCGATGCGCATGGGCGCGCGCTTTCCATCATCGAAAAGCCGGGGCAACCGAAATCAAACTGGGCCGTCATCGGTCTCTATTTCTACGACAACAGTGTCCTCGAGGTCGCGCGCAACCTGAAGCCTTCTGCGCGCGGCGAACTCGAAATCACCGACGTCAACGCGCAGTATCTGGCGCGTGGCGCGCTCAAGGTGGAGCGTTTGGGGCGCGGTTACGCTTGGCTCGATGCCGGCACGCACGACTCGTTGATTCAGGCGGGCGAGTTCGTACGCACGATCCAACACCGGACGGGGCTTCAGATCGCCTGCTTGGAGGAAATTGCGCTCGACAAAGGCTGGTTGACATCGGCTCAAGTGGCGGCCCGCGCCGCGAAACTCAAATCCTCCGATTACGGCGCTTATCTGATGCAGATTCTAGAGGAGCGCGAGAGATGACCCTCGACGTGCGCCCGCTTGCCATTCCGGAGGTGAAGGTCCTGATCCCGCGCCGATTTGCCGATGCGCGCGGGTACTTCGTCGAGACCTGGAACCGCCAAGCCTGGCGCGCGGCCGGTATCGACATCGACTTCTGCCAAGACAACCAGTCGCTTTCGCGGGCCAAAGGCACGGTGCGCGGCCTCCATTTCCAAACGCCGCCGCGTGCACAGGCAAAACTTGTCAGTGTGCTTGCCGGCCGCATCTTCGATGTGGCCGTCGATCTGCGCAGACGCTCGCCGGCGTTCGGCAAACACGTCGCGTTCGAACTCGGCGCGACCGACGGTGCGGAACTCCTCGTCCCCGCGGGATTTGCGCACGGCTTCTGCACGCTCGAACCCGATACGATCGTCGCCTACAAGGTCAGTGCGCCTTACGCGCCAAACGCCGATGCAGGCATCTTCTGGGCCGACGACGCGCTGGATATCGCTTGGCCGGTGAGCCGGGCGCAGGCGTTGCTGTCGCCCAAGGACGCCGCGCTGCCCAGACTGAAAGACATCGAAAGCCCATTTTAGGAGGCGTCGTGGACCTATTGCGCTTCTTCAAGGCGAGGTACGCGCAGCCAAACGCCGCAGACGACGCACGCGACCGGCGCGCGCTTCGCGGCGACGATGATGCGATCGCAGCTGCCGTCGCCGCCTTCCTGACGGACACCAATCTCTTCGATCGTGAAGCCTACGTGCGTGCCTATCCCGACGTTGCGAAATCCGGCCTCGATCCGCTCCATCACTTCGTGCGCGTCGGCATTCACGCAGGGCGCCAGTTCACAACGCTGGCCACGATTGCGAAGCTTTGGGACGACGTGCGGCGCAAAGGCGCGCCGGCAGCCGTTCCGGCACCACTTGCCGATCCGAAGCGCTTCAACGCGGCGATCTATGTCTCCAGCCACGGCAATTTCTTCATGCGGGAAATCGCGGACGTGTTGAAGGCGGGTTTCGACGACCTGGGCGTGCGCGCCGAGGTTCGAGACGAGACCGGCCAGCCGCGGGACGCCACGCATCACATCGTGATTGCCCCGCACGAATTCTTTGTCTTTGGAGAAGGCAAGCGCTGGGCGACCGACGGTTTTGTTCGTCGCTCCATCGTCTTTTCGACGGAGCAGATTCAAACGCAATGGTTTGCCCGTTCACTCGTGTTTCTGTTGCGTGCCAAGGCCGTCGCGGACATGAACGAGCAAAATGCCGCGATCCTGCGCAGCGCGGGCGTTCGCGCCGTTGCGGTCCAACCGGGCTATAGCCGCTCGTTCGCCGCGTTGCCCAATCCGCAGAACGCCGTACCCACCGCTCTCGAAGGTCTTTCCGAAGCCGCCCGGAATTTCGATGTGTCGAATGCGTCGTTCGCGGCCCGGCCGCTCGACGTCTTGTTCTTGGGCAGCCATTCGTCCCGCCGCGAGACGTTGCTCGCGAAATTTGCCGAAGACTTCAAAGGCCTGAATGCCTTCATCCATTGCATCCGCATGACGGCGCCGCTCGTCGCCGCAAGGAACACGATGGCATCGACCGATGCGACGGCTGCGTTGATGCGACGGTCCAAGATTCTCTTGAACCTTCACCGCGACGACTACGCCTACTTCGAATGGTGGCGTTTGATGCAGGCTTTCTGGTCGAAGACTATCGTCGTGAGCGAACCCTGTTTCCCGCATCCGGTCTACAAGCCCGGCGTCCACTACTTCGAAGAAGCGCCGCGCGATATTCCGCATTTGATCGACTGGCTCGCGCGTAGTCCGGACGGGCACGCCCGTGCCGAAGCGATGCGCCAGCGCGCCTTCGACGATTTCGTCGCACACTCGACCGCGAAGTCCGCGGCTCTCGCGCTCCTTCATGCCGGAGGGGTGCAATGAAGACGTTCCCCGCCTTCGATGAGGCGGGCGGGGGCTTGTCGCCGCGTTGGCCAAAAAAAGGGCGCCCGCTGTCTGGGCAGCGAGCGCCAAAAATTCCCTGGCCTTCGTTTTTCGCGTTATTGACGGTCGATAAACGACAGACGCACGACGTGCGCAACGGGCAAGTGGCGTAATGCACAGCTTAGTGATCGAAAGTACGCGTCTTGCGCGCGGTGCACGCGCGAAGCCAGCAGCGCGTGCGTGACGCCGGGACTCGCCGCATTAACACTCGTGCGCATGCACATTTTGATTCTCGGCAACGACCCAAAATCGCTGGTCAACTTCCGCGGGCCGTTGGTCGAGGCGATGTTGGCTGCCGGGCATCGCGTATCCGCCGCGGGAGCGGGCCGCGACGCGAAGGCCGATGCCTGGTTTCAGGCCCGGGGCGTTCACTACCACGACGTGCCGATGGAGCGCGCGGGGCTGAACCCGCTCAGCGATTGGCGCACACTGACGCGGCTCACACGCCTGATGCGCAAGGTCGCGCCCGACCTGCTGTTCGCCTACACGATCAAACCGGTGGTCTACGGCCTGATCGCGGCCAAGCTGGCCGGCGTGAAGCGGCGGACGGCGATGATTTCAGGCCTCGGCTATGCCTTCACGGACAACCCCGGTGAGAGTTTCGGCGCGCGTGCGAAGCGCTCCGCCGTGCATGCGGCGGCACGCGCGGCTTATGGGCTCGCGCTGCGCTGTGCCGACACGGTGATCTTTCAGAACCCGGACGACCGCGACGTGTTCGCGCGCATGGGGCTGACGCGGCCCGGCCAGAAGGTGGGACTTGTGAACGGATCGGGCGTGGATCTCGATCACTACCGCCCCGCGTCGATGCCCGACGGGCCGATCACGTTTCTGATGATCGCGCGGTTGCTGCGCGACAAGGGCGTGTACGAGTATGTGGAGGCCGCGCGCATCGTGAAGCGCGAGCACCCCGCGGCGCGCTTCTGGCTCTTGGGACCGTTCGACCCGAACCCCGCCGCGGTGAAGCCCGCCGAAGTGGACGCGTGGGTGCGCGAGGGCGTCATCGATTATCGCGGCGCGGTTGACGACGTGCGCCCGCACATCGCGGCGTGCCATGTGTTTGTGCTGCCGTCGTACCGCGAAGGGATGCCGCGAACCGTACAGGAAGCGATGGCGATGGGCCGACCGGTGATCACGACGGACGTGCCGGGGTGCCGGGAGACGGTTGAGCGCGAGCGCAACGGGTATCTCGTGAGTCCCGGCGAGCCTCACGAACTAGTCCGCTGCTGCAATCGCTTTCTTGCAGATGCTGAAAGTCTCCATGCATACGGAAATTCGAGCCAAGAGTTTGCGCGCGTTAAGTTCGATGCCAGAGGCACGAGCGGAGCTACGCTCTCATTGTTGGCACTAGTTCCATCACCTGATTGTTCGACCGCTGAGCGACAATTCGCGGCAGCAGAGTAGCTCGAGCATGCTAACAGCCGTAGCCTCCTGGCTGAGTGCGTTGCTCTTGCCGCTTACGTGGTCGCGCGGAGGCTCACCCGCCCTTGTCCTCATTGTAGTCTCAACCTTGGTGCTCGTTTGGGTGTCGCTGGCAGTTGTCGTGGACCCACCCACAAAGTTCATATTCGACAAGGATCGGCCCGTCTACGAAGACAGCTTTCGGCGTTTACAAGTGTCCGACGCCTGGTCTGACTATGAGGTTGGGTATGCAGCGCTCGAAGCATCGTTTGCATACGTGTTTGCCGAACCGGGTATTTTGTTCGGCTTCGTCGCGTGCGTTTTCCTGGTTGCCTTATACATACTGCTGTCCGGAAGGTACCCAGCAGATGCCAGTGTATTGCTGGTGTTCCTGACAATAAACTTCTTTCCGTTCTTTCAAGGCGCATTGAACGTTACCCGTCAATTTTTGGCAGCAGCCATATTGTTCGTGGGGTATCGCTTTTTCGCGAAGGTCGTTCAGAGTGGTCGTGCGGATCGACGATCCATGGTGGCATTCATCGCGATCTTCTTGCTTGCATCGTTGTTCCACCGAAGCGTTCTGTTCCTACTAGTCCCGTTTGCCGCTTACTTTGCAGGTGTTAGCTATAAACAGCTATTGTTAGCGTCCGTTGCTCTGTTCGGGTTGAGCGTCGTCGGAGTATCTCAAGTGATACTCGGACCCTTCATTTCCCTCGATGAGAGGGCTGCTGAGACCCTCTGGTCGTATGATCGCAGTTCCTTCGGCCTTGTATATTCGGGGGGAACAAATCGCATTGACTTTATGTTATTTACGCTCTTTCCGGTTATCGCGAACGAGGCGTTGCGCTTTGCCATCGGCGGGAAAAAAGGCGACGAAACGCTGGTGACTTTTTATTGCTGCTTGATGCTCCCATTCTTCGCGCTCGCGTTCATTCCTTTCTCAGAAAGGCTCGCGTTCTTTGCGTGGTTGCTGTGGCCCGTGCTGCTGTGCGACCACGCTCTAAACAATCGTGGGGCGGTAAGCCGAATTCATGTGCTCCTCGCAATTTCGACAATTGGCGCGGTGGCAATCGGGCAGCTCTACGGACTCACAGCGACTGAGCTCGCGTTCAGCTACTTGATTTGAAATTAGTAACCGCGAATCTGCGCAGCGACCTTGGTGGCGGCGGACCGCAACAACGTCGCGGCCTGTCGAGGTAGCAACATCGCTGGTACCGACCGGACAACACCCCAATACGACTCAAAGCGCAACGGATTGAAGTAACGCAACCGCACTCTCAGGCTATTCCACGTCATACTCCTGCGGCGTTTTGAGGAAATCGATGATCCAATCACGAAGTAGTCCGTTAAGACTTCCGGGATGACGGCAATCTCGTGCCGTTCCGCGGCGCGACAGACAAACTCGTAGTCCTGCGAAGTCTCGAACGACTCGTCGTATGGACCCACCGCCGCCACTAACTCGGTTCGGAACATTATGGACGAATGAACCACTGGATTCCTCATTCGCAATTCCCTTCGCAGCATGACGGGATCGACTGAGGGCTTCACCTCATGAAGCTTGCGGCCCAGGGAGTCCACGACTTCCGCCCAAGTGGCTACGAGCATCAGTTCGCGACGCGCATCGAAGCGGGCGATCTGCTTGCTAAGTCTGTTGGATCGAGCACGGTCGTCCGCGTCCAATATCGCCACGAACTCATAGCCGGCCTCCGACGCCAGCTTGAGACCAATGTTGCTCGCGGCGGTAACGCCGACGTTTGTGTCCAACCGAATGACGCGAACATTCGGGGCAAGTGGCTCCAAAACCCTCTGAACCGGGAAACGGCTGCCGTCATCCACAATCAAAATGTCGTGCGGCTCGGTATCGAGGGCTAAAGAGTCAACTGCACGACGGATGGTAGCCTCTGCATTGTGTGCAGCCATAAGAACGGCAACGCGGGGCCGGGATTTGGACATCATGCGCTAGGTCTTTCCAACGGATAGCCGTGCGTCCCGCTCAATGCGCACTGCCAGCGCAATGTGGCAGAAAGAGACTGCAACGAGCGCGACGTTCGCTGACCATGCGGCACCTATGGCCCCGACCTGGTCAACTAGAAGGGTGGTCAGTAGTACATTGGTCAGTCCAATCGCGACATAGAGCGCCGATAGCTGCCAAAGTAACCCTCTAGCTATCCACTGCGGCGTCATCAGTGCCGAAAGTAGTCGCCCCAGCAGTGTCGGCAGAAGCGCAAGGAACATTGGCGTGGATGGTTCGAAGCGGTCACCGAATACGAACGGAAACACAAGGTATGCGCACGGTACCGCGAGCAGTGCCATCAAAGCCGTCAATACGATGAGCAAGGAAATTAGGCGCTTGATCTCCTGCCAGCTGTTGTCCGCGCCAGATAAGGCGACGCGTTCGTACACCACGAGCGCAGACGATGCTCCGACTAGGGCAAGCGCGTCGATGGCGAAAGCAGCGACTTGGTAGACACCGGCCTCCGAGTCACCCTTTAAGGCGTGCACTATGAGGACTTGAACGTTTGCAATTAGGAACCAGCCTAGAGTCGAAGGTAGCAGAGCAGCCCCATCGCTTAGCAACGCGGTGCAGTGCTGTGATGTGAGCTTGATAGTTCCTCGGGCTGATCGGACCAGCGCTCTTATTCCGATCAACGCGATCAGACTCTCGCCGATTGCCATACCAATCAAGGCGCCATCTATTCCTGCATGCAACGCATAAACGGCAAACAACACGCCAATCGGTGTTGCACACCGTCCGGCAAAGTTGGCTTTGTTTGCCAAATCCAGACGACCCGCCGCACTGAGCAAGTATGGCTGGTGCTGCGCCCAGATCAATATCGGAAGCGCAGTGAAGCTTACGATGAGAGTCGACAGCGGCAGATTGCCAAACGCAGCACCGCTGGTGAGCTGCCAAAATGCGATTGCAATGATCCAACCGACGAAAGTTGCTGCAGCGGTTGTAGTGGCTAAAGTGGCGATCGTCGGCCCGAGCCAATTCTGGTTTTTTGAACGCGAAGCAACCCCAGCGGCTGCTTGCCCCAGGCAAAGCGCTGCAAACAACGCAAAGAAAGTTGCCCAACTCCAAGCTGCGGCGATGGTACCCCGACCTTCAGGGCCGAATGCTCTAGCTGTGATGACGACAACGGCAAGCTGCATCGCCGCACTAACTACCCGAGTCCCCGAAGTCACTAAAACCTTCCGCCAGAGCTGTCGTGATCCCGAGAACCAGGTGAGGACGCGACCAACGTGATCAGTCGGCATCAATGCCTACGCAGCGCGAGCGCGTGGTGGGTTCCCACGATCTTCGATTTCTTGTTGGATCGGAGCGCACTCGCTCATCAGCCGCGCGAGCCAGATCGCGGCCGCGCTCGCGTCAAAATTGACACGCGCATAGACTTCTCC
>CXWL01016646.1_pt1 | contig 12544 bp, 12 predicted proteins | sample 590931 | NCBI WGS metagenome assembly CXWL01 (sample SAMEA3498368, study PRJEB10139) | groundwater metagenome | biome: water well; material: biofilm material | place: Germany | collected 2015-04-27
CCTCCACCCTGGTCAGCGCCCAGGTGGACGAATACGACGTGGCCGGCTCGCTGCGCGGCCGCCCGGTGCCGGTGTTCAAGTCCGACCTCACAGGCCTGACGCTGCCGGCCAATGCCGAGATCATTGCCGAGGGCTGGATTGACCCCAACGAGCTGATGGACGAGGGCCCGTTTGGCGAGTACACCGGCTACTACTCGGGCAATAAGGGCAAGGACTACCCCAAACCGGTGCTGCGCATCGCGCGCATCCTACACCGCAACAAGCCCATCATGTGGTCCACCACGGTGGGAAAGCCGATCAACGACATCCACATGATCCAGTCGCTCAACCGTACCGCCACGCTGTGGTACGACCTGGAAACCATGAAGGTGCCGGGCATCCAGAGCGTCTACATCCCGCCGGAGGCTTGCGGGCGTTTCTGGGCGGTCGTGTCGGTCAAGCAGATGTATCCCGGCCACTCCAATCACGTGGGCAACGCGGTCATCGCCAGCACCACTGGCCACTATGGTTTGAAGGGTGTAATCGTGGTGGACCACGACATTGAGGCCGACGACTGGGACCGCATCTGGTGGGCCCTGTCCACCCGGTTCGATCCGAAGCGCTCGGCCCAGATCATCGACCGGGGCCGCTCAACACCGCTGGACCCTGGCCTGCCGATAGATGCCCGCGACATCACCAGCCGCATCATCCTGGACGCCTGCACGCCCTATGAATGGGCCGACAAGCCCAATGAAATTTTCATGGACCGCACCGTGCTGCAAAAGGTGTCCGATCGTTGGAACGAGTATGGCTTCACCGGTGCCAGCCCGGTGGCGGGCATGATCAACCGCCTGACCCGCCCCGAGGTGAAGGGCAAGGGCAGCAAGTAAGGCCCGGATCCCCATCATGAAAGTGCTGCGCTATACCCAGGCCATGGTGGACGAGTTCGTCCGCGCTGGACATTGGACCAACGAGACCTTCTACGACTCATATGCCCGCAACGCCCGCGAGCTGCCAGACCGCGAAGCGCTGGTGGACTCGCGCCACCGCGTCACCTGGCGCCAGGCGTGTGATCTGGTGGACGCCATTGCCACCGCCTGGGTGCAAGCCGGCATCCCGAAGAGCGCGCGCATCGTCATTCAGGCACCCAACAGCGTGTACGGCTTTCTGGCGCGCGCTGCGGCCGAGCGCGCCGGGCTGATCTCCATGACGGCCTTTGCCACGTTGCGCCAGAACGAGCTGGAAGACATTCTGGAGAAGACGCAGGCCGAGGTGGCGGTGATTCCGGCGGTGTTTCGCGGCTTCGACTACTTGGCCATGTACCAGGCGCTGATGTCGCGCTTTCCGTCGCTGCGCAAAATCTACCTGTTTGACGACGCGGTACCCGTCGGTGCGCCCGCAGGCACTGAGTCGCTGACGCAGGTGGCGCAGCAGACCCTCACGCGCATCGACAGCGCCGCACTGGATGCACGACGGTTTGATCCGTTCTTCGATGTCGCGCTGCTGACAACAACGTCGGGCACCACCGGTTTACCGAAGCTGGTGGAGTGGCCGCTGGCGCCACGCGTGTGCACTTCCAAGGGCCGCATCGATCTGTGGGAACTCACCCAGGACGACGTGACCATGGCCATCGCACCGCACGCCGGCGGCGCGGCCGGCACACTGACCTACTTCGCCGCGCCCCTGTGCGGTGCCAAGACCGTGATGCTGGAAGACTTCAAGCCCGAGCAGGCGCTGGCCACCATGGCGCGCGAAAAGGTCACCGCCATTGGTGTGGTCCCGACGCACCTGGTGCGCATGCTGGAGAAGAACGTGGAGGCGCACGATTTGTCGTCGCTGCGCTTCATCCGCTCCGCTGGCGGCTACCTGTCGCCACAGTTGGCGCAGGAAGCCGAAGCGCGCTTCTGCGCCGTCATCACCTCCGATCTGGGTACGCAGGACAAAGGCTCAGTCAGTGGTTGCCGGGTCAGCGACCCTGGTGAGCTGCGCCGCCTGACGGTGGGGCAGATGTTGCCCGGCAACCAGGTGCGCCTGATCGGGCCCGACGGGCACGAGGTGCCGCCCAACGAGCCGGGCGTGCTGTGGTTTCGCGGCCCGCACTCACCCGCCGGCTACTACCGCGACCCGGCCATGACGGCGGAGGTTTTTGACGCTGAAGGCTGGTGCACCACTGAGGACGTGGTGAAGTTCGACCAGGGCTGCCTGTGGATTCTGGGGCGGCAAAAGGACGTGATCATTCGCGGCGGCCAGAACATCTATCCGGCCGAGGTAGAAGGCATGATGAACGAGCACCCCAGCGTGGCCGCAGTGGCGGTGGTGGCCTATGCCGACGCCGAGTACGGCGAGCGCGCCTGCGCCTGCGTGGTGCTGCGCAAGGGCTGCACGCTCACCCTGGACGGACTCAAAGAGTTCCTGGCAACCAAGCGCATGGCCAAGTTCAAATGGCCCGAGCGGCTGGAGTTCACTGAGCAGATGCCCACCGTGGGGGACTCCGGCAAGGTGGACAAGAAAGTGCTGCGCGCGCGTCTGCTGGTACCGGAGCCTTCGCCATGATGGTGCGCAACTGGATGCAGGCCAACCCGATGACGATACCCAGCGACACGCTGGTGTCGGACGCCAAGCGACTGCTGTCAGAGCACAATCTGCACGCCCTGCCGGTGGTCGACCAGGGGCGCTTGCGCGGGCTGGTAACGCGCGCCAACATGCTGCGCATGGGCCACTTCGTGTTGCGCAAGCAGGACCCTGACGAGTTCAACTTCTTCGTCAACCGATTGCGCGTGCGCGACGTGATGGTGCGCAACCCCGCCACGGTGAGCGATGACGACAGCATGCAGGAGTGCCTGCGCCGGGGTCGCGAGCTCAAGGTGGCGCAATTTCCGGTGATGCACGCAGGACAGGTGGTGGGCATCATCACCGCCAATGAAATCTTTCAGCTCGCGGCCCACTGCCTGAGCAAGTGGCACGACCTTGAACTCGCCAAAACCGATTGACAATACGCGCATGACTGAACCAAACAATTTGCCGCTAGTGCTGGCCATTACCGGTGCCACCGGTGTGATTTATGGCGTGGAAATGCTGCGCATCCTGCGCGAGCTCGGCCAGGAGACGCACCTGATCCTGAGCGAAGCGGCCGGCATGAATCTGGCCATCGAGACTGACTACTCAATTGACGACGTCAAGGCGCTGGCCAGTGTGGTCTACGCCAACAAGGACGTCGGGGCGGCGGTGGCCAGCGGTTCGTTTCGCACGCGCGGCATGATCGTGGCACCCTGCACCATCAAGACCCTCTCAGCCATTGCCAACAGCTTCACTTACAACCTGGTGATTCGCGCCGCTGACGTCACGCTCAAGGAGCGCCGCCCGCTGGTGCTGCTGGTGCGCGAGACGCCGCTGCACAAGGGGCATCTGGAACTGATGACCCGCGTGGCGGACTATGGCGGCATTTTGCTGCCGCCGATGCCGGCCTTCTATCACAAGCCGCAAACGGTGATGGACATCGTGCACCAGACGCTGGGCAAGGCGCTGGATCAGGTGGGCATTGAACATGATTTGTTCGCGCGCTGGACCGGGCAGGATCGCGGCGGCGCTGGCGCCAAGTAGTTCCATGGCCACGCTGCGGTGGTGGGCCTGCGCGCCGCAGAGCGGCAGGCATTACCGTGTATCCGCAGACCGTGGCGTCTATGCCGTGGGTGACATTCACGGTCGTTGCGACTTGCTCGATGCACTGCTGGCAGGCATCGAGCGACACGGTCGCCAGTCGGGACATGCGTGCCATGTGGTGGTGTTTCTGGGGGATTACCTCAGCCGGGGCCTGGATTCGCGCGCCGTGGTGGAGCGGGTTCGTACCTGGCGGCCGGATCTTCCGGGCGCTGCGACGGTGGTGGCCCTCAAGGGCAACCATGAGGACTTGGCATTGCGCTTCCTCGCGGGCGACCTGGAGGCGGGGCAGCATTGGCTCGACTACGACGGCCTGGACGCGCTGGCGCACTATGGTGTTGTCCCGCCCGACCCGTTGGCACGCGACGCTGCCGCCTTGCTGGACTTGCGGCAGCGCTTCGAGCAGGCCTTGCCGCTCCAGCACCTGATTTTTTTACGACATCTGGCCGTCAGTCATCGGGAGTTCGACTATCACTTTGTGCATGCTGGCGTGCGACCGGGTGTGACGTTGGCCGATCAGACCGCCCACGACCAGATGTGGATTCGAAAGCGTTTTCTGGAATCGCACGCCGAGCATGGCGCGATGGTCGTCCACGGTCACAGCATCCATCCCGAGCCCGATTTTCACCCCAACCGCATCGGCATCGACACCGGTGCCTATGCCAGTGGGGTCTTGACCTGCCTGGTGCTCGATGGTGCCCAGCGTGCTTGCCTGCAGGCGGTCGGGCCATCGATGGGGTCGTCCGTGGCGGGCTGAGGCGCGGAGGTGCCGTTCGGGTGCGCGGCACAGTGAGCCTGCGTCTTCGGGGCCTATTGATCGGCCAAGCCGGCGCGCAAATCCAACTCCTCGCGATGCCCGAAACCGAGCGTGTTGTCGATGAAAAACAGTCGTCGTGTGGTCACACGGTACCAGCGAACCTTGGTCAAGGCCTTGACGATGGCCGCCGGCGCCTGGGCCAGCTTGCCGACCACCGGGAATTTCTGTCCGTACAAATGACGGGCCCGTGTTTCGGCATCGCCCTGCAGTGTCTCTACCGTTCCTTCAAGTTGCACGCCCTGGATGCCGGGCCAGTCCGCATGGTCGGCCTGAATGGTGACGGCAACCTGGGCGCTGTGCGTCAGGTTGAGGGCGTGCCGGCTGGTCGGGGCGGAAAGGAAGTACAGGTCCCACCCGTCATGCACATAGAACACCGCGGCGGCCCATGGTCCGTCTGGTCCGGCCGTGGCCAGCGTGGCGACGTGCAGGTGCTGCAGGTGTTGGCGCACGCGCGATGACAGGTTCGGGCTCACACGGAATCCTGGTTGGCGTGCGAGCGCGCCGACCCGTTCGACGCCGACGATTCCTCATTGAGTCGGCGTAGTCGGTATGCCAGTTGGGGCCGCGTGATGCCCAGCATGCGCGCTGCTGACGACAGATTGCCCTGGGACTTGTCGACTGCGGTTTCCAGCAGTCTGGCCTCCAGTTGATCAAGCGTCATGACGCCGTTGAGAATGGCATCGCACAGTTCCTGGCTGCGGTCTGTCGCGGGGGAGCGTAGGTCGCCGTGGGAGTCCAGTCCAAACTCCAAGGCCTCGCGCTCATCGAAGCCCGAGAACATGTGATGCACTTCGATGCGCGTGCCCCCCGGAGCCAGAATCACGCCGCGTTCAATCATGTTCTGCAACTCTCGAATGTTGCCTGGCCAGGCGTAGGTCAACAGCGCGCGCTTGGCCTTGTCGGTAAAGCCCGTGAGACGCTTGCCATGGATGGCGCAGTACTTCTCCAGAAAACGCTTGGCCAGCGGCGAGATGTCCTCCTTGCGTTCGCGCAGTGGCGGGATGTTGATCTGGTAGGCATTGAGTCGGTAGTACAGGTCTGATCGAAACCGGCCCTCCTTGACCAGCACTCGCAAGTCGACGTTGGTCGCTGCCACCAGGCGAACGCTGACCTTGCGCACGGTCTGATCCCCCAGGCGCTCGATTTCGCCTTCTTGCAGCACACGCAGCAGCTTGGCCTGCGCCGCCAGCGGGAGGTCGCCGATTTCGTCAAGGAACAGGGTGCCGCCGTTGGCACGTTCAAAACGTCCGGCGCGCGACGCCAGCGCACCGGTGTAGGCGCCTTTCTCGACGCCGAACAGTTCGGACTCGACCAGATCCGCCGGGATGGCTGCGCAGTTGATCGCCACAAACGAGGCCTTGCTGCGTGCGCTGCGCTCGTGCAAGGTGCGCGCAAAGACCTCCTTGCCGACGCCGGTTTCACCCAGCAACAGCACGGTAATCTGGTTGCCGGCGGCTTGGCGCAACAGCTCGTAGGCGGCGCGAAAGACCGGGGAACTGCCCACCATGTCGGCTGGCAGTCCTTCCTTGTCACCCATCGAAGTGCGCAACTGGACTACTTGTGTTTGTAGGTCGATCAATTGGTCGGCAATTGACTCACGGTTGAAGAAATGTGCGTATTCGCTGGCATCCTCCCATTCGTCGATGGGCTTGCCAATGATGCGGCAATGTTCATTGCCCATGCCGGCGCACTCGACTTCCTTGTACAGCACCGGTCGCCCCATGAAAGCCGACGTGTAGCCGCAGGCATAACCGATCTGGGTCCAGCAGACTGGCTCATGGTGAACGCCGAAGTAGTGGCGATGCCACTGGCCTTCCCATGAGTTCTCCCACAAGAACTCGCCGTAAAAGGTGCCCGCAACGCGGTCCAGTTCCAGCCGGATTTGCGTCACCTTGACGATGCCCTCCAGCGTGTGCAACTGAGGGCCGGTCAGGAACGCCTCCAGATCACTCAGTCTCTCAGCCCGGCTGCGTGCCAACTCGGCGTCACGTGCCCCCGACTCGTATCCCATGCGGGTGAGCAAGCCCTGCGCACGCGCCATCCCCAAGGTGTCGATCAGTTCCTTGCGCAGCAAAGCCTGGGCCTGGGCGTGGATCAACAGCATGCGGTGCTCGTGCAGCCATATCTGTCCGGTTTCGGAGCAAAAATGCACTTGTGACCGCAAGTCACGGGTGTTGGCTGCGCCTTCAGCTTGGGAGATGATTCGAAGTTTAGCCATGACATACCCTCTCGCTCGGATGATCGATGGATGGCAGGCCTCAAGTGACACGCCGCAGCCCGACACCGGTTCAGCCGCTCATTCTGATCGCCAAGCCTGCGTCAGGCAAGCGCGCATCGCCAGAAGGCGCTTGATCTGGTGCAAGGGAAACCCTTTCCCTCTGCGAGGGCCGTTCACGTGCTACTCAACGTACCAGACCAGCAGTACTACGCCATCCCAGAGCCTCCAGCGCGGAGCCACGTTCACAATAACGAGTCGCTTCGGAGCGCAAACTGACACCCGCACTTCCCACCGTGGGAAACTTGAGCGCCTAGAAAGCAAAAAGCCCACTGTAAAGTGGGCTAAGTGCTCGATCTATATGGGGTGGCTGATGGGGCTCGAACCCACGACAACAGGAATCACAATCTTTGCCAGGAATTCAATGTTGGTGCGGGTCGACCGACAGTTCATGGGAATAAATCGATGTTTCGACCCCACGGCTTCATTGGGGGTTTCAGCCCATATTCCCACAACCCACGACAGCAACAAGCTCGACCGAAGTAGCAAGCTCCCACTGCAGCACCCAATCACAGACGCGCCATTCGCGGCGTGGTCAGCCAACTACCCCCGGCAAAGCCGGGGGTTTACTCATTGGAGTTAGGCCCGTGGTCTTCGCCCTCCGCCAGCGCTTCATGGATGACCCGCTCGGCCTTTTCCAGCAGATCTGAGGCATGTCCGCGCGCAAGCAGTTGTTTGCGCCGACCCTTTGACAACACCATCCCGTTCTGGAGGCACGAGCGCACCAAAAAAACCAGGTCATTGTTGTTCATATCAATGGCATCGTTGACCGCTCGAAACGCCACGTCGAATCGTTGAATGAATTCGCTTTCAAGTTGCAAGTCATGCACCAGCGCTTCCCGGGCCATTCTCAGTCCGAACTCAACACACTCGGTGGCATCCCAGTAACGGTAGATCTCGGGCTCACCAGTGAAGCGTGCGTCAATCCGAACGTCATCGATGGCCGTCACCTGCCACAGACTGCGGGCCGGCTTCGAAAAGGTCTGTAGACATTGCAGGTACTGGTCCTCATGGCGTTTGATGGCGACGGAAATGGGCAGCACCAGTCCGTTGGGTAGCCTTCCGTTGGCGCAGACCACTTTGTGAAACAGGAACCGGGACAGTCTGCCGTTGCCATCCATGAATGGATGGGCAAAGACGAATGCGAAGCTGACCAGCGCTGCGTGGATCAGGGGATCGAGGGCACTGTCTTGGTCGTTTGCGAAAGCCATGATCTCTTGCATGATCGACATCAACTGCTCTGGGGCGGGCGGCAGGTAGGTGACGCCAATGGCGCCAGGCAGCGCGTTTCGAAGCCAGTTCTGCTCGGTCCGGAACTGCACGGCCTTGTCGACCGGATTGGCGACAGCCAGGGTCTGAAGCGCCACCAGATAGTCTTCTGACACGGGCTCTGTCTCATGCGCACGGGCGAGTAACGATGCAAAGGCCTCCGCTTTGTTTTGTGTTGGGCGCTCGTTCTCAATCGCGTACGAGCCCTGCGTTTCGCTGAGGTAGGTCCAGCGCACTGCACGATCCAGTACCGACGGGTTCAGACCGGACACAAATGCCTTAGTTGCCGCAACGATGTTGCCCGCAAGCAGTTCCTGCAGCTGCGCAGTCCGCTGCACAGTTGGACAATACTGCGGTGAGCCGATGCCGTTGAAATCAATGCGCCAACGGGTACTTCGTTGAATCTTCCCAGTAACGAAGCGCTTTGGGTCGAAGAGCAGCGCATACGGCCCTGTAGCGGGAGGTGCCCCCTCGATCAGGGCGCCGTTCGCTATTTCCCATAGATACGCGATCTGGCGCAAGTAAGTGCTGCTCGGGCTGCTTGCGAACGCAGTTGCAACCACTTCAGCATCAATCTTCTTGAGGGTCAGCATCGCCGCTTGCAGTTGCAGACCCTCATGCTTCAAGGCAAACTGGAGGTGGTCCAGCGGCGCATCACCAGACGGTGCCACACTTGCCGGAACAGCGATGTAGTCCTCCTGCGGTGTCACCCTGGTTACCGAAGCAACCTTGGCTGTCCTGCTCAAGGGAAACGCAGATGTTTTGAGCTGCTCCCTCAGAAACTCGTATCCGATGACGCGGCGGGCCAATTTTTCCTCCGATGAATACAGTATTTTCTACGTTTTCAACAAAATGACAAGAAAATTCTCCGCCATGCCGCTCTGCGACCCCACTCGCACCACGTGTGTCGGCGCCGACGTCAAACTGACCCAGGCTGCCGATTCTGCGTGACCCGAACGGGGGCCTCTGAAATCGTTTCTGGGTGCGGGATGGCGCTCCGTGATGGTGGGTCAAAATAGAGTCGACGCCTAGAGCTCGCGCGTTCAAATGCGCCATCAAAGCAGATGCCGCTTGACTTCGCGCAGCAGTTCACGCTTACCCTTGGCGTTCAGCACGCGCCATGCCTTTCGAGCCTCCTCGATGAAGTAAGCCTCCGCGGTGTCAGCAATGTCGTGCGCCCGCTCGATGTCAAGCCAGCCGATTTCTCTCTTGCACAGGGCCTCAACCTGTCGCGCCATTTGGTCCCCGATTGGCCGCGAGGACTTCACTTGACTCCAAAGGCTGGGAGAGATTTGGACCTGGGCCGCAAACGCCTGCTCGAGCCCCTTCGGCGGTGTTCCGGCGGCGATCTGCGCCTCGGCGAATTCTTTGAACAACGCCAACGCGTTGTAGCGGCGGATGACCGATATAGGAGGCATGAATGACAAAAAAACGACAAATAAAAAAAGAGATTGTGCACGGTGTTGACAGCGCGGTAAAGACTCTTTACAGTTCACGTCATCGCAACCCAAGGTTGCAGCGTTAGTAGCAGATCAATCAAAAGGACCCATCGTGATATCCAGAAGCACTTTTTCAACCGCACGCAGGCTCATTTCGAGTCAGTGTGGTTGTGCGTGCTCGCTGGGTCGCTTCGGATCCACCAAAGCACCAAGCCATATGCAGCGACCCACACCGTTGTGGCTTAACGCGTATGAGGATCAGATCAAACCGGGGGGAGTGCCAGCCTAGCAGCGCACTTCCACACTGTTTCCAAACAGGCCCGGACTCCGATAAGGATCCGGGCCTGTTTTGTTTTTCAACCCCCGTTCCACGGGACTAACCATGCAGTGATCGCGCTGCTACCGCCAACCAGGCGGATGATCGTTAAAAATTTGCCGCGAGGCCGCACTCACCACTGGACGGGTGCGCGTCTCGCAAATTTTGCGGATGTAGCTCAGTCGGTAGAGCGCTTGCCTTCCAAGCAAGCTGTCGTGAGTTCGAACCTCACCATCCGCTCCAATTCGGGTGTGCCTGTGCACTACCACTCATGCGCCATCGCGGGAACGATGGAGTGGGATGTGTCGGCATGCCGGTGCAGTGAGGGAACCCACGTCGGCGTCACGCCGCGTGCTCACGTGCAGACACAGCCGAATTGGAATCTCAACAGCCCGCGTAGCTCAGTTGGTAGAGCAATCGCCTTGTAAGCGATAGGCCGTCCGTTCAAGTCGCGACCGTGGGCACCAGTTTTGTCGGTATCGTCTAGTGGCTTAGGACACTGGGTTTTCATCCCAGTAGACAGGGGTTCGAATCCCCTTACCGACTCCAGATATTGCAGGGTAGGGGAGCGGCCGTCCCCGTTGGTCTCATACGCCAAAGATCGCGAGTTCAAATCTCGCCTCTGCAACCAGATCAACCGCATTTCCGGCGAGGTACCAATCGCTGGAGTTGCCGTGGCAGTGACATGCCGCGGCTGTCGGAAACCGGGTGCAAAGATTGGGCACCCCCGGAACTCGTAACCGGGAACTACTCAGGAAGGTTGGCAGAGCGGCAATGCACTGGTTTGCTAAACCATGGCCCCGAAAGGGGTTCACAGGTTCGATCCCTGTACCTTCCGCCACAACTTCATAGGCCGTTCGCCAAGCGGGTAAGGCACCACACTTTGACTGTGGCATTCGGTGGTTCGAGTCCATCACGGTCTGCCAGGACACATTGGTTCCGTAGCTCAGTGGCAGTAGCCCTGGCCTCATAAGCCAGTCGTCGCTGGTTCGATCCCAGCCGGAACTACCAAACACGCGCGCATAGCCCAACTGAATAGAGCACCTGGCTACGAACCAGGAACCTGCACGTTCGAATCGTGTGCGGGGCACCAGTTTTTACGCATCGTTAACTCAGCGGCCAGAGTGTTCGCCTGTCTAGCGAAAGGTCGCCGGTTCGACTCCGGCACGGTGCGCCATCAATATTGCCAAGGTAGCTCAATTGGTAGAGCGCTGCGTTGAAGGCGCAGGCGTTGGGGGTTCGATTCCCTCCTTTGGCACCAGTTTCCGGAAGGTTGGCAGAGCGGCTGATCGCACCGGTCTTGAAAACCGTGATGTCGTGCGAACCACGGCGCAGAGGTTCGAATCCTCTACCTTCCGCCATTTTTCATCATCCACAACAGGAGTCGCCATGTCGCGAAAACCAAAGATCGAGGCCGCACGGAATTCCTTCGTCGTGCGGGCCATGAAGTGCAAGGCGGGCGCAGCATCCGACCCAGAAGGAAAGTTCTAGCGGGGGGCGTAACTCAGTTGGTCAGAGTATCGGCCTTTTAAGCCGAGAGTCGCGAGTTCGACCCTCGCCGCCCCCACCAGAGCACTATCGAAAACCACACGGATTTCGATAGTGTTTTGTCCCGATGGCGGAATCGGTAGACGCGGCAGACTCAAACTCTGTTGTCGCAAGACGTGCAGGTTCGAACCCTGCTCGGGACACCAAGAGGCATTGCCCCGGTGGCGGAATCGGTAGACGCGCTGGCTTCAGAAGTCAGTGCCTTCGGGCGTGTCGGTTCAAGTCCGACCTGGGGCACCAGTACCTGTTTTCGGGGGTTTAGCTCAGTTGGGAGAGCGTCTGCCTTGCACGCAGAAGGTCGTCGGTTCGAAGCCGTCAATCTCCACCATTTCGTTTGGCGTCCATAGCTCATTTGGATAGAGCACCTGGCTTCGATCCAGGGGGTAGAGAGTTCGAATCTTTCTGGACGCACCAGTTTACGCACGAGTAGCCAAGTGGCCGAAGGCAGCAGCCTGCAAAGCTGACGAGAAATCCGCGCCGGTTCGACTCCGGCCTCGTGCTCCAGTTTTTCTCCGTTTAGCTCAGTTGGTAGAGCGCTTGCTTTGGGAGCATGAGGCGGCAGGTTCGAGACCTGCAACGGAGACCACTTTCGCAGTGTTTGTCCTGGGAGACAACCCAGTCTGCCCGACTGGTGGACTCGGTTCGAATCCGGGACGCTGCTCCAGTTCGTTTGTATTTGGATCGTGAGCAGCACTGGCGACTGCACCGGACTGTAAATCCGGCCTCCTTCGGGACACAACGGGGTTCGACTCCCTGACGATCCACCAGCATTTTGGCCAGTAGCTCAGTTGGTAGAGTGCCGCACTGTTAATGCGGAGGTCGCAGATTCGACCCCTGCCTGGCCAGCCAAAACGCCCCCCGGTGGCAATGGAAATTGGTACACCTATCGGCTTTAGAAGCCGAGCTTCTGCGGGTTCGAATCCCGCCTGGGGGACCAAGTCACTCCGCGCACTCTCGCAAGCCAAATCCACATCTCGGTAGCTCAACTGGCAGAGCATCGGTCTCCAAAACCGAAGGTTGAAGGTTCGACTCCTTCTCGGGATGCCATCGTTTTCACTCCCTCCTTAGCTCAGTTGGATAGAGCCTCCGACTTCTACTCGGCCTGTCGGACGTTCGAGTCGTCCAGGAGGGGCCAAGTCTTTCATTTCACTTCACCACAGGAGCCGCGTCATGCGCAAGAAATTTTTCGTCCCGACACACGCGGTCAGACCACGTGTTCCCTCAGTGCGCGCCGCCGCGCATCG
>CXWL01018885.1_pt1 | contig 12544 bp, 11 predicted proteins | sample 590931 | NCBI WGS metagenome assembly CXWL01 (sample SAMEA3498368, study PRJEB10139) | groundwater metagenome | biome: water well; material: biofilm material | place: Germany | collected 2015-04-27
GCATTACCCTGTAATAAGGGCAACCCCATATTCTCATCGTTATATGCTTCAGATTTTGGAGAGGAACCCATTATCACGCTTGCAATCTTTGAAAGATTAGTGTTTTTCCACTCCCCACTAAAACCAGGAAAGCGCTTTTTTCCGGTGAGAAGTTGTTGCATGAGGGATTTTTTTTGCTGCTGGCTGTTGCTCAGCAATTTTTCTGCCACCTCAATCGCCCGATCCCATGTGGAGAGAATTCTTGCAATTTTCTTTTGTTCTGGGAGTGTAGGAATGACAATCGGAACTTTACACAAATCCTTCTGCCCTATATTTGCACGGACAGCTCCTTGACCTCTTCTTATCAACTCTTTACGAACTTGCCAGGATTGAAAACAAAAAACGGAGAAATCGGGGAATAAATTTTCTGATTTGGGTCTCCCGCGAATAACAAACCCTCCAAATGTTATTTCCTTACTATCCAGATAAACAGACGACATAGCAATTTCATCAAAGGTTTCAGATGTTCGATTAAATAAAACATCTCCATATCTCACAGAATAATCAAAGAGCTGCTTAGCGTTCACCTGAACCGATCCCATGATATTTTGTTCATGCAAACGATCATTCCTGAAAACATCCATTACGTTTACAAATTTTGTACCACTACCGTAATTTTCTTTTTCAGTATTTAATCCGTTTTTGAACTCCATTAGATCGCCAAGGCGAGCATCTTTCCACCCTTCAGGAACCATAACCAAGCTCCTTTAAATACCCGTCCATTTCCGTTTCCAGCGTAGCGAGTTGCGCTTTGAGTTCCGCGCGCTCAGCTCGAGCGGCCATTAGATCGATTTCCTCTTCCTCCTCAAACGTATCGACATAACGTGGAATATTTAGGTTGAAATCGTTTTCTTTGATTTCATCGAAACTCGCAAGGTAAGCATATTTATCTACGCTTTCACGGGCTCGGTTGGCGCCTACAATTTTGTCGATATTCTCAGGCGTCAGTAGGTTCTGGTTTTTCCCTGCCTTAAATTCGCGGCTGGCATCGATGAACAGGACACTGTTATCGGGTTTGTCTTTTTTGAAAACCAGAATCGCCGCCGGTATACCGGTGCCGTAAAACAGCTTTTCTGGGAGGCCAATCACGCAATCGAGCAAATTTTCCTCGATCAGTTTCTGGCGGATTTTGCCTTCCGAACTGCCACGAAATAATACACCGTGCGGCACGACAACGCCCATGCGTCCGGTTCTGGGTTTGAGCGTTTCGATCATGTGCAGGATAAAGGCATAATCGCCTTTGGTTTTTGGCGGCACGCCACGGCGGAAACGCCCGAACGAATCATGTTCGGCTTCATCATGTCCCCATTTATCCAGGCTAAAAGGCGGATTCGCGGTAACGATATCAAAATGCATCAAACCGCCATTTTTATCCAACAGCTTGGGGTTGCGAATGGTGTCGCCCCATTCGATTTTGTGATTATCCTCACCGTGCAAAAACATATTCATTTTAGCCAGAGACCAAATGGAGCCAATCGCCTCTTGCCCATAAAGCGCATATTTTTTGCTGTTGAAACGATCTCGCACTTTCCGTCCACATTTCATCAACAAGGAACCGGAACCGCAAGCCGGGTCACAGATGGTATCGCCTTCTTGAGGGTCGAGTATTTCCGCTATCAGATCGGATACTTCTGGGGGAGTATAAAATTCTCCAGCTTTCTGTCCGCCGCCAGCAGCAAAAAGTTTGATCAGATATTCGTAGGCGTTACCGATGACGTCAAGCGAACCTACACGGCTAGGCCGCAGGTTTAATTCAGGTTTAGCAAAATCTTCCAACAAATGGCGCAGGATGGTATTTTTTTGTTTCTCTTCACCCAACTTGTCAGTATTAAAGCTGATGTCCTGAAAAACGGATTTTGATGCATCACGCAGTTTGGTGCCGTTGGCTTCTTCTAAAGCATGAAGTGCCTGATCGATACGCTCGCCGTTTCCAGGTTCATGCCGTTTTGCGTACAGTGCGTAAAAACTGGAATCCTCGGGAAGAACAAAGCGCTCATTCTTCATCATTTCAGTGATCAATTCGGGCTCGTCGCCATGTTCCTTTTTATATCCATCATAGTGATCCTGCCAGACATCCGAAATGTATTTAAGGAAAAGCATGGTCAGGATAAAATCTTTATAAGTGTCGGCGCTAACTGTGCCACGAAATGTATCGCATGCGCCCCATAGGGTTTTATTAATAGCATCTTGGCTTATTGGTGTATTCATCTTCTTATTCCTTTCGACTATAAAGTCTTATCTGCCAAAAGATCGCTGGCAATGGCATTCAGTAATTTATCTGCGTTTCTAATCAATTCAGCATAGAGTTTTTTCTCTCGCAGCAAAGTTTCATGCAACCCTAAGATTTGTCTTTGCTTCTCAATGGGCAGCACAGTAATTTCAGTTTTTTCTAGAATCGAGCGCCTAACACTTTTAGTCAAAGTACCCTCAGCTGCGCTATTGAAATAATTTTGCAGGGGTTTCTGATTTAACTGCCAAACCAGAAATTCTGGTAACAGCATTTGTGTTTTCACGCGAAGGATATAGAAGTGGGGGGCAGCAACAATTTGCTCTTTATCTTGATCTATCATGACCGCATAGTTGCGCGAACCTCGTGCCGCGAAGAGTACATCCCCCTTCATAAGCCAATCAGGTTGTTTTTTTCCGGTAAGTTCTGTTTCGACAACACTACTCCAACAGATACCGTTCTCAGACGAAACATCTTTCATTTGCACTACGCGCACACCGCCACCAGATTTTTCTGGTATTTTTCCTCTGAAAGGATGTCCTGAAGATAGGGTAGAGACATTTGTTATTCTTAAGAGCATAATAGTTTCATTAATAATGAAGCAATTATTAAAGTATAAAATAAGCTTAATGTCAACTGATTTATGCATCATCATCTCTGATGCAAAAATAATTTTTCTTCTAGAGAAGAATAATTGATCAAACTCGACTCCATGGAAAAACTCAACAAAACCATTTCCTAAAAATTTTCAGTCACACATACTTCCTGTGAATCCCAGCAACAGTAAAGCCAAAGCAGTTTGATCGCAATCACTGATTTCAATTCCGCTATTACACGTAGCCTTATTTTACTTTCATCAGCATTTCTGCTGGTTTGATGATCCTTCCCACTATTTTTCCCCAAAACCCTTTATTGAGCTTATTACACACGGGTTTGCCTCGGATAGGGGTTTATACCGTTTATCTATTAAAGTCTGGCTGGCTTTACAAGCAATTATTGACGCTGAGCATCGCTGACGCTCATTTCTTTATTCTTTTTTTAGGAGCTTTTATATGGCTATCCAATGCCCAAAATGCAGTTCCACACTGATCACAACCCGTAATATGGGAAAGAAAGTCTGTTGTGGCATCGGGATCGTTGCTGGCGGTGCACAAGGCGTTTCCAATGCGCTTAAAGGTGCAAGAATCGGTAGTGAAATCGGCGCATTCTTTGGTCAATCCGGTGCCTTCCTGGGTCGATTTGCCGGTGCACTGGTCGGTGCCATGATCGGCGGTTCCTCTGGTGGCATTGCAGGTGCCAAGATCGGCGAAATGATTGACGATCGCGTACTGGATAACTACGAGTGCTTGCAATGCGAGTATGTTTTCAGGATAGATTGAAGCCACATCTTCCGGCATGCCTCTGTTTTATTTAATTTTCTCTCTTTTTTATTCATCCATGTATCGGTCTATTGCTATTTAAAAAGCGGTGGCCTATTCACGTGCATCTTACACTTACACATAAGGAAAAACACCATGTCACACCTCGTTCAAAATATGGCCTATACAGGCGCAACTCCATGGCATCAACTGGGCAATCAATTACCCGCCAAACAACCGATTGAAGTCTGGGCAGAGAAAGCCGGAATGGATTGGAGCATTTGTGAAGCGCCAGTGCGCTACATGACGGAGCAAATCGGCTCACTCGGTTCACTCAGGTCGTTTGACGAGCAAAAGGTACTGTACCGCAGCGATACCAAAGCGCCATTATCCGTGGTCAGCGAGCGCTATCAAGTCGTCCAACCCAAAACAATTCTGGAGTTTTATCGTGATCTCACGGAAGTATCCGGTTTCGAACTTGAAACAGCGGGAGTTCTCAAAGAAGGCAAGAAATTCTGGGCTCTGGCCAAAACTGGCAAAGAAGCGAAGCTCAAAGGCGATGATGTCATCAATGGCTACATTTTGCTCGCCACATCCTGTGATGGCACCCTGGCCACTACCGCAACACCGACCACAATCCGCGTAGTTTGCAACAACACGCTATCTATCGCATTGAATGGCGCCAGCAGTGCTATCAAGGTGCCGCACAGTACAAGCTTCGATGCGCAAGCCGTCAAAAAGCAGCTGGGCATCGCCGTATCACAATGGGACAGTTTCATGTACCGCATGAAAACCCTGTCGGAACGCAAAGTCAAAAGCCATGAATCGCTGAATTACTTCCTCAAAGTCCTATGTCAAACCGGCAATCATGACGATCAAACCTCTGGTCTCAAAAACGAACGCGCATTGAAAACCGTTCAGTCACTTTATGACGGTCACGGAAGAGGCGCACAACTGGCAGCCGCCAATGGTACGGCTTGGGGTTTGCTCTGTGCAGTCACCGAATTTGTAGATCATGAAAAAAGAGCCAGAAGCCAAGGACACCGACTCGATAGCGCATGGTTCGGTCAAGGCGCGAATCTCAAACAACGCGCTCTTGATTATGCTCTGCAGCTGGTTGACTGAACGCCCTATCTGTTAATTCATCTGGCATTACTCTCTCTTACAACCCATCCAATATTGCATTGGATGGGTTTTCTTCATTTTGAAACGAAAATTTCTACCGAATAGGAAAAACCATGAGCAACTCTCTCAACACTGAAAAGCGAACAAGGCTTCAGCCTGCTTTGAAACTCGTCAAAACCAATGATCTCAACCGGGATCAATGGTTAACAGTGCGCAAAGGCGGTATCGGCAGTTCCGATGCTGCTGCGGCTGTTGGTCTTAATCCTTATAAATCCCAACTCGAATTGTGGCTGGAAAAGACAGGCCGCGATGGCAATCTGCCGAAAACCGACCCCAATGACGAATCCAGTCCGATGTACTGGGGGATTCTATTGGAACCTTTTGTTGCAGCGCATTACACCAAGCGCACCGGCAACAAGGTCAGGCGCATCAATGCGGTATTGCAGCATCCCGTTGAACCTTGGATGCTGGCCAATATAGACCGAGAAGTGATCGGTGCACCGGATGTGCAAATACTGGAATGCAAAACCACTGGAATAAACGGAGTACGACTCTGGAAAGAAGGCGTGCCGGAATATATTCAGCTCCAGGTCATGCATCAACTGGCAGTCACTGGCAAACAAGCAGCTGACGTTGCGGTGCTGATTTGCGGGCAAGAGCTGCAAGTACACCGCATTGATCGGGATGAGACGATGACTGAACGTTTGATAGAGCTGGAACGGCAATTCTGGCGTTTTGTAGAACTTGATCAAGCACCGCCTGCCGATGGTTCGGATTCAGCTGATATGGCATTACGCTGTCTGTATCCGCAAGATAACGGAAAAACGCTTGATTTGAGAAGTAATTCGGAAATGTCACAGACATTCTCCGATTTATTAGCTGTTCGACAATTACTCGCCAGCCAGAGCCAACTAGAATCCAAATTGAAGCAGAAAATACAGCAACGCTTGGGAGATATGACAAAAGCGGTGTTTGAAACCGGCGAAGTCACCTGGAAACGCAGCAAAGACAAAACAGATCTGGATACTGATCAGTTGCTTAAAGATCAACCTGGTTTGTTGCAACGTTATTGCCTTACCAAGCCTGGTTCAAGGCGCTTTCTGGTAAATGCCTCAACATAACTGGCATTTCTCACAGAACTGCCTGCTCCCATTAACAAACCAACCATATAAAGAAAGGAATTATCATGCTTAAAGGATTGGCTTTAACACCACCGGTGATTGGCCGGATAACCATCGGGAAAGTCGTAGAAAAGAACGGTAAACGACTTCCTGAAAAAGATGACGAATTTACGATTACCAGCCAAATACAAAACAAGGATGGTTGGATCAATCACCCTTTGAACGAAACCCTGCGTAAAGAACACGGCAATAAATTGCGTAATATTCCGGTAAGGCTGCTGTTTAACGATCCGGATCTCAATTTACGCGCCAATTACACTTTATTCGATCGACAAACCGGAAGACCTGTTTGTGTTGGCAATGGTGAAACATGCCGACGCGCAACCAAAACGGGTATTCAATCATTCTCTTGTCCAGCTCCTGAATCTTGTGAATTAGCCAAAGAGGGTCACTGCAAACCTTACGGACGATTAAACGTTCGTATCGATGATGAGGATGAATTGGGAAGCTTTGTGTTTCGCACAACTGGGTTTAACAGCATCCGGACACTTTCCACTCGATTGCGCTACTTTTCTGCGGCATCGGGTGATTTGCTTTCCACATTACCATTAGAGCTTCGCCTGCGCGGCAAATCAACTACCCAATCGCATCGAGCGCCGATATATTACGTCGACTTAACTATCAGGTCGGGGATGACGATGGCTGAATCCATCGCCAAAGCTAGAACGTTAAGCGAAGAACGCAAATCATCAGGATTTGATCAAGCTGCCTTGGATGAAGCCGCGAAATTGGGATTTGAGAATGGGGCATTTGAAGATTCTGAGGAGGAGGGTAGTGCTGTGGTTGAGGAGTTTTATTCTGATGACATTCCCGCTAATAATCGGGATAACTTGGAGAACAAGGTTGATTTGGTTGCCAAGTTAGGTAAAAAAATGGAGCAATTCAATGTGATTGGTGAATCTATGCTGAATGCTTGATTACGTGACGGACGATAGATGATTAACGAAGCATCGGGCTAAAACGCCCGATGTTCGTAATTTTTTTGTTGTGAAAGTAGGATTTTAATCTAACTATTAAAAAATAGAATTGAATAAGCACACGCAAATGGGATCATTGAAAGGGACGCTTTTGGCCCAGACTGTGTCAAAACGCAGCAAAAAATTTTTGCTTTATCGCCAGACCGCGTAGATAAAACCGCAAAAATCTTGCCCCCCAGACCAATCGACAAACCCTTGAATTTCTCATTGCTACTTTCGAGAAATTAATTAAATTTTTCGTTCATCACTAGGTATTGAGAAAATTAATATAAAAGTCTCTAAAGTAGCAAGTTAATTGATTAATAACTCGTCGCGTATAGCAAGTTACTAAACGTGGTTACATCCTAAAAATTACACTTTACTTTATTAGATATTTTATTAGCCACCTTAACTAACTCGGCATCACCGAATGCACATCGTAAGATGCCCTCTGCTAATAAGTCTGCTCGATGATTATTTTGTTCGCCATAATCAAAATTTGTTTTTATAATATCCGTCTCCGGGATAATCTCTAAAAACTTGGGATAAAACTTACGAATCTTTTGTAAGATATCGCCTTCTTGATAAATTGTTTTTCTGATGGCTGGCAATGAGTTATTTTTTAATCCATCGAAAACCCGTGGAGATGAATTGAAGACGTATGCATCGATGCCTGTCCACAAGGAAACGGATAGGGCCAATCCACCTCCCAAAGAATGTCCTGTTAACACAACTTCTTGTTCAGGATTTTTTTTAATATAATTCTTAACGTGTTTTTTTGCACTTTTGTAAGGAGTTGACATTCCAATTGCAAGATTTCCATCTATCCAATCTATTTTTTCATCTGTTCCTTTAAATGAAATAACAGTTATATTTTTTTGTTTGTTCTCCCATATATCATATTGAAGATTTGAAAATATTCGACCAAACCAAGAGGGTGAATATGAATTATCAGGCGTTGGATTTCCATCTAAATCAACACGAATCCAGCCTAGATCTTCAATTGGAAAGTATGTTCTGTCCTTTTTTAGATAAGAGTTCGAAGCCATCATTGCATATAAAGCATATTTTTCTGCGGCCTTAGCATCCAAATCAATAGGGAACGCGTTACTTGAAGCTAAAAATAAAAGTATAACTAATAGGCTTTTCATAACATTCTCCAGAATGGTTATTCATAGATACATAACTTTGCGTATTATTCATAATAATGAGTACTTTCATATTCATTACTAACGTTTCGAAGTTCATTTTAACCTAAAAATACCATTGGAATGCTTGATTTACTTGGCTTCCAGCCTCAATGTTCTGACATCAAGTTGCAGGGTTGCACGAAGAAGCTTTGTACATGACGCTCAATTGTTGCCATGATCTGGCGGCATAATCGATCCACGTGGCGTTCGCCGTGAGTTGTTGGCGTACATCCGCGATGCCGCTGGCCTGATGCCTCGATTTGGCAATCACCAGCATACAANNATTGCTTTGCTCCTTGAGAAAGCCCAGATATTGTTTGGCTTCCTTGAAGTACACTTCAATCGCGCATCGCATACAATTCCAGTATGCGATGCGGCTCAAGGTTGGTGTCCGTAGTCAGAATACCGCCCAGGCATGTTTTCCGAGCTGCGCTTTTTCTTGCGTGGGAATGCCGCGAACGAATAGCAGGCGCACCTTGTTCCATTGTTCCGCCTCGTCTGGCGAACTACTCAAATTTAACTCCACATCCAGTGCCTTCGCCTGATACGGCTGCCCTGGTATTCTCTGCCACTGGCAGCGAATGCAGGACTGGTAGAGGGTATTCACATCCTTAACCCGATGTCGTTGGTTTAATTTAACTAAATGTGGCAGCTCTCGTATTTACGAGGCCTTCCAAGATGGTTCCCAGCTTTACTTGTGGTTCTTTTTGGAGTTTCACCTCTTCCTATCATTCGTGATCCTTTAATTCTTAAATATTGATCTGGTTTTGTCAGATACTCAATCACTATCATCAGATTTTTACGTTTAATTTCATCTGTATGCTCAATCATGCCGATACAAAAATTTTTGTATTTCATAGGGTGGCGATTACAGTTAAAGTAAATTCCACGACCCTTTGTAACAGTTTCTACCCAGTATTTCCCGAATTCTTCCGCCAGGAAACTATCTTTAAGAGAAAGTGAGCCGTCAAGAAAGAATATGAAATGATAGTGAAGTCCGCGTTCCTCGCCATCCTCAAGTTTCCAAATGTAACCAACTACAGTTTTAAAAAGCTCATTATTCCTCATGTTATTGAGATAGCGATCTCGATCCATTTTAGCCTGCTTAATCGTTACACTTTTGGCAATCTCCTTGTCGTATTCAAAATCGATTCGTAGAAGTAGCGCTTTCGATTTGGTCTTAAAAATGTCGCCAATGTAACACTTTAAGTTCAGTTTATTTAGCTTTGAATTGTTAGCTCTATCGCGAACTTTCTTCTTAAATTTAGCAGAGGCTGCAACTTCACGGATTCTTTTTATAAATTCGTTAAACAAATCACCACATTGTATTTCGTGGATATGAAAAAATGAGTGACCACCTGATATTCGGTTACGCGGGTCGTTGTATATGTGGTCAATTTCCGTAAAAATGAAATAACTCAGATTCATTTCTGACACGATATCGAAATACATTTGCACGGTTTCACTGTACTGCAATTTTTCTGGACCAAATCTAGGAAGGCATTGAAAAAACCTATACAACTTTTTGATAAACTCTGATCCATCATATCTTTCCAGAGAAGTAAAGCTATTCTTAGATTTACTCCAGCAGAATCCAGGATCTTTGCTTTTTAATACCTTTCCGACAAAATCTTCAATACTATAAAGCCTTTCCCGAAAATCTTCGTAGCGCGTGAACCTTCCAGTTCTTGGATCAAAAAAGATGGCTGCATCTTCCACAAGATGCTTATATACAGCTGGGACGGAGTCAAGAGAATCAAGCAAGTTTTGATCCAAACCATCATTGGGAAATATGTTTTTATAAATGGTCATGATACGGTTCCTCAAAAAGATTAATTTTGTATATCAATAAAATATAACAAGCAGTCAGAGCTATTCTCAATAACTAGAATTAAATGCTCATTCAGCTCAATATCTATGTTTAAACCTCTTTTTGATAGGCGCCTATCATATGGAGTTAATTAATGTTTACTTCATTGCTTCTATTTGTAGCTATTTACTCCTCTGCTAATAGTTGATTAACAAATGTAGCTAATCAGGTTATTACATTCATAAACGATATATCTTTATCTATCTATCTATCTATCTATCTATCTATCTATCTATCTATCTATATAACAATATTTATATCCATAAATCTCCTTTTAAAAGTAATTCTTGATTGCGGCTATTTTCATTTTAAATGACCCTTGCTAACTGATGTTTTATAACCAATGCCATGTACGTAGTTACGCGCTCCTTTAAGAAATTTTATTAAAATTATTAAAAAGTTATATATAGTTAATATTTGTCCAAATGAGTCCTCCATAGTCTAAAGTCGTATAAATTGTATGAAGTAACGCAAACTTTGTATAAGCTTATGCTTTGAATGTATTGGGATTTAACCCAGAGATTTCTATCTCCTTTTAACGTAACAGCATCTGGTTTCGAAGCCAGTTCAAAACTTCCATTTCAATCCAACCGACAGCTTTTTTTCCGAGTTTGATAGGTCTTGGAAACGAGGAATCGTAACGCGGAGACCGCGCATTCATTTTTTCGTAACACGCCGAAATTGAAAGTCCAACAATAGCTACTAGTTCTTTTCGGCGTAAAATTTTCATGTTTGGTTGATTCTGATCTGACACTTTAGTGTTCCTTTCATTGGTTGTTAATAAAGCTTCCAGTCGCAAGCAACGAGTATTAACTGCGCTCCTCAATCTGCTGGTTTTAAACCAGCTCTCGCCCCAAGGGTCGAGGAATTGAGCCCGTAAAATTAATGCGAAAGAAGACTATATTCTTTGGATAATGAGTTGTAAAAGTAATGCTGCGGCGGGATTCTTGGAACTGTGGCGGGGCTATTAATTTGAAATTAATTTAAAAGTATGATAGGAGTTTTATCAGTTACTATTAAAATTCCAATCTTAACGCTTTAACTATGAAGTGGCTGTCATGAACTTGTACAGCCTGAGAGTAAAATTAAGCGCTGCTATATGGGTGGTTTTATCAAGCTCAGGCGGCTCGACGAATTAATTTGTACTGATAGTAAACTACATTGGCAGTTTAGTTATCAAGACCTTGATGAAACCGTTTCAGATTGTACCCGTCAAACCACTGAGACAAACTTTACTTTAATACTTTAAGTCAATGAATATATATTATAAAAGTAAACACTTTACTGTTATGCCATATCCGTTTTGAAAAATTTATCATATCAGCCTTTTTCGTCCAAGCTGATCTGGATATCCTGATTCTTCAAACTAGCTATCAATTCTTTGCTGGTGAACGAGCACTTTGATCGGTATTGAATATCTGCTAATAACCGGAGTCTTGAATGGCAAGCTCTATGAGCTGCCGTTTCCAGCTATTGATCCCCCCCTCCCCAAGCTGTCAGTTGGGGAGTGCTTTCGTCTTTCCCGTACCGTAGTCTGCTTCACTAGGCGTCTTTATTTATAATAACTTGATCAAAATATTAAACATATGAATGAATTATATTTAATCACGCGAGCTGAGTACCATATGAAATTTTGAATATAAGATTGTATATGTTTAATGCTCAATCTATGAGCATATACAGATAGATCATTCTCCGGAACGTTATCGAGTCAAATCATCAAATGAATCGTGGGGTAACAAAAAACGATAGCCTATTTCAATAAGATATACTTGTGAAAGCATTAATTTCATTGCTTTGATATGTCTCTGGTTTCAGCTAGTACAATCGTGTACTCCAAAAAAATGGCAGTTCTATCAGAATTACCTCATATCCATTGAAATGAAATCTCTAACTCTTACAGTTCTTCTCCCTTAACTTGATCCAATGCTTTTGCTTTAGGTAATTTTTTCTTTGCAAGTAAAAGCTTCGTTGCAAAGTTTGGTCTTATTAGGGAAATTGCCATGATTGCCAAACTTTCACTAAAACCTTTCGCCAAAAGCAGATGCAAAAGTACTCTTTCATCTGGATAAGTTGCACTATCTTCTTTGAATACACCTGAGTGACACCAAAAATCCAAGGCTATTTGGTTTAAGTACTTTAAATTATTGGATTTGTGATAGTTTTTTTGTTTTTCTAGATTTTGAAGATAAACTTCATCAAGCTCATCCAGAGCTTCTAGATGTCTTCCCTTTGAAGCATACTCGGGTCTTATAATCGTTGTTGCTGCCTTGGCTAACTTTCTATTGAAAGGAATATCAAGTTCTAAATTCATGAAATGATTAACTATCTCTTCATTATTCCAGCAAGGTAATTTATATTCCTTTTTATATTCCTTTTTATATTCCTTTTTATATTCCTTTTCATTTTCCTCTGATTCAGTTTTCTTATTTTTTTCGCTACAACCCCAAAAATAAAATGCTGCTTGATTCATTCTCACTAGCATATCAGATTGATATATTTCTGCGACATTGTTAGGTCTGCGACGAAGAGAACCACCAAAAAATTTATAATGTTTTATTAATTCTTTTGTAAAATAGTCAAATAAGTCTATATCTG
>CXWL01110233.1_pt1 | contig 12543 bp, 12 predicted proteins | sample 590931 | NCBI WGS metagenome assembly CXWL01 (sample SAMEA3498368, study PRJEB10139) | groundwater metagenome | biome: water well; material: biofilm material | place: Germany | collected 2015-04-27
CCTGAGGCCGCAATCGGCAACACCTTGAAAACGTCGTTCCCGCGCAGGCGCGAACGACGTTTTAGCATGATGTAACAAGCGCCGGAGTTTTTGTTCCGGCGTAAAATCCCCCGAACACCCCCACCCCACAGAAAGCATCACATGAAAAAAACCGGCATGGCAAAGAGCGACGCCAAGAAATTGATGGGCANNATCCAGGGGAACAACATGGCAAAGAAAGAAGAACTCGACGAAGAGACGATGGCACTGATTAACTGGTGCATCGAAGTTGAGAAATTCCTCATCGCCGGCGGCGCCACCCAGGCCCAGGCCCAGGAACACATCGAAGAGCAGGTCGAATGGTTCACCGACCAGTTCTATGACGGCCTGACGCCGGAAGAAGCGGCAAAAGAAGCGCTCGCCTGAGCGTCCGAAGGGCCAGGCGGCCCTTCAATACCCTTTAGAACTGCTCCCACTGGTCGGCGCCGGCGGCGCCGCGAGCCGTCGCGATGCGGACCGGCGCAGGCTTCTTGGCGGGCGCGGGCACGCTGGTGCGCGCCGGAACCGCAGCCAGCGGCGCGCGCCGGGTGTCGAGCTTGAACACGCTCACCGCATGCGCCAGGTTGCCGGCCTGCTCGCGCAGCGAACCGGCGGCGGCGGCCGCTTCTTCCACCAGCGCCGCGTTCTGCTGCGTCACTGCGTCCATCTCGCCGATCGCCTGGTTGATCTGCTCGATGCCGGCTTCCTGCTCGTGGCTGGCGGCGGTGATCTCGCTCATGATGTCGGTCACGCGGGCCACGCTGGCGACGATGTCGCCCATCGTGTCGCCGGCCTGGTCGACCAGGCGCGAGCCGGTTTCGACGGCGGCCACCGAATCCCCGATCAGCACCTTGATTTCCTTCGCGGCCGCGGCCGAACGCTGCGCCAGGTTGCGCACTTCGGTCGCCACCACGGCGAAGCCGCGTCCCTGTTCGCCGGCGCGCGCCGCTTCGACCGCGGCGTTCAGCGCCAGGATGTTGGTCTGGAACGCGATGCCGTCGATGACGCCGATGATGTCGACGATCTTGCGCGCCGAGGCGTTGATCGCGCCCATGGTGTCGACCACTTGCGAGACCACCTGGCCGCCCTTGACCGCGACGTCCGATGCCGATGCCGCCAGCACGTTGGCCTGGCGCGCGTTGTCGGCGTTCTGCTTGACGGTCGAGGTCAGCTCTTCCATCGAGGACGCCGTCTCTTCCAGTGCGCTGGCCTGCTGCTCGGTGCGCGAAGACAGGTCGAGGTTGCCACTGGCGATTTCGCCGGAAGCGGTGGCGATCGCGTCGGTGCCGCTGCGCACTTCGCCGACGATCTGGTTCAAATTGTCGTTCATGTGCTTCAGGGCCGCCATCAGCTGGCCGGTCTCGTCGCCGCTGGTGACTTCGACCTTGCTGCTCAAGTCGCCGGAAGCGACGGTTTCGGCCAGCGCCACCGCGGCGCGGATCGGGCCGGTGATGGAGCGGGTGATGAACCAGGCCACCACGGCGCCGCCCAGCACCGCCAGGGCACCGATGATCATCATCAGGCGGTTCACTTTGACGTATTCAGCCTTGGCGGCCGCAGCGGCTTCGGTTTCCAGCTTTTTCTCGAACTCCACGATTTCGTCGAGCACCGCGATCGCCGCTATGGTGGCCGGGGCCGACTGTTTCAACATGTTTTCGGTGGCTTCTTCGCGCGAGCCGGCCATGCCCAGTTCGACCGTCCTGTCGACTTTCGGCTTGGCGAACAGGATCGCTTGCTCGAGCTTGGCCAGCAATTCCTTTTCCCTGGCGCTCAATTCGGTCGCGATCAGGACCTTCTTCGCGGCGCCATAGCGCGCGCGCGCCGCGGCCAGGTTTTCGACCTGGGTCTTGACGTCGCCCGGATCGGTCACCAGCACAATGTTGGCGACGGCCAGCGAGATGTCGCGGAAGTTTTCGCCCATCGCACCGGCCGAGAAAATCTTGACGTTGTGGTTGTCGACGATCTGCTCCATGCCCGCGTCGATCCGGCCCATCGAGGCCAGGCCCAGGCCAGCCACTGCGACCAGCAAAGCGAGCACCAGGGCAAAACCGAGCCCCAGGCGTGCACCAATTTTCAGATTCGATAACGACATGTTGCTTCCTTGATGAGGTGATGACGAGAATTCATTTCGAGCGCAGACCGCCCGCCCGCGCCGGATCGGAGCGGTTGGGGCAAACCAGTGTGGGGAACGCTCTTGGAGTTCGGCAGGGGCAGGGCCGCGCCCGGCAGTCCCAATCTTCGGTCTGATGAACAACACGCCGGGTCGATTGCGGGACTGCGCGAACAGTACCCGAATCTTACGTCGAAATTTTGCCGCACGGCAAGCATTACCGCGTGCCTGGGGCGATGAATGCGGGTAGGCGTGGCGGCCGCGCCACGCTGTCAAACTGGCATCTGCGCGCGGGCGAGGCGCCGGCTAGTCCGGCAGCGTCCAGGCCGGCGATGCCGGGACCGCGGTCTGGGCGGTGTTCATCACCATCGCCAGGAAGGTGTAATAGCCGTTGATGCCCATCAGGTCAACCACGCCATGCTCGCCGAACAGCGCCAGCGCGCCGGCATAGGTCTGGTCGGTGACGCGCTTGAGCTGGTGCAGTTCGATGCAGAATTGGTAGACCGCCGCTTCGTCTTCGCGCATCGCGTGCGGCTTGCGGCGCGCGGCGATCGCGGCGATCGCCTCGGCCCCGATCCCGCTCTGCTCGGCGATCGGGGCATGGATCGCCCACTCCACCTTCTGGTTCCACTGGCGCGCCGTGACCAGGATCGCCAGTTCCGACAGGCGCGTGCCGATCGCGCTGCGGTAGCGCAGGTATTCGCCCATGCGCTGGGCGTTTTCCATCAGCTCCGGGCTGCGCAGCAGCGGCACGAACGGCCCGTACAAGGCGCCGCGCGGGCCATCGATGATCGCTTGCGCCGCGGCGCGCTGGGCCGGCGTCATTTGTTCCGCGCCGAGTGGTCCGAGTCGATCCGTCATGGTGCGCTGCCGCCTTTCAAGTGGTGGGTTCAAGGTTTCGGGCAGGCCAGCACTTCCTGCTGCTGTTCGCCGAGGCCGGCGATGCCGAGCCGCAGCGAGTCGCCAGGCTTGAGGAAGCGCGGCGGGCTGCGGCCGATGCCGACGCCGGGCGGGGTGCCGGTGGCAATGATGTCGCCCGGTTCGAGCGTCATGAAGCGCGACAGGTAGCTGACGATCTGCGCCACCGTGAAGATCATGGTGTCGGTGCAGCCGCTCTGCATCCGCTTGCCGTTCAGTTCAAGGTACAGGTCGAGCCGCTGCACGTCCATCACCTCGTCGCGCGTGACCAGCCACGGGCCGACCGGGCCGAAGGTGTCGCAGCCCTTGCCCTTGTCCCATTGCGAACTTTCGAACTGGTAGCCGCGCTCGGAGACGTCGTTCACGACGCAGAAGCCGGCCACGCAGCCGAGGGCGTCGGCTTCGCTGACATATTGCGCGCGGGTGCCGATCACGACCCCGAGTTCGACCTCCCAGTCGCCTTTTTTGGCGCCCGGCGGCAGCATTACCGGGTCGTCCGGGCCGGACAGGCTGGACACCGCCTTCATGAAGACGATCGGTTCCTTCGGGATCGGCATGCCGGTTTCAGAGGCGTGGTCGGCGTAATTGAGGCCGATGCCGATGAACTTGCCCACCCCGGTGAGCGGCACGCCGAAGCGCGGATTGCCGCGCACCAGCGGCAGGCTGGCCGGATCGACCTTGGCCAGCTTGCGCAGCGCCTTGTCGGACAGGAGTTCGGGGCCGATGTCTTCGACCACGCCGGCCAGGCTGCGCAGCCTGCCCTCGTCATCGATCAGGCCGGGTTTTTCCTTGCCGGGGCGGCCATAGCGGACCAGTTTCATATTCTACTTTCGGAGTGAGCATGCCAGGCTCGCATTTTACCTGCTCGCGCGCTTGCCGGCGCAGCATCGCAATGGCGACGATGCACAGCGCGGAGAGCGCGAGCGCCGCGCCGCTGATCGAAAACAGCACGGCGTAGGACTGGCGGGCGCTCATGATCGACACCATGACGCTGGCGGCGCCGGCCTGCGCCAGCGAAAACCAAAAATTCATCGCCGTCCAATAGCGCCGGTGATGCCCGGCGCCGCCGATTTCGAGCGCGTAGCTCGATGCCGCCCCGACGATCCCGGGAGAGAAAAACCCGACCAGCACCGACGACACCAGCAAGGCCGGGGTGCCGTTTGCAACCAGCGGCAGCGCGACGCCGATCGCCTTCAGTGCGAACGCGATGAACAGGGTGGTCGACAGGCCGATGCGATCGGCAAGCGCGCCGGTCAGGTACGGGCCGCAAGCCGCGCCGGCGCCGAAGCAGGCCCAGAAAAAACCGGCCTGCGCCAATGGCCGCTGCAACTCGCGGGTGATGTAATCGGCCCAGAACAGGGTATGCGGCAGGTAGCCGACCGCATTGAGCGCATAGGCGGCCACCAGCAGCACGACCGGCGCGGGCAAGCGCGAGCGCGCCGGGCGCGCGGGCAGGGNNCGCCCAGGATCAGCCAGGTCAGCGCCAGGCCGTACTCCATCAGGCTGGGCACGACGGTGGCGGAAGCGACGATCCCGAGGCCGACGCCGGAAAAGATCACGCCGCCGACGCGGCCGCGGCGCGCCACCGGCGTGCGCGGCAGGATCAGTACCGGCGCCTGCACCATCAGGATGGCGCCGCAGGCGCCGGCCACGGTGCGCCAGAACAGGAACCAGGGCAGCCCCCCGCCCTGCCAGCCGCAGCTGAAGAAGCTCAGCGCGCAGAGCAGCATCGACAGCCTCACCATGCGGCCCGCGCTCCAGTAGCGCGACAGCCAGGCGGCCAGGCCGATGCCGAGGAAGTAGCCGGCCAGGTTGGCCGCGCCCAGGTAGCCGGCGGCGGTGCGGCTGAACCAGGCTTGCTGCACCAGCAGGGGCAGGATCGCTACGTACGCGAAACGCCCGATGCCGACCCCGGTCAGCGTGGCGGCCATGCCGCACAGGCCGGGGCCGGCCAGCGCCAGGCGCGCGTGGGCCCTGCGCCACATGCGTCAGGTCTGGACGGAGGCAAGCTGCGCCTGCGCCTCCTCGGCCCTGCAGTGGAACGCCTCCGCTTCGGCCCGGGGCGCCGCCGCGTCGCATGCGGCGGGCGCTGCGCCGGCCGCGTTGCGCGCGGCGATGGCGTCCATCATGTTGCCGACCGCCCGTCCGGCATCGACCATGGTGGTCGAATTGGCGCCCGGCCGGGGCAGCACGAAGGTGTAGAACTTGCAGCCTTCGACCAGGGTGCCGAGCGCCCACAGGGTGGTCTGCGAGGAGCCATCCTGCGCCACGACGTTCATGTTGCGGTCGACCGTGATGCCGCCGGGGTGGAACTGGCCATTCATGAAGGGCCGCACGATCCCGCGCTGCACCAGCTTGCGCATCAGCGGCGACTTGTCTTCCAGCGGCCCGGGCAGCGAGGCGCGCCCGCGCACCAGCACGTTCGCGGGCGCAGCCTCGCCCGGCCAGCGGCCCTGCACCACGAACGATGCGCTGCCCTCGTCGAGGACACAGCTGGCGCCCGGCCCGAAATCGGCGCGCACCGTGCCGGCGTCCATCAGCGCCAGCAATTGCGCGATCCGCTCCTTGGGCGGCCCGACCGCCAGCCGGTTCATGATCGGCAAAAATTCGGACAGCACCCAGCGATGCGAGTGCTCGTACAGGCCGCCGAAGTCGATCGCGCCGCGCACCACGTCGCGCACGTCGCGCAGCACGTCGCAGGCCGATTTCACCGGGCTGTCCAGGTTGCCGAGGCATGCGTGTCCGAAGTCGCGCCACATGTGGCTGCGCAGCCAGTCGTCGAACTGGCGCCGGCTTTTCAGCGCCAGCGCCGGAACCGGCTCGACCAGCTTGTCCCACGACAGCTGCTCCCTGCGGTCGATATGGCGGTCGATCAGGGCCTGGCGCGCCGCGGCGCTGTCGCAGGCCATGAATTCGTTACTGAACATGAGGGCGGTGATCTTGTCGCGCTGCTGGTGCAGGTAGGAGAAATAGAAGGCGAACTGCATGTCGCACCACAGCAGCGGCACGATCTGCTGCTGGAAGTCGAGCTGGCCGCCGCCGGCCTGGCGCCGCAGCGCATCGAGCCTGGCGAAGGTGAGGAATTTCGGCTTGTACTGACCGAACACGCCTTTCTGGTTGACCGCGCGCGCGGTCAGCGGCAGCCCGGAGCGCGAGTACAGCAGGATTTGCGGTTCCTGGCCCGACGGGCGGTAGCGCAGCCGGCCGGCCGGCTGCATTTTTCCGCAGGCTTCGAACTTGCCGCCGCGCCCGGCGGTCAGTTGCGAGATCAGGTCGAAGCTGGTCAAGCCCATGCCTTCGATGGCGACGGTGTCGCATGCGGTCACGCTCGATACCGCGTTGCGGATCGGGTAAGGCTCGAGCACCAGCTGCAGGCGCGCATTGCGCACCCGCGCCGCGTCCACTTGCTGGGTCAGCGCGCGTTCCGATTCGCTCGGCACCTTGCGCGCATGGCCGGTGGTCAGGTAGACGAAATCGGCGGGGTAGGCGCAACCGTCGTACGACACCTGCCAGCAGTCGCCCTGCCATGCCAGGTCGTCGACCCCGGCGTAATTGTGCAGGAAGATCGTCATGTGCGGCGGCGCCAGCTTCTTCAGGTATTCGAAGCCCCAGCGCAGGTAGTCGCCGAACAGGGCGCGCGAATAATAGCCGTTGCGGTCGATCTCGCCGCCGGCCGCGTTGCCGTGCCTGCTGACGAGCCAGTCCGCAAACGACGGCCCGTACAGCAGCGGCCCGGCGCCGCGCACGGTATCGTCGGAAAACTGGGTCATCTGGCAAGCGACGGTGTTGACCAGCAAATGATCGGCCTGGTCGGTCGTGTGGCAGCCCGGGCCGAACTCCTTGCTGTCGAACAGGTACAGATCGAGCGGCGTAGCCGTCGCCTCGTTTCGGGCATACGCAATGATGCGATCGAATACCGATAAACCACGCGGCCCCAGGCCGATGATTGCGATCTTGTACATAGGATCCTCTTGGTTGGAGAGCAGCAGCAGTGCGGGAGGGTTGATCCGGAATAAGGCCAATTTCCCAAATAAATTATTTCCGANNGACCGGGCTGTAGAGTAGATACCGTCAATCAATTTCCCGGAGGAAATATGAAACCGCTTACCAGCGCCGTACTGATCGCCGCCATCGGCTTGGCCCCCTGCGCATCGGCCGCCGAGCCCTCCGAAAAGGATGCCATTGCCATGGTGGAAAAAGGCGCCGGCTTCATGAAGGCCAACGGCAAGGACGATATGATCAAGCGCATCAATTCGAAGGACGCCGATTACGTGCAAGGGGCGCTGTACCTGACCATGCGCGACCAGAAGGGCGTGATCCTGGCCAATCCGGTCAACCCGGCGATGATCGGCAAGGACCTGGTGGACGTGCCCGACGCCGACGGCAAGCTGTTCCGGCGCGAGATCCTCGAGCTGGCCAAGAGCAAGGGCAAGGGCTGGGTCGACTACAAGTTCAAGAATCCCGCCAGCGGCAAGGTCGAAGCCAAGACCACTTATATCTACCAGGTCGGCGACGTGACGCTCGAGGCGGGCATTTACAAGAAATAAGCGATAACGGCGGCGCGCCGCTTCGCCGTATCGATTTGTCACAGGCGGGAGTCTGCATGCTGAAAAAATTGCGCATTGGTCCAAAGCTACTGCTGGCGCCGGGCCTGGTCCTGATCCTGCTGATCTTCACTGCGGGCAGCGCATATTACGGCATGGTGCGGCAGAACGCGTCGCTGGAAAACCTGGTGCAGGTGCGCGCCGCGCGCCTGAAGGCGGCGGCCGACGTGTCGGGCGACGCCAAGCACGCGCACGCCAGCATCTACCAGTTGCTGGCCTGGATCAACGGCAGTTTCGCGCAGGCCCGGCTGGACGGCCTGAGCGCCGACATCGGCAACAAGCACGCCGCCATCGCCGCCCAGCTGACGGCGCTGGCCGCGGTGGCCGACCCGGCCGAACGCAAGATCATCGACGCCTGCAGCGCGGCGCTGGCGGCCTACCGCAACAGCGTGCAGGGGACGATCGACCTGGCGCAGGTCGACCAGTCGACCGCGACGGCCTCGATGAGCAAGGCGGAGAAGGAGTTCGGGCTGCTGAACCTCCGGCTGGGCCAGTTGTCCGGGCTGGAACGGGTGCTGAGCGAAAACGCGTTTGCGGCGGCAAAGTCGGACTTCCGCAACCTGGTGACGACCATGGCGGCGCTGGTGCTGCTGTCGGTCGCGCTGTCGATGCTGGCCACTTTCCTGGTGCGGCGCGCGATGCTGGGCGACATCCGCGCGATTGCCGACGTCATGGCCGAGCTGGCCGAAGGGCGCCTGGCGGTCGGCGCCGGCAACGACGGGCGCGACGAAATCGCCGCGACCTCGCGCGCGCTCGATCACACCATCGCCAAGCTGACCAACACCTTGCGCCGCATCCTCGGTTCGGTGCGCTCGATCGACACCGCTTCGCAGGAAATCGCCATCGGCAACCTGGACCTGTCGACCCGCACCGAAATGCAGGCCGGCTCGCTCGAGCAGACCGCCAGCGCGATGGAGGCGCTGACGGCGGCGGTCAAGGAAAACGCCAACAATGCACGGCTGGCCACCGAACTGGCGGCCAGCGCGGCGACCCTGGCGGCCAACGGCGGCAAGGCGGTCGACCGGGCGGTCGAGACCATGGAGTCGATCAAGGCCAGTTCGCGCAAGATCGTCGAGATCATCGGCGTGATCGACGGGATCTCGTTCCAGACCAATATCCTGGCGCTGAACGCCGCGGTGGAAGCGGCGCGCGCCGGCGAGCAGGGCCGCGGCTTCGCGGTGGTCGCCTCCGAAGTGCGCACGCTGGCCCAGCGCTCGGCGGCGGCGGCCAAGGAGATCAAGTCGCTGATCGCCGCGTCGGTCGCGATCATCGACAGCGGCAGCGCCTCGGTCAACGAGGCCGGCAGCAGCATGGGCAACATCGTCGCCTCGGTCCAGCAGGTCAACGACATCATCGCGCGCATCAGCGTGGCCAGTTCGGAGCAGGCCGACGGCATCGCCGAAGTCAATCACGCGGTCGGCCAGATGGACGACATGACCCAGCAGAACGCCGCGCTGGTGGAACAGGCCGCGGCGGCGGCGGCCAGCCTGCACGAGCAGACCATCAACCTGGCGCAGGCGGTCTCGATCTTCAAGATCGACGGCGAAACGATGGAAGACGTCGCGCCCGGCCCGCAAGCCGGCCCGGATCCGGAGCTCCAGGATCCGGCCGAACGGCGCTCGCCGCACAGCACCATGCGCGGCGCTCCGCCGCGCGCGCCGGGCAATCGCGCGGCCGCTCGCAAGAAGGCGTGAGCCGGCTCAGAACGGGCGGCTGACGAAACGCGAGCCGACCAGCCCGAAGCGCCACGGCACGTCCTTCGCTTTCGAGATGCCGATGCGCGGCCCGGCCACCACCTGCACCGGCTCGGACGGCGCCGCCAGCGTGAACGGCGGCAGCGCCAGCGCCATCGCGTTGTGCAGGCGCGACACCGCCAGCGCCTGGCACAACTTGCCGGGACCGGAGCACAGCAGGCGCTCGGGCTCGACCCCGCGCCGCTCGCGCATCCGCTCCAGGCCGGCCAGCGGCTCGAGCGCCCGGATCAGCACTCCCGCCCCATGGCCCTCTTCGCGGCAGACGAAGTTCAGGCACCAGTGGATCCCGTACGAGCGATACACATAGGCGTGGGCGGGCGCGCCGAACATCGCGCCATTCCGTTCGGTGGGGCCGGAAAAACTGTGCGAGGCGGGATCTTCGCGGTCGTAGGCTTCGGTTTCGACGATACGCCCGCCCACGCCGTCGACCAGCACGGTCACGCCCACCAGTTGGCGCGCCACCTCATGCGAGGGCGCGTGGAAATCGATTCCTGCAAGAATTGTCGTCGTCATGGGTGAATTCTAGCGCGGCGGCGCGCGCCGGCCCGCTCCGACTAGCCACAGATTGCGCCTGCCCGTGCAGGCAAACGGCCGGTGGTTTATAGTGGGAACCCTTGGGAATTAGTTCCTACAAGCATTATTGAGCATATTAATAAATGAACAACCCCGCAGTCCTGGCGCCCCCGGGCGCCGATCCGGTCGACGCGCTGATCAAGTCGATCCGGATACCTCCCCGTCCCAGCCTGCTGGCCGACCTGCAGCGCGAACTCGCCTCGGACGAGCCTTCGCCGGCGGCGATCGGTCGGATCATCTCCAGCGACGTCGGCATGTCCGGCGCCCTGCTGAAGCTGGCCAATTCCTCGTTCTACGGCGGCGCGCGCAAGGCCACCTCGATCGACCAGGCCATCGCTTTCCTCGGCATCACCCAGGTCGCGGCGCTGATGACCGGACTGCTGGCGCGCCAGGCAATCGCCGCCGACAGCGCCGCGCTGGCCGGGTTCTGGGACCTGTCGACCCGCCGCGCGCAGGCCATGGTGTTCCTGTCGCGCCGCCTGCGCATCGGCGCGCCCGACGTGGCGCACACCTTCGGGCTGTTCTGCGACACCGGGATGGCGCTGCTGCTCGAGCGCTTTCCCGACTATGGGGCGACTTTCGAAGAGGCGGCCGGCGACGCCGGGCGCCGCTTCACGATGCTCGAGGACGAGCGCCACAGCACCAACCACGCCGCGATCGGCTGCCTGCTGGCGCGTAACTGGGGCTTGTCGAGCGACGTCTCGTGGGCGATCCTGCATCACCACGACTACAGCGTGATCGACGATGCCGCCAGCGACGACGCGGTGCGCTCGCTGGTGGCGCTGTCGCTGCTGGCCGAACGCGCGCTGCAGGCCTACCAGGGGCACTCCGCGTCGATCGAATGGGACAAGGGCGGCGAGCGCGCCTGCGCCTACCTCGGGCTCTCGCCGGACGAAACCACCGACCTGCTCGACCAGCTGCTGGACTGCTTCACCGAGTAACTCGCCTGCGTCGTCCGCCGCCTGTACTACAATCGCCGTTTTACATGGCGCCGTCCCGATGGAACGTACCCGTCTTCTCGACCAGATCTTCTGGCACACCCTGACCGGGCCGCACGCGCAATACGCGTCCGGCGCCGGCGCCGCGCGCCGCTACGCGCGCGGCTTCTCGCCGATCCTCGGCTTCGCTGATTCCCAGCAGCCGGATTTCGCCGCGCTCGCCCCCTACTGCGAGGCCGGCGAGCAGTTCTACTGCGACGGCTGGAGCGGCCAGGCGCCCGACGGCTGGCGCATCGAGGCCGAATCCACCATGTTCAGGATGGTCTGGAACGGATCCGTGCCCAGCGCCGATGAAGCGCCCGGCGCGATTGCCCTCGGCCCCGAACACGCAGATCAGGCGCTCGCGCTGGCCACGCTCTGCCGCCCCGGGCCGTTCGGCCCCCGGACCATCGAACTCGGCGAGTATTTCGGCTATTTCGAGGGCGAGCGCCTGGTGGCGATGGCCGGCGAGCGAATGCACGTCGAAGGGCTGCGCGAAATCAGCGGCGTCTGCACGCATCCCGAATACCAGGGACGCGGCCTGGCGCGCCAGTTGATGGCGAAGCTGGTGCAGCGCCAGATGGCGCGCNNGACGCGCTAGTCGCCTCACCGCTTGGCGAAACCGCTCCATCGGCGCAGAAGACGCGTGAATTCAGGCGGTGTATGATGGGTGATGCTTGATGCGCGATGAGCTCCCAGGATGGCGTACCTGTTCGACGTAAATGTCCTGATCGCGCTGATTGACCCGGGCCACGTCCAGCACGACATTGCGCATNNCATTGCGCATTGTTGGCCACGCTAGCTATCCCAACTCCCCAGGATCTCCCGCCGCTGTGGCGCCTTTGTTGAGGACGATGCGCTCGCTCGACGGCCATGTATTTTGGAGTGACGACATTAGTCTGCTGGACGAAGGAACAGTAGACGCGACTCGCCTGCTCAATTCGGCGCAGACTACCGATAGCTATCTGCTCGCGCTGGCGTACGCCCATGGCGGCCAGCTGGCAACGCTTGACCGCCGCTTCGTCGTCGCCGCCGTTCACGGTGGGGCTGGCGCTCTTTGCCTGATCAGCTAGTGGCCAAGTCTTGCCCGCCATAATGAAAAAGCTCGGGATCGACGAGGAGCAGGAGCCCGGATAGATAGGTCCGGGTTACTAGTGGTGGATTCGTCGGGTCGATGAGCGAGCCCTTTCTATTTGAAATTGACCAGAGTCTTCCATGCTTGCAGTTTCTTGCCAAATGCCAGCGTATTCGCCGGACTCGACGACGGCAGGTCAATCAATACCAGCCTATCCGCAAGCGACCTGAGCCGCTTCAAACCGATTCGCGCCGAGGCCCCGCCGTTGAACCCAACTGCTCGTAGCGCTGACAGGGCGCGACACGTAATCCGATGGCGCACATCAAGACCGATCACTTTGGATATCAACATCCAGAAACGATCTTGCCGGTTGCCATAGTATTCCTGGCGGATGAGCGACCGTTCCCACGGCAAACTGCCTAAGGTTCGAGGGTGCAGTGGAAAGAATAGCTCATCTTTGAGAAAATATTAAGGGGGCCAGTTCTTGATGTTTTGGTCAATTTGACACCGCCAC
>CXWL01108465.1_pt1 | contig 12541 bp, 15 predicted proteins | sample 590931 | NCBI WGS metagenome assembly CXWL01 (sample SAMEA3498368, study PRJEB10139) | groundwater metagenome | biome: water well; material: biofilm material | place: Germany | collected 2015-04-27
ACCTTCGGGCCCAGCGTGACCTTGACCGCGTTGGCCAGGATGTTCACGCCTTCAACCATGCGATGACGCGCATCTGCGCCAAACACTACGTCTTTTGCTGCCATGTCTAATTCTCCGAATTCAGTTCAGTGTGTCGCGGGGGGGGGTCGAATTACTTCTCGACCACGGCGAAGAGGTCTTCTTCGCGCATCACCAGGAGTTCGTCGCCATCGACCTTGACGGTCTGGCCGCTGTACTTGCCGAACAGCACACGGTCACCCACCTTGATGTTCAGGGCCACGAAGTCGCCCTTCTCGTTGCGCTTGCCCGGGCCGACGGCCAGCACTTCACCTTGGTCGGGCTTCTCGGCGGCGTTGTCGGGGATGACGATGCCCGAGGCGGTCTTGGTTTCCTGCTCCAGGCGCTTGACGATCACGCGATCGTGCAACGGACGAAGTTTCATAGCATCTCCTTGATGACTCGGAACTAGCTTCCAATGGGGTTTGAGGCAATGTATGCACTCATTCACTTCACCGCTTCGGGCGACTTGTCCCTGACCGGCGGCGTTGGCACTCGCCTCAAGCGAGTGCTAGCAGAAGCATTATAGGGTTCGGGTCCCGCCTTTCAAGGGCTGGGCAATGCATCGCGCAGGATCGCTACGGCCGGGCCGCGCAGGCGTAGGCCGAAATCACGTAGCTGTTCACCACGGGGGCGCCGGTGAGCCCGTGTTCGACGGCGGGACAGCGTGTCGCCGAGCCCCGATAGAGCAAGGGGCGCTGGAACCGTCCGCAGAAGGCCCGAGCCGCCTTCGAGACTTCCTGCAAGGGCACGACGCGCGCCGAATGCCAGAAGACGATGCTGTCCTTGGTGTTCGACAGCACGGCCACGGGTGGGAAGCTCGACCCGACCGGATCCCTGAACTGGCTCGCCAGATCCAGGCCGTGCAATCTGGCGTCGATCTTCATGAGGCCCTGGACTGGAGCGACCACGGCTGTCGTGACCGCCTGAGCGGCAGTGCCGAGACGGGATGGCGCGGCGGCGGGAGCGTTGACCGAACCGGCGGCACCGTCCTGAGGATCGCAGGACCGGAACAGCGTGGCGGAGCGCGGCCCGTAGCTGTTCTCGTCGAGGCCGGCGTAGGGCATGCCCGTCGGCAATACGGGCTGGGGCGCGAAGGCTGCGCTCGAACAGGCGGCCAGCGCCAGTACCCACACGGCACCGAGGATCCAACCAGCGTTGCGCATCAGTGCCGCCGGGCCGCGTCGTCGAGGGAATCTTCGTCCGACGGCCCGGTCGCTTCGCCGACCCGATAACTTTCGCTGGCCCAGGCGCCGAAGTCGTGGTTCTTGCATCGCTCGCTGCAGAACGGGCGGGACTCGTTGCTCGGCCCGTACTCGCTCGGGCCCCCGCAAGCGGGACAGCGCACGATGCGCGGTTTGTTCGGCAGGTTCATGCGCACAGGGTCAATTCGAAGCTGGTGTCCTCGGCGCTGGGCTTGAGCCGCCCTTCGGCGTCCTGCCGCATCAGGCGGATCGAGACCATCAGGCGGTGCCCGCTGATCTCCGGCACGAAATCGTGCGCCTGCGGCAGCCGAAGGCGAAGCAGGTGATAGACGCGACCCTGCGGCAGGCTCTGCTGGAACTGCCCGCCCGGCGCCACGACCTTGTGCGGCACGCCCGAGTCGCGCAGCAAGCCGAGCAGCACCGACAGCGCTTGCGCCAGCGGCATCAGCGAACTGGCCCAGTGCAGGAGGTCCGTGCGGCGCCGCTGCGGGTCATGCTTCTGCCACGCGTAGTAGCCGGGCAGGTCGAATTCGCAGGTGCCGCCGGGAATGCTGATGCGGCTGCGGATGCTCATCAGCCACTCGTTGCCGGTCAACACGGCGCCGGCCTTTCCCGGCAGCTGGTTCAATCCGTTGAAGGCCTGGTCGACCCGGGCCAGCACGGCCTCGAGTGCCGCCTCGGAGATCGAAGGGTTGCCGCGATAGCCATTGAGCTGGGCCTTCTGGCGTTCCAGGTCCTTGAGCAGATCGGACTTGAGGTCGGCGCGCGAGGCCACGTCCATCACTTCGAAGATCGTCGCCAGCGCGTAGTGGTGATCGACCGGGGCGTCCCGCTCGATCAGTTGCCCGAGCCTGTCGAACAGGTGCTCGAGCCGCAACATCGTGCGGATGCTCTCGTTGAACGGGTATTCGTACAGGATCAAGGTCGGAGGTCCCAGGCCACTTCGATGCACGTTGCCCTGCGGCTCATTGTTTCACAGGCCTTCACGCCAACGAGTCCACAGAGACTGCACTGCACTGGCAAGTTCCGCCGTCGTGATGCCGTCGTTGAAGAGCACCGCGTCGGCCGCCCGCCGCCTGGTGTCTCGCTCGGCCTGCTGGGCGATCACGGCGCGAACGGCCTCGGCCGTCCAGCCCGAGCGCGCCATCACGCGCGTGACCTGAGTCGTCTCGCGGCAGTCGACCACGAGCACTTTGTCGAGCTGTTCCCGCCAGCGTCCGGATTCCACCAGCAATGGCACGTCGAAGACCACCGTGCCAGTATCGGCAGCAGCTGCCTGCCGCGAGGTTTCATCTCGTATCAGTGGATGCAGGATGGCTTCGAGGCGCCGTCGCGCCGACGGATCGGCAAAGGCCAGCGTGCGCATGCGGGCGCGGTCCAGTGCACCGGTGTCGTCGATCAGCTCGGGGCCGAATTCCATGGCGATGGCCCGTATCGCCAGGCCGCCGGGTTGCGTCAGGGCGCGTGCGATGGCGTCGGTGTCGACGATCGCGCAGCCGAGCTGCGCGAGCCGGTTCGCCACCGAGCTCTTGCCACTGCCGATGCCCCCTGTCAGGCCGATGCGCAACGGCGGCACACGCGGCATCGCGAAGGCCTCTTCAGGCCCAACCCAGCAGCCCGAGCACCCGGGCCGGTCCGGCCAGCATCACGGCCAGGCCCGCACCCGCGAGGAACGGCCCGAACGGCACGTAGCGTCCCGCCCGCAACGATCCGCCGAGTTTCATCACGATGCCCACCAACGCGCCGATGATCGACGCGGCCAGCACGATCGGCAGGATCATGTTGAGGCCGAGCCAGGCGCCGAGCGCGGCCAGCAGCTTGAAGTCGCCGAAGCCCATGCCTTCCTTGCCGGTGGTGAGCTTGAACAGCCAGTAGACCGACCACAACGACAGGTAGCCGACCACGGCACCCCAAACCGCGTCGGACAACGGGATCGTCCAGCCGGCGGCACTGACCACCAGTCCCGACCACAGCAGGGGCAGCGTGAGGTTGTCCGGCAGGAAGGTCGTGTCCCAGTCGATGCCCGACAAGGCGACGAGCACGGCCGCAAAGCCGCACCACAGAAGGGCCACCGGCGTGGCACCGATGCGCCAGCCGACCAGCGCGAAGAGGATGCCGGTCAGCAGTTCCACGAGCGGGTAGCGCGGCGAGATGCGCGTCTTGCACTCGGAGCATCGGCCGCGCAGCCACAGGTAGCTGAGCACGGGGATGTTCTCGTACCAGGTGATGGCATGTCCGCACGATGGGCAGCGCGAGCGCGGCCGAGACAGCGTCAACGCCTGCGCAGGCTCGATCTGCACGCCGAGCAGTTCCGCGCTCTCGGCGCGCCACTCGCGTTCGAGCATGAGCGGCATCCGGTGGATGACCACGTTCAGGAAGCTGCCGATGCACAGCCCGAACAAAGCCAGGGCCTGGGGCGTCAGCAGCCCCTGCAGCGACTGCGCGTCCATCGGGCGCGCGTCAGACGACCTGGCCCAGCTTGAAGATCGGCAGGTACATCGACACGACGATGCCGCCGATCAGCGTTCCCAGGATCACGATGATGAATGGCTCCATCAGGCTGGACAGGCCCTTCACCGCCTCGTCGACCTCGTCCTCGTAGAACTCCGCGGCCTTGCCGAGCATCTGGTCGAGCGCGCCGGACTCTTCGCCGATGGCGCACATCTGGATGACCATGGTCGGGAACACGCCGGTCGTCTGCATCGAGGTGGTCAACGCCGAGCCTGTGGAGACATCCTTCTGGATCTGCTCGGTGGCCTCCTGGAAGACCGCGTTGCCGGACGCGCCCCCCACGGAGTCGAGGGCTTCCACCAGCGGCACGCCGGCGGCGAACATGGTCGACAAGGTGCGTGTCCAGCGCGCGATGCACGACTTGTTGACCAGGTCGCCGAATACCGGCACACGCAGAAGCAGGCGGTCCATGGCCTTCTGCATGCGCGGCGAGCGCTTCCACGACTCGAAGAAGAAGTAGCCGCCGCCGCCGATGACACCGAAGATCAGGTACCAGTACTTGACGAAGAACTCGGACAGTCCGATGACGAACAGCGTGGGCGCCGGCAGGTCGGCGCCGAACGACTTGAAGACGTCCTTGAAGGCCGGAATCACGAAGATCATGATGATCGCGAGCACGACGAACGCCACCACCAGCACGGCGACCGGATAGATCAGCGCGGACCTGATCTTGTTCTTCAGCGCCATGGTCTTTTCCTGGTAGATCGCCAGGCGATCCAGCAGGGCTTCCAGAATACCACCGGCTTCGCCAGCCTCCACCAAGTTGCAGTAGAGCGCATCGAAGTACAAGGGGTGCTTGCGGAACGACGCCGACAAGCTCGTGCCGGTCTCGACGTCAGAGCGGATATCCGTCAGCAGTCGGGTCATCTTCGGGTTGCTGCTACCGCGTGCCACGATGTCGAAGGACTGGATCAGCGGGACGCCGGCCTTCATCATCGTCGCGAGTTGTCGTGTGAAGACGGCGATGTCCTTCTGCTTGATCGAGCGGCCGCCGCTGAGGCGGCGCTTCTTGACCTTCGTGGTGAGGATGCCCTGCCGGCGCAGGCTGGCGCTGACCATGGCCTCACCGCCGGCGCGCATCTCACCACGAACGATCTTGCCGTTCTTGTCCTTGCCTTCCCATTCGAAGACGAGTTCCTTGATGTTCTTTGCTGCTGCCGCAGTGGCCATGTTCGTTCCGGGAGGTTGCCCCCCGCCCTTCGATTGTCACGGTCTATTCGTTGGTCACCGAGATGACTTCTTCAAGTGTCGTCACCCCGGCACGGACCTTGATGAGGCCTGACTGTCGCAGGTCTCGCACGCCTTCGCGCTGGGCCTGCGACGCCAGATCCATGGCGGTGCCTTCCGCGAGGATCAGGCGCTGGACCTCTTCGGAGATCGGCATCACCTGATAGATGCCAACGCGTCCCTTGTAGCCGTTGCTGCACGCGGAGCAGCCGACCGCACGGTACGGCTTCCAACTGCCGTCGAGATCGGTTTCCTGGAAGCCTGCCTTCAGCATGGCCTCTCGCGGATAGTCTGCCGGTGTCTTGCAGTTCTCGCAGAGCTTGCGGCCCAGGCGCTGCGCCGTGATCAGCAGCACCGCAGAAGCAATGTTGAACGGCGCCACGCCCATGTTCAGCAGGCGCGTCAGCGTCGTCGGTGCGTCGTTGGTGTGCAGCGTCGACATGACCATGTGGCCGGTCTGGGCCGCCTTGATCGCGATGTCTGCGGTCTCGAGGTCGCGGATTTCGCCGACCATGATCACGTCAGGATCCTGGCGCAGAAAGGATTTCAGCGCGGCTGCGAAGGTCAGCCCCGCCTTGTCGTTCACGTTGACCTGGTTGATGCCGGGAAGGTTGATTTCCGCCGGATCCTCGACCGTCGAAATGTTGACACCCGGTTGATTGAGGATGTTGAGGCACGTGTACAGCGAGACGGTCTTGCCGCTGCCGGTCGGGCCGGTCACGAGCACCATCCCATAGGGCCGCTGGATGCACTTGAGCAGCCTGTCCTTTTCGATCTTCTCGTAGCCCAGGGCTTCGATGCCCAGCTTCGCGCTGGACGGATCCAGGATACGGATCACGATCTTCTCGCCAAACAGCGTCGGCAGCGTGCTGACGCGGAAATCGATCGCCTTGCTGCCGAACTTCAGCTTCATCCGCCCGTCCTGGGGCACGCGCTTCTCGGCGATGTCCAGGCGCGAGATCACCTTGATGCGTGAAGCGAGCTTGTCCTTGATCGCGATGGGAGGCTGAGTGATCTCGCGCAGCTCGCCGTCGACACGGAAGCGCACGCGATAGTGGTACTCGTAAGGCTCGAAATGGAGGTCGGATGCCCGTGCGTTGATCGCGTCGATCAGCATCTTCTGCAGGAAGCGGACGACCGGCGCGTCCTCGACATCCGAGGTGGCCTCGGATTCCTGCGGCGTCGTGACATCGTCAGTGACATCGAACTCGAAGTCACCCGACGACAAGGACTCGAGCGCCTCCGAGGCGCTCGCACCCGTGGATTCAAGGATCTTGCCGAGCTTGTCGTGCTCGACGATGACCCACTCCGGCGAAAGCTGAGTGGCGAACTTGATGCGCTCGACGGCCTCCTGGTCGGTGGGGTCAGCGCCACCGATGAACAGACGATTGCCCCGTTTGCCCAGCACCACGATCTGGTACTGGAATGCCAGCTTGGCATCGATGACGTTCTTGGGCAGCTTCTGGACGTCGATCGCTCCGAGATCCAGAAGTGGCAGGGCGAGTGCCGCGGAGAGAGTGTGTGCCAGATCCGCTGGAGCCACCGCCCCGGCGGCAATCACCGAAGAAATGAAGCTGGTCTTCTTCTCCTTGGAACTCTTGACCAGGTCTTCGGCGGTCTTCGCGTTCAAGCGACCGGCGTGCACCAACACCCGCGCCACTCCGGAGAGGGCCGACTGGGGGGCTTCTGCCAATGTGTCCACGGTGGATGGAGTGCCGCTAGGTTGCTCTGAACCGGATCATGATCGCTGATCCGCCGGGCACTGTAAACGACTGGGGGGGCGGGCAAAGCCAACAATTCCCGCGCGTTCTTGCCCGAAGATGCAACAAAATGAAGCGCGGGCGGGTTCTGAGTCGCAGAAGATTGGTCGGGGTGAGAGGATTCGAACCTCCGGCCTCTACGTCCCGAACGTAGCGCTCTACCAGGCTAAGCTACACCCCGNNCAGAAGGATCGATCCACCGACCGAACGCAGAATTCTAGCAGAGCTTCGCGGTACACCGAAGGCAGCAGTTGCGACAGTTGGGCCGCCGCCTGCTCGGCCTCGCGACGAGCGGCCTCCCGGGTGGCCGCGATCGCCCCGGTGCGGCGGACGATCTCCACGATGTCCGCGAGACGGGCGACTTCGCCTTGTTCGATGGCGTGGCGAATGATGCTGCGCTCCTCCTGGCTGCCCTGTTCCATCGCCAGCAGGAGCGGCAGGGTGGGCTTCCCCTCGCGAAGGTCGTCTCCGACGTTCTTTCCGAGTTGCGCGGTCGTGCCCTCGTAGTCGAGCAGGTCGTCGACGAGCTGGAAGGCGGTGCCGAGCGAACGGCCGTATGCAGCGCAAGCCTCTTCCACCTCGGGGCCTGCTTCGGCGAGCACCGCGCCAAGCCGGGCGCTGGCTTCGAACAGCTTTGCGGTCTTGAAGCGGATGATCCGCAGGTACTCCGGCACCGAAATGTCGGCGTCGTGCATGTTCATCAGCTGAAGCACTTCACCTTCGGCGATGACATTCGTGGCATCGGCCAGCACTTCCAGGACGCGCATCCGATCCACCGACACCATCATCTGGAAGGCGCGCGAGTAGACGAAGTCCCCGACGAGAACGCTCGCAGCGTTGCCGAACAGTGCATTCGCAGTCTGGCGTCCACGTCGCAGGGCCGATTCATCGACCACGTCGTCGTGCAGCAGCGTTGCCGTGTGGATGAATTCGACGGTCGCCGCGAGCTCGAAACGTTCCGGACCTCGGAAGCCCAGCGCGTTCGAGAACAGCAGCACGAGCATCGGGCGGATGCGCTTGCCGCCGGCGCCGATGATGTACTCGGCGATCTGATTCACGAGTACCACGTCGGAAGCCAGTCGACGCCTGATCACTGAGTCCACTTCCAGCATGTCGGCCGCCACGAGTCCGGCGACCTCAGGGTTCGTGGCGAGTGGGGTTTGAGGCGAGGACTTCACTTGGCATGGGGCCCGTAGGGGTCGCGTGATTATAGGAACCGCGTTTCGGGGGGCCGAGCGTGTGGCGCGTCCTGCGGGCGAACAGACCATCGTGCGAGGCCGCTCGCGTGCTATACTGAAAGGCTCTGCGCGTAAAGCAGGGTGTTCTGGCGTTGTCGAAGCCAGGGCAATTCGAGAAAGGGCTGATATGTACGCGGTCATAAAAACCGGTGGCAAGCAATATCGTGTTGCTGCCGGCGAAAAGATCAAGGTAGAACAGATTGCTGCGGACGTTGGCCAAGAGATCACGATCGACCAGGTTCTTGCTGTCGGCAACGGCGCAGATCTGAAAGTCGGGACTCCCTTGGTGGCGGGTGCCAGCGTGAAGGCCACTGTGGTGGCACACGGCAAGCACGACAAGGTGCGCATCTTCAAGATGCGTCGCCGCAAGCACTATCAGAAGCATGGCGGTCACCGCCAGGCCTTCACCGAGCTGGAGATCGGCGCCGTCAGCGCCTGATCCACTAGCCACTCAAGTCAAGGAGTCAGAACATGGCACAGAAAAAGGGCGGCGGTTCCACCCGCAATGGCCGTGATTCGAAGCCCAAGATGCTGGGCGTCAAGGTCTTCGGCGGTCAGACCATCCCGGCGGGATCGATCATCGTGCGCCAGCGTGGCACCAAGTTCCATGCCGGCACGAACGTCGGCGTGGGCAAGGACCACACGCTGTACGCGTTGGTCGACGGCGAGGTGAAGTTCGCCGTCAGGGGCCCGCTGAATCGCCAGACCGTCAGCGTCANNCTGCTGGGCTGTCTTTTCCTGGCCAACAACTTCGGGCTGCTGGAGTGGCGCTGGTTGCGACAGTGGTGGCCGCTGGCCCTGATCGCCGTCGGCGTGTGGTCGGTCATCGACCACCGCCCGGGAGATCGCCGCCCATCGCAGGACGTGGACAAGCGATCATGAAGTTCGTCGACGAGGCCACCATCGACGTCGTGGCCGGCAACGGCGGCAACGGCTGCGCCAGCTTCCGCCGCGAGAAGTTCATCCCCTTCGGCGGACCGGATGGCGGCGATGGCGGACGCGGCGGCAGCGTGTTTGCCGTCGGCGACCGCAACCTCAACACACTCATCGACTTCCGCTATGCCCGTCGCCACGAGGCGCGCAACGGCGAAAACGGCCGCGGCTCAGACCAGTACGGCGCCGCGGCCGACGACATCGTGCTGCGCATGCCGATGGGCACGATCATCAGCGATGCAGAAACCGGCGACGTGATCGCAGAACTGCTGGTGCCGGGCGAGAAGGTCCTGATCGCCAAGGGTGGCGACGGGGGCTTCGGCAATCTGCACTTCAAGAGCAGCACCAACCGTGCGCCGCGGCAGAAGACGAGCGGCTGGCCCGGCGAAAGCCGCAAGCTTCGGCTGGAACTGCGCGTGCTGGCCGACGTCGGCCTGCTGGGCATGCCCAATGCCGGCAAGTCGACGCTGATCGCAGCCATCTCGAACGCCAAGCCGAAGATCGCCGACTATCCCTTCACCACGCTTCACCCGAACCTGGGCGTGGTGCGCGTCGGCCCGGAGAAGAGTTTTGTCGTCGCCGACGTTCCCGGACTGATCGAAGGCGCGGCAGAGGGCGCCGGGCTGGGTCACTATTTCCTGCGGCATTTGCAACGCACGCACCTTCTGCTGCACATCGTCGACCTCGCGCCGTTCGACGACGCCGTCGACCCGGTGGCGCAGGCGCGCGCCATCGTCGCCGAACTGAAGAAGTACGACCCCAAGCTTCACGCCAAGCCTCGCTGGCTGGTGCTCAACAAGCTCGACATGGTGCCGGAGGAAGAGCGCCAGCGCCGCGTGAGCGAGTTCGTGCGCCGCTTCCGCTGGAAGGGCCCGGTCTTCGAGATCTCTGCCCTGACGCGCGCCGGCTGTGAGGGCCTCGTGCGCGCGGTCTACGAGCACGTGGCCAGGCTTCGCAACGTGACGCCGGAGGACCCGGACCCTCGCTTCGATGCCGTCTCCGACGGAACCACGCCATGAGTCAGGCGCTGGCCGGCGCCCGGCGCATCGTCGTGAAGGTCGGCTCCAGCCTGGTCACCGACGAGGGGCGCGGTGTCGACGCCGAGGCGATCGGGCAGTGGTGTCGTCAGATGGCTGCACTGGCGCGTGAAGGCCGCGAACTGGTGATGGTGTCCAGCGGCGCGATCGCCGAGGGCATGAAGCGCCTGGGTTGGGCGGTACGGCCGAAGGAAGTGCACGAGTTGCAGGCCGCCGCCGCGGTCGGGCAGATGGGGCTGGCGCAGATCTACGAGTCCAAGCTGCGCGAGCACGGCATGCGCAGCGCGCAGGTGCTGCTCACGCATGCCGACCTCGCCGATCGCGAGCGTTACCTGAATGCCCGCTCGACGCTGCTCACGCTGCTGGGGCTGGGCGTGCTGCCGGTGATCAACGAGAACGACACCGTCGTCAACGACGAGATCAAGTTCGGCGACAACGACACGCTGGGCGCACTGGTGGCGAACCTGATCGACGCGGACGCGCTGGTCATCCTGACCGATCAGAAGGGCCTGTACACCGCCGATCCGCGCAAGGACCCGGCCGCCGAGTTCGTTCACGAAGCACGCGCCGGCGATCCGGAACTCGAGCGCATGGCCGGCGGTGCCGGGTCGAGCCTTGGGCGCGGCGGAATGATCACGAAGATCCTCGCGGCCAAGCGTGCGGCAGGCAGCGGCGCGAGCACCGTCATTGCCTGGGGTCGCGAGCCCGACGTGCTGGTGCGGCTCGCCGGTGGCGAAGCCATCGGCACGGCGCTGATCGCGGCCACTCCGAAGCTCGCAGCGCGAAAGCAATGGATGGCCGACCACCTGCAGTTGCGGGGAACGCTGATCGTCGATGCAGGCGCCGCCAAGAAGGTGCGCGACGAAGGCAAGAGCCTGCTGCCGATCGGGGTGGTCGACGTGCAGGGGGAGTTCCATCGGGGCGACGTCATCGCCGTGCGCGGACCCGAAGGCGCGGAGATCGCGCGCGGCCTGGCGAACTACAGCAGCGCCGAGGCGCGTCTCATCGCGCGCAAGCCGTCGACGGAGTTCGAGCGCCTGCTCGGCTACAGCGCCGAGCCAGAAATGATCCACCGCGACAACCTCGTGCTCGTCTAGGAGCGCGAGGCGCATGCCTCAGTCGACGGAGCCCGCAGGCGGCTCGCCTTGTTCATCGAGGGCGCCGTCGTCCTCGATCCGGTGGTGGGGCCGCAGCCCCGAGCGCAGGTAGCGGTTGTGGTAGTGGCTGCGCGGCAGAAAGCGTGCAAGCTCCGTCAACGCCATCTGGTAGACGTCACGCTTGAAGTCGATCACCACCTCGAGCGGTACCCAGTACTCGTTCCAGCGCCAAGCATCGAATTCCGGGTGGTCGCTCGCGCGCAGGTTCATGTCGCTGTCGCGGCCGGTGAGCTGCAGCAGGAACCAGATCTGCTTCTGCCCGCGATAGTGCCCGCGCGCATCGCGGCGGATGTAGTGGTCGGGAACCTCGTAGCGCAACCAGTCCCGCGTGCGCGCGACGATGCGCACATGCTCGGGCATCAGCCCCACCTCTTCGTGGAGCTCGCGGAACATCGCCTGCTCAGGCGTCTCGCCGTGCTTGATGCCCCCTTGCGGGAACTGCCAGGAGTGGGTGCGTATTCGTTTGCCCCAGAAAACCTGGTTCTTGTGGTTGAGCAGGATGATGCCGACGTTGGGTCTGAACCCCTCACGGTCGAGCATAATCAACCCCGAATTTCGCTAGTTCAAATCATTATTGCATCGGTGTGACGGGAATCAACCCCTTGGGTTTCCCGCATCCGCACACGCTGCCACCCCCCAATGAAAGCCACCCAGTTCTTCGTCTCGACCCTGAAGGAAGCGCCTGCGGATGCCGAGGTCGCAAGCCACAAGCTGATGATGCGTGCGGGCATGATCAAGCGGCTGGGCGCGGGCATCTACAGCTACATGCCGATGGGGTTGCGCGTGATCCGCAAGGTCGAGCAGATCATCCGCGAGGAGATGAATCGCGCCGGGGCCGTCGAGCTCCTGATGCCCGTGGTGCAGCCTGCAGAACTCTGGCAGGAGACCGGCCGCTTCGAGAAGATGGGCCCGGAGCTGCTGCGCGTGAAGGACCGCCATGAGCGCGACTTCATCATCCAGCCCACGTCGGAAGAAGTCATCACCGACATCGCGCGCCAGGAACTGCGCAGCTACAGGGCGCTGCCNNCCTCCGCGCCGTGGCCGCCGACACCGGCGCCATCGGCGGAGATCGCTCGCACGAGTTCCAGGTGATTGCCGACACGGGCGAAGACGCGATCGTCTACTGCCCGGGGTCGGACTACGCGGCCAACATCGAGCTCGCCGAGGCCCTGGCCCCGACCGCACCGCGCGGCGCGGCAACGCAAGCGCTGCACAAGACGCCGACGCCTGGAAAGAGCACCTGCGAAGACGTCGCCATGCTGCTGGGCCTGTCGCTGCAGCGCACGGTGAAGTCGCTCGTGCTCGCCACCGACGAGCGCAGCCCGTCCGGTGACGTGCTGCGCACCACCGTGTGGCTGCTGCTCGTGCGCGGCGACCACCAGCTCAACGAGGTGAAAGCCGGCAAGGTGGCGGGTC
>CXWL01124013.1_pt1 | contig 12541 bp, 8 predicted proteins | sample 590931 | NCBI WGS metagenome assembly CXWL01 (sample SAMEA3498368, study PRJEB10139) | groundwater metagenome | biome: water well; material: biofilm material | place: Germany | collected 2015-04-27
GCGTTACGATTATCATACGCGACTTTAGGAACTTTCATGAAATATCCAAAAGAGAGTTTACCTAAAAAACCAACTTCAAATATTTGCGATAAAAAATACGGATTCTTTCAACAAGACAAAAAATTCTTTCAAGAAGTTGCCGCCGAATTAGGTATGATTTCGAATAAAACCAATCCAGATGTGGGTTATTTCCGTCATCCATTAGCTTTTTTAGTAGAAGCGGCTGATGATATTTGCTATACAATTATTGATTTTGAAGACGGAATAAAACTCGGATTAATCAATGAAGATTTCGCTTTAGAATATTTAATTAAATTGGTTCAAAAATCAATAGATTCTAAAAAATATAACGAATTAAAAACCAAAGAAGATCGTATTAGTTATTTGCGTGCGTTGGCAATTGGAAGTTTAATTAACGATGCCGTTTCTATATTTATGGAAAATGAATTGGCTATTTTAAAAGGAGAATTTTCAGTTTCTTTAATGGATAAAAGTCAATACAAAGCGCAAATTTCAGATATTATAAATATTAGTGTGAAAAATATTTATCAGTCTAAAGAAGTCATTGAAAAAGAAATTATTGGTTACAAAGTGATTCATACTTTGTTAGATGTTTTTATTAATGCTTACATCAATACTTCAAACAATTCGGCAACCAATTCAGATAAATTAATCATGAATATCTTACCTGAAAAGTACAAAAGCCATAAAGAAACCATGTATGATAAATTGCTAAACATTTGTCAATTTATTTCTCTATTAACCGACGGAAAAGCAATTGAAATTTATAAAATTATTAATGCCTCTAAAATATGATTAAGATAAGATTAAGATAAAATCAACAAAAAAGTTGTTTTTTGTTTATAAAATGTTAATTTTGAGTCCTTAACAAATTAACAACCTACTAATTATGAAAAAACAATTACTTTTTGTTTTTATGTTTTTTGCCTCGTTTGGATTTTCTCAAAACCCAAGTCAAAAAATACAAAGTTACATTAATGGTAACTATAGTAAACTAAATATTAGCCCATCAGAGCTTAATAATTGGATTCTAGAAACAGAGACAAGTTCAGAATCTACTGGAATTACAAATTATCTTGTTTTGCAAACCGCTAATGGAGTAAAAATTGATAATAATTTCATGTATTTCTGGATTAAAAATGGTGAAATTATTAATACTCCAGAGGGTTTTATTAATAATACTTCACAGAAAGCCAATCTTACTCAGCCGTTAATCAATGTTTTAGACGGATTCTCAAAAGCTTTGATAAGTGTTGATGAAACAGCTTTTACATCAACTATTATTAAATCAGAAAACAATAAATATAAATTATCTAATGGAGCTTTAAATGAAGATTTAGTTTCAGCAGAATTAGTTTATTTTCCAGCTCAAAATGGTGATTTGATTTTAACTTGGAACTATGAGTTTTATTCTCAGAATTCGAACCATTTATGGAAAGTTAGAATTGATGCTGCAAATGGAAATCTATTAGAAAAAAGAGATTTAGTGACTAGATGTTCATTTGGTCCAAAACATAATCACTCAGCATGTTTGCCAATTAAAGAATATAGCTTTGAAAAGTCAGTTTTTAAAGATGCTGATGCAGCTACTTTGTTAACTCCAGGAACAACTAATTATAGAGTTATTCCTTTTAATTATGAAAGCCCAAATCATTCTCCAAGACTTTTAATTACAAACCCAGAAGCAACAACGGTTTTAGCGCCTTCTACAAATGCGGCTTCACCTAATGGTTGGCACAATACAAATACTGCAATCGGAGGAGGTTCTGGTACTACACAATATGGTATTACTCGTGGTAATAATGCTTTTGCAAAAGATGATTTCGATGGAAATAATACCGGAGGAACTTCTCCTTCTGGAGGAACATACCCTAATTTAACTTTTGATTTTCCTTATCCAGGAAATAGCGTTGCTGCAAATACTTATATAAGTGCTGCTGTAACTAACTTGTTTTATATGAATAATATAATGCATGATTTGTGGTATCAATATGGATTTACAGAAGCAAATAGAAATTTTCAGGTAGCAAATTATGGAAGAGGTGGCGCTGGAAATGATGCGGTAAATGCAGAAGCACAAGATGGTTCGACTTTAGCAACTCCAAATTTAAATAATGCCAATTTTGCAACTCCAGGTGATGGTTCTGCTCCAAGAATGCAAATGTATTTATGGGATCAAAATCCGCCTAAATTATTAGTTAATACTGGTTCGTTAGCAGGGACTAATTATAGTTTAAATGACAATGCTTTTAATCCTGGACACGTTGATTTACCTGTTGCGCCAGCAGCATTAACTAATAACTTAGTTTTATATGTTGATGGAACACCAGATACATCTGATGCTTGTGAAGCGCCAACAAATGCTGCTGCATTAAATGGTAAAATTGCTGTTATTAGAAGAGGAACATGTTCATTTGTTATAAAAGTAAAAGCAGCCCAAGTTGCAGGTGCAATTGGTGTAATAGTTGTTAACAACGTTGAAGGCGGAATAAGTATGGGTGGAGCAGATGCAACAATTGTAATACCTGCTGTAAGTATGTCTTTAGCAGATGGAGAAGCTTTAATTGCTTCAATGGCTGCAGGAACTGTTAATGTAAGTATTTCTGTTCAAGATGGAACCTATGTTAATGGTGATGGTGATTTTGATAATGGTGTTATAGCTCATGAATACGGACATGGTGTTTCAACAAGATTAGTTGGTGGTGGTGCTGGATTAAATTCATCAGAACAGCCAGGTGAAGGATGGTCAGATTGGTTAGCGCTTATGATGCAAATTAAACCAGGTGATACTAGAAATGACGCTAGAGGTATTGGTACGTTTGCTGTAAATGAGGCTACTACCGGACCTGGGATCAGACAATATAGATATGCTACAAATATGACTGTAAATCCTCATACATTTGCGAGTACAAATACAATGTTTCTTACCGATGTAAATGGTAATGAATCGATTAATGTTCATGCTGTTGGATCTGTTTGGTGTGTGATGTTATGGGATTTAGCTTGGAATTATATTGATCAATATGGTTATGATTCAAATATTTATAATGGAACTGGAGGTAATAATAAAGTAATGCGTTTAGTAATCGATGCGATGAAATTGACACCTGCAAATCCTTCATTAATTCAATGTAGAAATGCAATTATTCAAGCAGATCAGAATTCTACAAATGGACAAAACTATTGTATGATTTGGGAAACATTTGCAAGAAGAGGAATGGGTGTAAATGCTAATTCTGGTTCAAATAATGGTGTTGCAGGAATTCAAGATCAAGTAGAAGATTTTACAGAGCCTGTACCTGGTGCTACTCCAGCAACAGGATCAAACTGTGTATTAGCTAATGATTATTTCCAAAACAGAGATTTGTTTAGAATTTATCCTAATCCAACAAATGGATTGTTAAATATTAATATTGCTAATTATGTTGGTGAACTTCAAATTAATGTTTACGATCTTAATGGAAGACAAGTTTATAATCATAACGTAACTGATTTTAATAATACAAATGCAGTAAACTTAGAGTCTTTATCTTCAGGAATTTATGTATTAAAACTTCAAGGTGAAAGCTTAAATTATTCAGAAAAAATTATTGTAGAATAATTTCTTTTATAAATAATAAATAAAAAAAACACAAAAATCCTGTTTATTGTTATAATAAACAGGATTTTGTTTTTTTTAACAGAAAAAAAATTGGAAATCCCATGTAAAATTATATTTTTGGGTTTTATAAATAACTAACTATAACCAAATTAACATGAAAAGAATATTACTTCTATGTGTTTTTTTGTTAGCTTCTTTTGGGTATTCCCAGAATCCAACACAAAAAATACAAAACTACATTAACCAAAACAAAGAAAAACTGAATATTAATAATTCAGAAGCTTTAAATTGGTTAATTGCTTCTGAAACAAGTTCAGAGACGACGGGTATTACTAATTACTTAGTAATGCAGACTTATAATGAAATTAAAGTAGATAATACTTTTATTTATTTTTGGATTAAAAACGGAGAGGTGATTAATTCGCCAGAAGGTTTTATTTCAGGTGTAGCTTCAAAAATCAACACTACAAATACATCTTTTGGTGTTGTAGAAGGTTTTTCAAAAGCGCTACTTAAATTAAATGAAAATAATATTACATCTAGTATAATTTCTTCTGATAAGAATAAATATAAATTAACTAACGGAGCTTTAACTGAAGATAATGTTAATGCTGAATTAGTTTATTTTCCAAATCAAGAAGGTGATCTAGTTTTATCTTGGAGCTATGAATTTTATTCTCAAGATGCTAAACATTTATGGAAAGTTAAAATTGATGCTTCAAATGGAGATTTATTAGAAAAAATTGACTTAGTTCATAACTGTAGTTTCGGGCCAAGACATAATCATTCTGCTTGTACTAGTTCAGTAAAAAGCTTTGATTCTAGTAAATTGTTTAAGGAAGAGTCAGTTCAATCTGTTTTAACTCCTGGAACAACAAATTATAGAGTTATTCCTTTTAATTATGAAAGCCCAACTCATTCTCCTAGACAGTTAATTACAAATCCAGAAGCAGCTACTGCTTTAGCGCCTTTGTTAGTTGCAGCTTCTCCAAATGGATGGCATAATGCAAGTACTACTGTTGGTGGAAGTACTGCTGCAGCTTTATTTGGATATTCAAGAGGTAATAATGCATTTGCATATTCAGACTACACTAATGTAAATCCTGCTACTCCAACAACATATGCAAATGCATCTGCTGGAACCTATCCGAATTTAACATTTGATTTTACATATGGTGGAAATGGAGTGGCTGCGTCAACTTATATTAATGCAGCAATAACTAACTTGTTTTATCAAAATAACATCATGCATGATTTATGGTATCAGTATGGTTTTAATGAAGCAAATAGAAATTTCCAAATTGCAAATTATGGAAGAGGTGGTGTAGGAAATGATGCTGTTAACGCGGAAGCTCAGGACGCTTCACAATCAACAACGCCAGCATTTAATAATGCAAATTTTTCAACACCTACAGATGGAAGTAAACCAAGAATGCAAATGTATTTGTGGAATGTTGGACCTGCGCCAAGATTTTTAACAATTAACTCACCTGCTTCAATTGCTGGTGAATACTTAGCTACAAATAATGCGTTTAATCCAGGTAATGTGGCTTTATTGCCATCGCCAGGTGTAACTCAAGATTTAGTTTTATATGATGATGGTACGCCTGATAACTCAGATGCTTGTACTGGTGCAACAAATGGAGCTTCATTAAGTGGTAAAATTGCGGTAATTAGAAGAGGAACTTGTCCGTTTATTGATAAAGTAAAAAATGCTCAAAATGCAGGAGCTATTGCAGTTATTGTAGTAAATAATGATACGGCTAATCCAGATATATTAGTAAACATGGGTGGTGCTGATGCGTCAATTACTATTCCTGCTATCTTTGTTTCATACAATGTTGGAGAAGCAATTATTGCTCAAATGGCACTTGGAACGGTTAATGGTAAAATTAAAAATGACCCAACTGGATTTATAAATTCTGATGGTGATTTTGATAATGGAGTTATTGCTCATGAATACGGACACGGTATATCAACAAGACTTGTTGGTGGTGGTGGTGGAATGAGTGGTTCTGCTGAGCAACCAGGTGAAGGTTGGTCTGATTGGTTATGGTTAATGATGCAAATTAAAGCTGGAGACACAAGAAACGATGCTAGAGGAATTGCAACTTTTGCTGTGAATGAACCAACTAATGGACCTGGAATTAGAGAATATAGATATTCAACGAATATGGCAGTAAATCCTCATACTTTTGGTGATACAAATGATATGTGGTATACAGATACAGAAACCGGATTTGATAGAGTAGATGTTCATGGTTTAGGATCTGTTTGGTGTGTGATGTTATGGGATTTAGCATGGGATTATATTGATAAATATGGGTATGACTCAAATATTTACAATGGAACTGGAGGTAATAATAAAGTTATGCGTTTAGTAATTGATGCGATGAAATTAACACCAGCAAACCCTTCTTTAATTCAATGTAGAAATGCAATTATTCAAGCAGATCAAAACTCTACATCTGGACAAAACTATTGTATTATTTGGCATGCATTTGCAAGAAGAGGACTTGGTGTGAATGCAACTTCTGGATCAGTATCTGGAGTATCTGGAGTTCAAGATCAAGTTGAAGATTTTACAGAACCAGTTCCAGGAGCAACTCCTGCAACAGGATCAAACTGTATTTTAGCTAATGATTATTTCCAAAATAGTGATTCATTCAAAATTTATCCTAATCCATCAAACGGATTGGTAAACATTGATATCGCTAATTACGTTGGTGAACTTCAAATTAATGTTTATGACCTTAATGGAAGACAAGTTTATAGCCAAAACGTATCAAACTTTAATAATTCAAATGCAATTAATTTAGAGTCGTTATCAACAGGAGTTTATGTTTTAAAACTTAACGGTGAAAACTTAAACCATTCTGAGAAAATTATTTTAGATTAAGTAAAATAATATTAAGCATAAAAAAACCTGTCTAGAAATAGACAGGTTTTTTGTTTTTTATGATTTATTATATTTTACGATTTATATTTTAAAGGTAAATACACTACTTTTTTGGTTTCGAAAAATTCTTCTTCAAAAAATTCTGGTAAGTCATATAATTGAACCGTTTTATATGCAGCTAATTCTTCAGTTAAATCACCACCTTTCAAATATAAGATTCCGTTTTTCAATTCGTGTGTAGAATTCTTTTTCGTTTTATCCTTAATCCATTTTACGAAATCAGGCATATTAGTAACCGCTCTACTCACAATAAAATCGAATTCTTCTTTTACTAATTCAGCTCTTTTTTGTTCTGCTTTTACGTTTTTTAAACCTAAACCTTGAGCGACTTCATTTACCACTTTTATTTTCTTAGCAATAATGTCAATCAAATAAAATTTCGTTTCAGGAAACATAATAGCTAACGGTATTCCAGGAAAACCGCCGCCAGTTCCTACGTCTAAAATCTTAGCGCCAGGATTAAATTGTATTACTTTAGCAATTCCTAAAGAATGTAATACATGTCGTGAATATAATTCATCTATGTCTTTTCTAGAGATTACATTAATTTTTGAATTCCAATCACTATATAAATCGTACAATTTTGTGAATTGTTCAATCTGTAAGGGAGTTAAATCGGGGAAATATTTTAAAATCAGTTCCAAATCGTTTATTTTTTTTGCAAAAATACAATTTTTATGTGATATGATATTTATCATAATTTTTTTTGGAGAAATATTAGTACATTTGCACATTAAATAAATTTTTATGGAAATTAAATCTCCAACCTTTTCTAGATTAGATAAAGCACAGTTTTTTAAGACTCTAAACAAAAGGGTTAATGAATATTTCAAAGAAAAAAACATTGAAAAAACAGGAAACTGGAAGCTGCATTTGAAAACATTTATAATGTTTGCATTGTTTTTTGTGCCATTTTTTGTCATTTTCTTTATTAAAGTTCCAACTTTAGTATATTTATTAGCATCTATTGTTATTGGAATCGGTATGGCTGGAGTAGGAATGAATGTGATGCATGATGGAAATCATGGTTCGTATTCTTCTAAAACTTGGTTGAATAAAATTATGGGCGGAAGTATTTATATTTTAGCTGGTAATGTTTACAACTGGCAAGTACAACATAATGTATTACACCATACTTATACCAATATTCCTGGTCACGATGAAGACTTAGATGCTGGTCGTGTAATCCGTTTCACAAAAGAAGCAACTTGGTATAAATTCCACGCTTTTCAACATTATTATTCTATCTTTTTATATGGTTTATTAACTATTAACTGGTGTTTAACTACTGATTTCAAACAAATGGGTGGTTACCTAAAAAGAAAATTATCTTACGGAAGTCAACCAAATCCTGCTAACTTATGGACAGGTTTAGTGATTTCTAAAATTGTGTATTTTGGATTTTGGATTGTATTGCCATTACTATTTAGTGTAGCTAGCTGGTGGGTAATTTTACTTGGATTTTTCATTATGCATTATACTGCTGGAATGATTTTAAGTGTGGTTTTCCAATTAGCTCATATCATTGAAGATACGATTAATCCGCATCCAAATGATGATAATGAAATTGAAAATACTTGGGCCATTCACCAATTATTAACTACCGTAAATTTTGCGCCTAAAAACTGGATTGTAAATTGGTACACGGGTGGATTAAATCACCAAGTTGAACATCATCTTTTTCCAAATATTAGTCATATCCATTATGGTAAAATTGCAGAATTTGTAAAACAAACGGCTGCCGAATGTGATTTACCATATTTCGAATACCAAACTATGAGAAGCGCAGTTGCTGCACATTTCAAGCATTTAAAAGAATTAGGACAAAAACCTCAATTAGCATAATAATAGAGACGCGATTTATCGCGTTTCTTCATTTATATAATTTTTAACTACTAACATGAACAACATTTTATCAGAAAGAATTAACAATCTTGCCGTTTCACAAACTTTAGCAATGGCAGCATTGGCAAGAGAATTAAAACAACAAGGAAAAGACATTATCAGTTTAAGTTTAGGTGAACCTGATTTCAATACACCTGATTTTATTAAAGAAGCAGCTAAACAAGCGATCGACGATAATTATTCTACTTATCCACCAGTTGATGGATATTTAGATTTAAAAGAAGCAATTTGTGCGAAATTCAAACGTGATAATAATTTAAATTACACGCCAAACCAAATTGTTGTTTCAACAGGAGCTAAACAATCGTTATACAACATTGCACAAGTAATGCTTAACGATGGTGACGAAGTAATTCTTCCTGCACCATTTTGGGTTTCTTACTTCGAAATTATCAAACTTTCTGGTGGAATTCCAGTAGAAGTGCCAACTTCAGTTGAAACCAACTTCAAAATTACTGCAGCACAATTAGAAGCAGCGATCACACCAAAAACAAAAATGATGTGGTTCAGTTCGCCTTGTAACCCTTCTGGTTCAGTTTATAGCAAAGCAGAATTAACAGCTTTAGCTGCCGTTCTTAAAAAATATCCAAATGTATATGTAGTTTCTGATGAAATTTACGAACACATTAATTATACAGGAGATTATTGCTCAATTGGTTCAATTGAAGGAATGGAAAACAATACCATCACTGTAAACGGTGTAGCAAAAGCATTTGCTATGACAGGTTGGAGAATTGGTTATATGGGTGCGCCAGAATTCATCGCGAAAGCGTGTACAAAAATGCAAGGTCAAGTAACAAGTGGTGCAAATTCAATCGCACAACGTGCTACAAAAGCTGCCGTAGAAGCAAATCCTTCTCAAATTAAATACATGGTTGACGCGTTTCATAAACGTCGCGACTTAGTTTTCGGATTAATGAAAGAAATTCCAGGTTTCAAACTAAATAATCCTGATGGTGCATTTTACGTTTTCCCAGATGTATCTTTCTATTTCGGAAAAACTTTAAGAGGAACTGAAATTAAAGATGCTACAGATTTCGCCATGTATTTATTAGGTGAAGCGAACGTGGCAACCGTAACTGGTGACGCTTTTGGAAGTCCAAACTGCTTACGACTTTCATACGCAACTAGCGAAGAGCAACTAATTGAAGCTATCAAAAGAATCAAAGACGCTGTGTCTTAAACATATTTTGCCCCTTGGAAACTTGGGGCTTTTTTAATTTAATATTTTGGGCGTTTCCCTTCGGGCAGTCGGCTTTCAGCCTCGTGTCCTTTCAGGTCGGGCTTTCCGTTACAATCTTTTATGAAAAATAAAAGGATTTTCACTGCAATCCCTAACGCACATCAGTTTTCAAAACACAACATAAAATGAACAAAAAAATACTACTATTAGGTTCAGGTGAACTAGGAAAAGAATTTGTAATTGCTGCACAACGAATCGGACAAATAGTTATTGCGGTTGATAGTTATGAAAATGCTCCAGCTATGCAAGTCGCACACGGTTTCGAGGTGATTAACATGCTTGACGGAGCAGAATTAGATAGAATCATAGCGAAACATCAACCGGATTTTATTGTTCCAGAAATCGAAGCGATTCGTACCGAACGTTTTTATGATTACGAAAAGCAAGGAATCACTGTGGTACCTTCTGCAAAAGCAGCAAATTTCACTATGAATCGTAAAGCCATCCGCGATTTAGCCGCTAAAGATTTAGGTCTAAAAACAGCTAATTATCGTTACGCCACTTCATACGAAGAATTGAAAAATTCTGTAGAAGAAGTTGGAATGCCTTGCGTAGTCAAACCATTAATGAGTTCGTCTGGAAAAGGGCAATCAACTATTAAATCACAAGAAGACATTGAAAAAGCATGGAAGTATGCTGTCGAAGGTTCTCGTGGTGATATCGTAGAAGTGATTGTAGAAGCTTTCGTAAATTTCAATTCAGAAATTACACTTTTAACAGTAACTCAAAATAATAATTTACCAACGTTATTTTGTGCGCCAATTGGTCACAGACAAGAACGTGGCGATTATCAAGAGAGTTGGCAACCAGCCAGAGTTTCAGAAAAAGATATTCTTGAAGCGCAAGATATGGCGAGAAAAGTTACAGAAGCTTTAGGTGGCGCTGGACTTTTTGGTGTGGAATTTTTCTTAACAGATGATGGGGTTTATTTCTCAGAATTGTCACCAAGACCACACGATACTGGAATGGTTACGTTAGCGAATACACAAAATTTCAACGAATTTGAATTGCATTTACGTGCGATTTTAAGTTTGCCAATTTTCGAAATTACTCAAGAAAGAGCTGGTGCAAGTGCCGTAATTTTAGCTTCAGGAGATTCAAATAATCCAACTTTTACAGGAATTGAAAATGTAGCTTTTCAACCAAAAACGGATTTCAGATTGTTCGGAAAACCAACTTCTCGACCTTACAGAAGAATGGGTGTAGTGTTAAATTATGATAATTTAGATACTCCAATTGAAGAAATTGTTGAAAAAGCAAAAAAATTAGCTACCTTAGTCACAGTAAATAATTAATAATAATATGAAAAAAATAGTTCTACTTGCTTTTGGTTGTTTGTTTTTAGCTTCTTGTGGTCCAAGAAGATTGGGTTGTGGCCCATACAGAAGATGTGAAGTAAAAGTACAAACATCTGTTAATTCAGAAATAAATAAAACACAAGTTTCATAATAAATTAGCACTTGCCAATTTATAATTGCTTTCTGAATTCTAAAATTAATGACTTCAATTCTACAAAATATAGCAAAACACGTTTCTTTAACAACAGATGAAGAAACGTTGTTTTTGTCTAAAGTTGAATTCAAATCCTATAAAGCCAAAACGATATTATTAAGTCCTGGCGTAATTGCCAATTCGACTTATTTTGTAAATTCTGGAATTTTAAGAAGTTTCACCATAAACGATAATATCATTGAACACGTTTTGCATTTTGCTTGTGAAGGTTGGTGGATTGGCGATATGTATAGGGNNATCAACGATAATATCATCGAACACGTGTTGCATTTTGCTTGTGAAGGTTGGTGGATTGGCGATATGTATAGTTACATTTCTCAAAAACCTGGAAATCTTTTCATTGAAGTTATTGAAGATGCTGATTTAGCGATTATCACCAGAGAAAACCAACAAGAATTATTTCTTAAAATACCTAAACTAGAACGCTTCTTCAGAATTTTATCAGAAAACTCATTAGTCTCACACCAAGAAAGATTAATGGATAATTTAAGTTTAACGGCTGAAGAACGTTTTGAAAAATTCTGTATAAAATACCCAACTTTAATTCAGAAGGTTTCTCAAAAAAATATCGCTTCTTATATTGGTGTTACACCTGAGTTTTTCAGTAAAATGAAAAGTAAAATGTTACGAAAATAGTAGCGTTTTCTCTTTAAAACCAATTCAAATAATACACTTATTTCCAAAAAATTGAATCAGAATTAGAAATCTTGGATTTTTTATAAGAACTTTGCATACTTTTTTCGGTAATATCCGAAGGATTAAAGTTTTAAAAATGAAGAAGAAGATTGAAATTTTAGCTCCGGCAAAAGATTTAATTCAAGGAATTGCAGCTATTAATGCTGGTGCTGATGCCGTTTATATTGGTGCGCCTTTATATGGTGCAAGATCAAACGCTACCAATTCTATTGAAGATGTTGCCGAGTTGGTAAAATATGCGCATTTATTTAACGCTCAGGTTTTTGTAGTTATTAATACGATTTTGTACGATAATGAACTAGAATCATGTCGTCAAATGATTTGGAAATTGTATCATATTGGTGTCGATGCCTTGATTATTCAAGACATGGCCATCATGGAAATGGAATTACCTCCAATCGTTTTACACGCAAGTACGCAAGCTAACAATCGTGATGCCGATAAAATTAAATTCTTAGCTGATGCTGGAATGAAACGTGTGGTTTTAGCTCGTGAATTAAACTTACACCAAATTAAAGAAATCAGCGAAGCTTCAGATGTAGAATTAGAATTCTTCGTAACGGGTGCTTTATGTGTTTCGTTTAGTGGAAACTGTTATATGAGT
>CXWL01004909.1_pt1 | contig 12540 bp, 13 predicted proteins | sample 590931 | NCBI WGS metagenome assembly CXWL01 (sample SAMEA3498368, study PRJEB10139) | groundwater metagenome | biome: water well; material: biofilm material | place: Germany | collected 2015-04-27
ACGCCTCAACATCACACAAAGACCTCTCGCCGATCAGAGTCCGCAACGCCACCAGATCCATACCCCCATCATCCACCACCGGTGTGACACAGTCCCCAAACCCGGATCCCGCCGACTTCGACAGCGGCGACGATCTCAACCATCCAAGCAGCGGCCAGCCACCGATCGCCGACGATCACCGACACCCCTCGGAACCAGTCATCTAGGGACAGGGCGCGAACTGGCCGCGCAGAACCACTTCTCCCGACGACGCCTGCTCGTCGCTGTCGGGTGCTGCGACCGCCTCTTTCGTGAAGCTGATGACCGGGTACTCGTCGATCGCGACGCCAGCCCATCCGACCGCGTCGGCCAGGTCGTGGAAGGTGCCGATCGGGGCGAGGCGTTCGCCGTCGCAGCTCCGCAACCACCCCTCGTAGTACTGCCCGCCGTCGCGGCGGGGCAGGCCGGGAACGCGCACCGCGATCCGCACCCCCGATGACTCGGTGCTGATCGTCGCCTCACCGGACACGGCCGGGGCAAGATCGGTGCCGACCATCGAGATCGTGGCGGCCGATGCCCATTCGTCGGGCTCGGAGGACCCGCGCCCGACGATCAGCCCGACCACCAACGCCGCGGCTGCGGCACCCGCCAACGCGGTCACCCGTGGGTCGCGCCACCACCTGGATCTCGCGGTGGCGTTGGCAGACAGCGGCGCAGCACGTTCACGTTCGGCGCCGATCGCGGCGATGACCCGGAGCTCGACCGACGGATCCGGCTGTGCCCACATCGACTGATCGGCGAGCAGGGCCACAACGTTGGCAGCGAGGTCTGCCTGACCATCGTCGACCGATCCGTCATCGTCCATCGGGCTGATCCACCTCCTCGACCTCGTGCCCGGTGCGCCTCACCGGCATGCCACCGCTCATCAGCGAGTACGTCATGGCTCGTCCATCGGTTCGCGGAGATGTCGGAGGATGTCGGCCAGCTCGCGGTGGGCGCGGAACGAGCGCGACTTGACGGTGCCCAACGGCAGCCCGAGATGTTCGGCGATCTCGCTGTGGGTGAAGCCCTCGAGGTGCTGCAACCGCACGATCTCTCGTTCGGCCTCGCCCAGCCGCTCGAGTGCTTCGCGCACCTGCCACGCCTCCCAGGCCTGCTCGATCGACGGCGGCAGCGTGATCAGCGACGGGTCGCCGGTCGGTGCCTCATCGAGCGGCTCGGTCGGCCGCCGGGCCCGGCGACGTTGGGCGTCGATGGCCACCCGGCGCGCGATCGTGGCCAGCCAGGGTGCAGGATCTCTGCCGACCTCGAACGTCGATGCCGCCCGCCACGCCTGGACGAACGTCTGCTGCACGGCGTCCTCGGCCTGAGACCGGTCGCGCAACACACGAAGAGCGATCGCGAACACGAGCCGGTGGTATGCCGCGTACAGGTGCCTGACCGCCTCGTCGTCGCCGCGGCGGAAGCTCTCGAGGAGCGCATCGTCGACGGGCATCACCCGCACGAGTCTTGCAGAGGCATCAGTTCGGGTTGGCGACCGTCCACGTGCCGTTCGATCGCAGCAGTGCGGCAAGGTCGGCGGGACCCTTGTGGGTGGACGCGGCGGCCAACTGCGCGCTCACCGAGGCTCCGTAGTCGGGCCGCTCGACCGATCGGAACACACCGAACGGGGTTGGCGAATGGTCGTCGTGGCTGAGCCGGGCCAGCGCGAACGCGAGACTGGGATCGTTGCGATGTGCATCGTGGATCAGCAGGGCCTCCGCACCAACGTCGGCGACGTCGACCAAGCGGAGCTGTCCATCGGCCCCCATCACCACACCTCGCGAACCGTCGACGCCGAAGCGAATGGGTTCACCGTGGTGAAGGTCGATCATCATCTCGGCTCGTCGCTCGCGACCGGTGATGTCGTCGAACGCGGCGTCGTTGAACACGTTGCAGTTCTGGAAGATCTCCACGAAAGCCGCGCCGCGGTGATCGTGGGCTGCACGGAAGATCTCGGTCATGTGCTTGCGGTCGAGGTCGTGGGTGCGGGCGACGAAGCTGGCTTCGGCGCCGAGCGCGACGGCGAGCGGGTTGAACGGCGGGTCGATGCTGCCCAGCGGCGTGCTCTTGGTGACCTTGCCGAGCTCTGAGGTCGGCGAGTACTGGCCCTTGGTGAGGCCGTAGATGCGGTTGTTGAACAACAAGATCGTGAGGTTCACGTTGCGGCGCAGCGCGTGGATGAGGTGATTGCCCCCGATCGACAGGCCATCGCCATCGCCGGTGATCACCCAGACGTCGAGATCGGGTCGGGCCACGGCTACCCCTGTGGCGATCGCCGGGGCGCGACCGTGGATGCTGTGGATGCCGTAGGTGTTCATGTAGTACGGGAAACGGCTGGAGCACCCGATGCCGCTGATGAACACGGTGTTTTCAGGGTTCACGCCGAGGTCGGGCATGAGCTGTTGCACGGCGAGCAGGATGCCGTAGTCGCCGCAACCCGGGCACCAGCGCACTTCCTGGTCGCTGGTCCAGTCCTTCTTGGTGGTGAGTTTCACGACGGTGTCGCTCATGGCGCTTGTGTCCCTCCACTTGCCTCGGTGCGCAACCGTTCGAGCGCATCGTCGATCGCGGTCTCGATCTCGCGGGCCGTGAACGGCAGACCCTGCACCTTGCTGATCGACCGGGCGTCGACCAGGTACTCGGCACGCACGATCCGGCACAGCTGCCCGAGGTTGAGCTCGGGCACGACGATCTGCCGGAACCCGCGGAGCAGATCGCCGAGGTTCGCCGGCAACGGGTTGAGGTGGGTGAGATGAACCCACGCGACCGATGATCCGCGACGGCGGGTTCGCTGCACGGCCGCGTCGATCGCAGCCCAGGTCGACCCCCATCCGAGGACGCACACGTCGGCGTCGGCGTCGCCGATCACCGCGGCGGGCGGGATGTCGTTGGCGATGCCGGCCACCTTGGCGGCGCGCAGATGGACCATCTTCTCGTGGTTCTCGGGCGTGTAGTTGATGTTGCCGGTGCCGTCCTCCTTCTCGATGCCGCCGATGCGGTGCATCAGGCCTGGCGTGCCGGGGATGGCCCAGGGCCGGGCGAGCGTTGCAGGGTCGCGCAGGTACGGCCAGAACTCGGCCGTCCCGTCGTCGGCGACGTGGTTGTGTTCGGTGGTGAACGGGACCGAGATGTCGGGCAGCGTGTCGACATCGGGCAGCTTCCAAGGCTCGGACCCGTTGGCGAGGTATCCGTCGGAGAGCAAGATCACAGGAGTGCGGTACTTGAGCGCGATTCGCGCCGCCTCGATCGCCGCGAAGAAGCAGTGTGCGGGGCTGTACGACGCAACGACGGGCAGCGGCGCCTCACCGTGGCGGCCGTACATGGCGATGTTCAAGTCGGCGGCCTCGGTCTTGGTGGGCAGACCAGTGGATGGGCCTCCACGCTGGATGTCGATGATGATCAACGGCAGCTCCAGGGACACGGCAAGGCTGGTGGCCTCGCTCTTCAGCGCCACCCCAGGACCGGAGGTGGTGGTGATCCCGAGGTGCCCGGAGAACGCCGCGCCGATCGCCAACGAGATCGCCGCGATCTCGTCTTCGGCCTGAACCGTGCGCACACCGAAGTGCTTGTGCTTGGACAGCTCGTGGAGGATGTCGGATGCCGGAGTGATCGGATACGAACCCAGCGTGACGGGCAGGTGGGCGAGCTGGCCGGCCGCAACGAGACCCCACGACAGGGCGACGTTGCCGGTGATGTTGGTGTACTCGCCGGGCGGCATCTGCGCCGGACGGACCTCGTAGCGATGCCCGAACTCCTCGGTGGTCTCGCCGTAGTGGTACCCGGCAAGGAACGCGGCACGGTTGGACGCCTGGACGAGTTCGGTCTTGGCGAAACGCTCGTCGATCCAGGCGAGCGTCGGCTCGGTCGGCCGCGAGTACATGAAGCTCACCAGGCCTAGGGCGAAGAAGTTCTTCGACCGGTCGGCGTCGCGGGGCTTCACGCCGAGCGGCGTGGCTGCGTCCTTGGTGAGAGTGGTCATCGCCACCGTGATGAGGCGATAGTTGGCGAGTGACCCGTCGTTGAGCGGGTCGGAGTGGTAACCCGCTTTGGCCAGGTTGCGTTCGTCGAAGGTGTCGCTGTTGACGATCAGCGTGCCGCCAACCTCGAGCCGGTCGAGATCGGCACGCAGCGCCGCCGGGTTCATCGCGACGAGCACGCTCGGTGCATCGCCAGGAGTGGTGATGTCGTGGTCGGAGATGTGCACCTGGAAGCTGGAGACTCCGTGCACCGTTCCGGCTGGCGCACGGATCTCGGCCGGATACTCCGGCAACGTGCTCAGATCGTTGCCGAACAGCGCGCTGGCGCTGGTGAACCGGTCGCCGGTGAGCTGCATACCGTCGCCGGAATCACCGGCGAACCTGATCACGATGTGATCGAGCCGCTCCACCTCGTCGGCGCCGTCCGGTCGCTCGACTATGTCGGTCATGCCCCTGCCTCCCCGTCGAAAGCCTCCCATCGGAAGCTCCCCTCGACAGCCTGGTTTGTTCACGGGCGTCAGCTGCTGGTCGTCCGTCAATGGCAACGTACCACCGCGCCCCTTCGGCAAGCCGGCATGGACGGGTGTCACATCCGGTGATCGTGACGGCTCGAAGGGGACGGCTCGGAGGGGACGGCTCGGAGGGGACGGCGCGAAGGTGACAGGGTGGGGCCGATGGCATCCGCCGCGCTCAACGCGCTCAACGTGCGCACCGGGCTCACCGCGCTGCGCGCCGCCGACCTGCGCCGCGGCGACCTCCTCGCGCTGTGCGTGGTCGACGGCATCGGGGCGGGCGTGGCGACCGTCGGCGGTGCTACAGGCTTCATCGCCGCGAACGAGCTGGTCGCAGTCATCGATGCAATCGAGCGCGCCCTCGAGCCACGGTGGGTGTGCTGGTCGAACGACACCGCAGCGACCCTCAGCCGGTTCGGAGTTCGCCTCGCTCGATCTTGGGACCTTGCTGCGGTGCATCGACTGATCGCCGGCGGGTGGCGAGCCGAACCGGCGCGGGTGTGGGCAGTGCTTCACGGGCTCCCGGTCGACGAGATCCCGCTGCCCGCCGAGATCAACCTCTTCACCATCGAGCGTGCTGCCGGCGACGACATCGAAGACCCGATCGATCGCGCCGGCCATCTGCGCGCCGAGTGGACGGCGACCGAGTGGGAGTGGACGCCACTACGTCTCGCAGCCTGGGCGGGAGTTGCGATGAGGGCAGCAACGCTGCAGCGCGACCGGGTCGAGGCACTCACAGGTTCTCGCGCGGCCGCCACCGCACGTTCGGAGTCGACCGCGGAGCTGCTGTGCGCCGAGCTGTCACGCACCGGGCTGCCCGTCGACCGCTCGGTCGCCGAGGGGATCATCGGCGAGCTCATCGGGGCGCGACCTGCGAGCCAAGCCGCGGCCGACGAGCAGCGCCGCGCCCGCGATGGCCAGGTGTTGCAGCACACCTCCACCTTCGTTGACGCCGATCTGCGAAATCCCGCCGACGTCAAGTCCCTGTTGCGCAGTGTCGGGGTGGAGGTGCCCGACACCCGCGCGTGGAGACTCGAGGCGATGCGCGATCAGCACCCTCTGGTCGATGCGCTCCTCACGTGGCGCAAGGCCGAGCGAATTGCCACGACCTTCGGCTACGCCTGGCTCGATCAGCACCTCGGCGACGACGGCCGGCTGCGTGGCGAATGGTCGGGATGCGATGGAGCGGCAGGGCGGATGACCGCCACGGCGGGCCTCCACAACATGCCGGCCCTCATGCGCGACGCGGTGGTCGCCGAGCCGGGCCATGTGTTCGTGCGCGCCGATCTCGGTCAGATCGAGCCCCGCGTGCTCGCCGCGGTCTCCGGTGATGCGGCATTGGCCAGGGCGACGGTGGACGACGACCTGTATGCCCCCGTTGCCGCCGCCCTCGGCGTCGACCGGGCGACCGCCAAGGTGGCCGTGCTCGGCGCGATGTACGGCCAGACGACGGGCCACGGGGCGCAGGCGTTGCGTCGGCTCGAATCGGCTTACCCGGTGGCGATGGGCTTCCTGCACGACGCCGATGTGGCCGGCCAGGGTGGCCGCGAGCTGCGCACCTACGGCGGACGGTTGATCCGCACCGGACTGGGGGCCGCGGCTCGACAGACCGAGAGCGAGGCTCGCTCCGGCTCGGCCGCCCAGGGACGGTACGCGCGCAACGCGATGGTGCAAGGGGCCGCCGCCGAACTGTTCAAGGTGTGGGCCGTGATCGTGCGGGCCCGGGCCCGGGCGCTCGATGCCGAGATCGTGATGTGCCTGCACGACGAGCTGCTCGTGCACGTGCCGGCCGAGCACGGCGAGGCGGCGGCGCAACTGCTGCGCGACTGCCTGGCCGAGGCCGCCCATCGATGGGCACCCGATGCCGCGGTGCGCTTCGTGGCCGAGGTGAGCATCATCGAGCGGTGGTCCGACGCCGGCCACTGACGTGCCCCTGCCGGAAGCGAGATGCGCGGTCGGGGCCCTGGCTCAGCGCGCCGGTCGCGGCCTCGGCTGAAGCGGTGGGGCTGTGCCATGTTTTCCAGCGGGAAAATGGTTGGTGTTGTTGGCGACGTTGAACTGCAACGCGGCGAGCGCGCAGTTGAGGTCGAGGTGGTCGCCGTACCAGCTGCCACCGATGCGATCGGGATGCTCGGGCCAGGCGACCCGGAACTCGCCAGGCGCGATGTCGCGATCGACGGATTCCATCCGGGAAACAGATCTCCAACCGACGATCGGGGTGCAGTGTGAGCAGCAACCGGTGCGCTTCGTGGCCGAGTTGAGCATCATCGAGCGGTGGTCCGACGCCGACCACTGACGTGCCCAGGAATACGTGAAAGCAGGTGATGCGTGGGTCGCGACCGGGGCAAGCCTCTCGGTTCGTTGGATACGCTGCGGTCATGTCGCTCTCGGACACCTCCACCACTACGGCAAGGGTGCGCTCCGAGGTGTTCCGGACGATGACCGTCGCCGAGAAGTGGGCCGCGATCGAACAGATGAGCGAAGATGCGCGCCAGTTGGCCCGATGCGGGATCCGGTCTCGGCGACCGCAGTACTCGCCCGAAGACGTCGAACACGCGCTTCACCGACTGCTCGTCGGCGATCACCTGGCCGACCGGGCTTGGCCCGACTTCCGGCCGCTTCGCCCGTGACGCTCACTGCGTTCTTGGCCGAGGTCGTGAAGCAGCTCGAGGAGGCATCGATCGACGACGAAACACTCCAAGGAAATGACCGAGGCTGATGTGGCGGCGTTGGTGGAGCGGCTCGACGCCGCTGTCGACGATGGCGAGGCGCGTGTCGTTGCCGGCGACGTGTTGGTCGAGTTGCGGGCCGCCGCCGCTGCGCGTCGAGCGGCGGAGGAGCGGCTGGAGGCGGCGGTGCGGGCTGGTCGTGGTGCTGGGTTGTCGTGGGGTGTGATCGGTGCTCAATTGGGTGTGACGCGTCAGGGTGCCCGTCAACACTTCGAGCGACTCATCGACACGTGACGACCGTGCGGGCGCGATGCCGTCGGGCAGACCCAGAACGTGACGGCGTGGGCGTGACGGGGCTCGAACCCGGGACCTCCACCGTGTCATGGTGGCGCTCTAACCAACTGAGCTACACGCCCGTGCAGCGGGCATGAGACTACCAGTCACCTGAGTCGCAACGACACCTCGTTGGCCAGCAGGCGACCCCTCCGGGTGAGCCTCACCCGCTCGCCATCGCTCACCACCAGATCGTCCAAACCGTCGGTATCGAGGGCTTCGGCAGGCACGCCTTCACGCATCCGCAGCGCGAGCTGGAGGCCCTCCTGACGGCGAGTGACGTCGTCGAGCACCTCGCCGGAAGCCTCGGTCGAGCCCCCGGATTCGACGGCAGAGATGTATCGCTCCGGCGTGCGCACGTTCCACCAGCGCCGGCCGTCGCGGTGCGAATGCGCGGCGGCGCCGAAGCCGAGGTAGTTGCCCTGCAACCAGTACAGCCGGTTGTGTTGCGACTCGTGACCCGGCACCGCCCAGTTGCTCACCTCGTAGTTCTGGAGACCGGCGCCGGCCAACAGATCGTCGGCCAGCTCGTACTTGTCGGCGAGGTCGTCGTCGTCGGGATGCCGTTCCGGCTGCGCGGCGAGCGGCGTGCCGGCCTCCACCGTGAGCGCATATGCCGAGACGTGCGACGGGGCGAGCTGGAGCGCGGCGCGAACCGTGTGCTCCCAGTCGGCGAGGCTCTCCCCTGCTGCGCCATAGATCAGGTCGAGGTTCCACGTGGGCAACCCGCTGCGCCGAACGGCCTCGACGGCGCTCACGACGTTGTCGGGTGCATGCCATCGACCGAGCGCGGCGAGCACTGCCGGCACCATCGACTGCACCCCGATGCTCACCCGGTTCACTCCTGCCGAGCGATACGCGGCCAGGAGGTCGTCGGTGACGTCGTCGGGATTGCACTCCACCGTCACCTCGGCGTCGGGGTGACGCGGGATCACAGCGATCACCGCGGCCAACTCATGGGGATCGACCATCGTCGGCGTGCCACCGCCGACGAACACCGTGGTGGCCGGTTGGGTCACGGTGGCGACGATGTCGACCGTGAGCGCCTGGAGGTACTGGTGCTGCAGATGATGACGATCGGTCCAGGTGGCGAAGGCGCAGTAGTCGCAGCGCTTCGCGCAGAACGGGATGTGGACGTAGACGCCGAACGGTTCAGTCACCGCTCGCCAACGCTACGCGCCGCCGAGTTCAGGCGTGGAACAGCAGGTCGAGCGCGTCGAGGCGTTCGCCGGCCTGATCGACCGGCACGTCGAGCATCGCCGCGATGGCCCGGGTGTCGTCGCCACGAACCGTGATGACCTTGCCGTTGAAGTCCTGGCGCTGCACCTGGATCATCTTCAAGAACCGAACAAGCATCTCGAACGGGTGACCGCTGAGCTGGCCGAGCTTGACGAGATCGATGGCGATCTTGCGAGCTGCCGCCGGATCGTTCTCGTTGGGGATCGAGATGTCCTCGCGGGGTAGCAGCTGATCGACCGGCACGCTGTAGAACTTCGCCAGCCGTTCGAGTCGTGGCACCGAGATCGCCCGTTCGCCACGTTCGTACGCACCCAGCACCGACGCTTTGAACTCGTCGCTGGAGGTGGCCTCGACCTCCTGCAGCGAGAGCCGCTTCTGCCGGCGGATCACCCGCAGGCGTTCACCGACCTTTCGGCTGTATGGCGATGAATGCACGTCATCATCGTCGAAATCTCGCATGCCCGCTCTCCTCACCCGTGTGCTGCGACCCCCGTCAAGTCACTGCCGTACCGTGCATCGTGCCACACTCTGCGTGGAAAAACAACGGGGAGTGTTTGAATTGACGCTAAACGCTGTCACCTCGACATGCCCCCTCGACGTGTCACCGGTGCGCGGTGACGAGCGCAACACCGGCCACGATCGCTGCCGTCTCCACCCGCAGCACGTTGCCCGACAACCTCACCGAAGCAACGGCGTAGCCGAGCTCCTCGACGTCGAACCCGCCCTCTGGACCGACCAGGACGGTGTTGATCGAGCTATCGATCGTACCTGCGGCGCCGGGCTCGGCGATACCCACCCCGGGCAGGCCGATCGCCTGCTCGAAGGTGCAGAAGCCGATCTCGGGCAACGTCAGGCGGCGGCTCTGCATCGCCGACTCGCGAGCGATGCGGCCGAGGCGCTCCGACTGCCTCTTGCGCCGCTCCGCGTCCCAGTGCACCACGGAGTTCATGGTCTCGAAGAAGAGGATCCGGTCGATGCCCACCTCGGTGAGCTTCTGCGCAACCAGCTCGGACCTGTCGCCCTTCGGGATCGCACACACCACCGTCAACTCCTGGCGTGGGGCTTCGGTGTGCACCTCGCCGGTGAGGGTGATCCCCCGCGAGCGGCTCCACGTGGCCGCGGCCCAGCTCCGCGCACCATCGCTCACCGAGATCGTGTCGGTCGGCTCGACGCGCAGCACACGATCGAGGTGGTGCTCGTCGTCGTAGCTCAACGACGGGCTCGCCAACGACGACACGAACACGTGCGCCGACGACCGGCGCAAGACCGGGTTCACGTGAAGGCGGACTTGATCCGCGAGAACAACCCGTGCTCCGCGGTACCGACGTGTTCGCCGCGCCCGTCGGCGAACCGCTGCAACAACTCGGCTTCGGTGTCGGTGAGCTTGGTGGGCACGTCGACGCGAACGCGAACGCGCAGGTTGCCGCGCCCGCGACCCTGCAGCCGGGTGACGCCGCGCTGCCGCAGCACGAACTCACGACCAGGTTGGGTGCCTGGTGGGACGATGATGTCTTCGTCGCCGTCGAGGGTGTCGAGGGTGAACTTCGCCCCGAGCGAAGCCTGGGCGATCGAAACCGCCAGCTCGTAGACCAGATCGTCGCCGTCGCGCGAGAACCGCTCGTGGTTGGCCACGCGGATGTGCACGTACAGATCGCCGGCCGAACCGCGACGGGGACCGACTGCGCCGCGACCGGTGAGGCGCAGCGTGGATCCGGTGTCGACGCCGGCAGGGATGTCGACCTGGTAGGTGCGCTCGGTGACCACTCGACCATCGCCACCACAGGGCGCACACGGGCTGGCGATGACCTGGCCGGCGCCGTTGCAGCGGGGGCAGGCCGACGTGGTGACCATCTGGCCGAGCAGGCTCTGACGCACGCGCTGCACCTGGCCACGGCCGTTGCACTCGGAGCACGTGACCGGCTGGGTGCCCTCGGCGGCGCCCGAGCCGTCGCACTGGTCGCAGCGCACCGCGGTGCGGGCCGTGACCGGCACCGTGGCCCCGAACACGGCCTGCTCGAGGGTGATGTCGGCCACCACCTCGAGGTCCTGCCCGCGCGGTGGGCCAGCCGGGCCACCGCGTGCACCAGCACCGCCGCCGCCGCCGAAGAACGCATCGAAGAGATCGCCCAGGCCACCCCCACCGAAGACGTCGCCCATGTTCGGACCGCCACCGGAGCCGACGCCGGCCGCACCGAAGCGGTCGTAACGGGCCCGGGTGTCGGGATCGCTGAGCACCTCGTACGCCTGGGCGACGGCCTTGAACTGCTCCTCGGCAGCGCTGTCGCCAGGGTTGGCATCGGGATGAAGCTGGCGAGCCCGCTTCCGGTACGCCTTCTTGATGTCGTCGGCGCTCGCTGTTCGCGCGACGCCCAACAGTTCGTAGTAGTCGGCCAATTCAGCCAGCCCCTTCGCCGAGATGTTCGCCGAGGCGGTGACTGACCACTTCGACGGTCGCCAACGCTTGCGGATAGTTCATCCGCGTCGGCCCGAGGACGCCCACGGTACCGAGATGCTCGCCATCCACCACCACAGGCGCCACCACGACAGAGCAGGCCGCCAGCGGTTGGACGCCGTGCTCTGCGCCGATCGCCACCGACAGCCCGCGGTCGAGCACGTCCCGCACGAGCGACACCATCACGTACTGCTGCTCGAGCGTGTGCAGCACGGCGCGAACGGTCTCGACGGCTTCGAAGGACTGCGCGACCACCGAGGTACCACCGACGAACACCGACTCGCGGTGGCCGGCGCCGAGGAGCACCCGATGCGCCGCCGCGCACACTGTGTCGACATCGGCATCACCCGTCGACCGCAGGTCGGCCGACTCGATGGAACGGCCGGCGAGCACGTGCTGCAAGTGCGCGGACGCGGCCGACATGCGCACCTCGGAAACGTCTTGGGCGAGCTCGATCGTCTCGTTCTCGACCGATCCGTTCGAAAGCACCGCGACCACGACGGCGACCCGCGCCGACAACCCGACGACCTGAGCCGAGCGGACCACCGCACGATCGGCAGCCGGGCCGACGACCACCGCGGCGTGATGGGTGAGCTGGGCGAGGAGGTTGGACGTCTGGTGCAGCAGTTCCTCCAGCCGTCCGTGCGTGGCGTCGAAGAACAGGCCGACCTGACGGGCGCTCGCCTCGTCGAGCAGGCCCGGTTCGGCCATGTGATCGACGAAGAACCGGTAGCCCTTGTCGGTCGGGATGCGACCGGCCGACGTGTGCGGCTGGACGAGGTAGCCCTCCTGCTCGAGCACCGCCATCTCGTTGCGCACCGTTGCCGAGCTGACGTGCACCCCTGGCGCGTCGGCGATGTGGGTGGAGCCCACCGGCTGAGCCGTGGCGATGTACTCGTGAACGATCGCCTTCAGGATGGCTGTCTTGCGGTCGTCAAGCATTTGATTCCCCTCGAGGAACGTCGTCAGCCCAGGCTAGCGAGTCGGTGCCGTCAGCGACCCGTACCGGTGGGTCGAGCCGCACTCGGGGCGGTCATCTACGCTGCGCCCGATGAGCTCTGGAACCCCATCGCGGGTGATCCTCGTTCGACACGGGGCGACGGAGTGGTCACAGCGTGGCCGACACACCGGGCGCACCGACGTGCCCCTCACGGACGCCGGCCGCGCCGAGTGCCGGAACCTGAGGTCGGTGCTCGACACCGTCGTCGGCGCCGATCACTTCGGCCCACCGCTCGCGTTCACCAGTTCGCTCAGCCGCGCCAGCGACACGGCCGCGATCGTTCTGCCATCGATCGAGGCCGAGCAGACCGACCTGCTGCTCGAGGTCGACTACGGAC
>CXWL01006375.1_pt1 | contig 12539 bp, 16 predicted proteins | sample 590931 | NCBI WGS metagenome assembly CXWL01 (sample SAMEA3498368, study PRJEB10139) | groundwater metagenome | biome: water well; material: biofilm material | place: Germany | collected 2015-04-27
GGTGCCTTTCATCGGTTTCGATAAGCTCCCGGGCATGTTTGTCCTGGAGGCGCGTGGCGGGCTTCAGGAGGGCGGTGCGATAGGTACGGCCCTGTTGCGCCCGTTTGATCGCCTGACGCCTCTCCAGCTCTTCCAGGACCTTTCTGTGGCCTTCCTTGAGACGGCCGGTAAAGTCGAGCTTTCTGAGGAGGCGGTTGCGCCATGTGCCGAATCCGGCATGCATGGTTTGCCGCTCCTGCCGTTGCCGGCGGTAGAGGATCGCCCATTGTTTCTTTTGCTCGCGGCGTTTTTCCTGTTCTGCTTGCCATAGTTTCGTCTTCTCGGTCATATGCAGCCGGATAAGGGAGATGCGCTCCTGCTTCTGGTTTTCCATCAGGGTTAAAAAGCCCTTGGACAGTTGTGGGGCAGGGGGACCCTGCTTCTGCTGTCCGGCGACGTTCGCAAATGGTTTTTGCGGGCGGGGAGGGGGCTCGGGGAGGGTATTGCCGGTGATATCGATCCGGGATTGTTCCCAGGCGCGCGCCCATTCCTGGCGGTTTTTGTTTCTGTCACGAACCGCCCGGTTAAAATCGCCTTTGGCGGTGTGTTCGCCCCTTCGTTCTTTGGCGGTGGCATCCGGGCCCATGTGTTTTTGCGGCTCAAGATCAATGCCTTGGTCCTCGTAGCTGCGGTGATCCAGGGAGGGCGCAAACCCGGCGCGTTCAAGATGGCGGTTGCCGATGGCCGCCCACTGCGACTTGATGAAGACGATCTCCTCGGCGCCCGTCATGCGCCCGTGTGCGTCGGCTTCAGGAGTGCGCAAGGAATAATTGCGGAACTTCGTTTTGGCAAAACCGTCAGGCCCGATCGCGCGGGGCGTGAACATTAGATGGATATGGTGGTTGCGCTGATCGCCCTTGCGGTTGGGGTTGTGAAAGGCGGCCATGGCGATACAGCCATAACGGTTGGCGATGAACTGCGTCATTTCCCGCGCGACTTCTTTCCTTTGTTCAGGATTCAGCATGTGGGGCAGGGCAATCTCCCATTCATGCATGACGAGCGCGCGCGGGTTCGTTTTCTCGGCGGCTTCGACCCTATTCCACAATTGCACCGGGTCCTGAGCCCAGCCGGGGACATTCATTCCTGTTGGTGTGGCGATCAGGGTGCCGGTGACGCCGGCCTTGCGGGTGTAGTTGTGGAGAAGCCCTGTCCGCTCATCCTCAAGCTTCATGGCGAGGCGGTAGGCGGCGGCCTGAACGGCGGATTGGCCTTTGCTGCGGGTGAATTTCTTGTACTGGCAGTGGAAATGAGCCGGCTCAGCCATGTGCCAAACCTCACTTGTCCGTGAAATTCATTTCACGGACCGCACGCAACTCGCAGAGTTGCATATGTGCGCCTTTAGCAGGATGGACTTTTAAAAAACGATGGGAATAATATCAGCACCGGAATACGCAAGGCAAACATCAACTGGATTCTCTGAAATGAGGGAGGGGATGTATGGCCACAAAGGCTGAAGAGCTCAGAAAAAAACTGGCCGCGCAGGAGGAGACGTTCAGGAAAAAGCAGAAGCAGCTAAAGGCTCGACTCCAGCTTGAATCGGCCAAAGAACGCAAGGCCCGTGACAAAATAGAAACCCACGTGAAGATCATTGCCGGCGCGATCGCCTTCGAGGTCNNTCTGGAGGATCGTCCGGGAGACTGGCCGTACTTCGACAAGTTTCCGGCAAAGAAAGACGGCGGGCTTCTCTTCAAGCTGCGGGAGCCCAAAGGCTGGCAGGAAGTAGCCCGCGAACGGCGCAGTAATAAGGACAAGCCTTCCTCCGATAAGGAAGCAAAGTAGGGGCGGGTTGCTATCTGTCAAACAGGCGGCGGGCGGCTGTCTGGAAATGATCCCGTTCGATCTCGATGCCGATGAACCTGCGGCGGAGTTCACGGGCGGCCTTCAATGTGGAGCCGGAGCCGCAGAACGGGTCGAGCACGAGCGCATCGGGACCGGTGAAGGCGCTGATCAAGGGTTTCAGGATACAGAGCGGCTTCTGGGTCGGATGGAGTTTGTTGCCGGTGTAATCCGTCCACGGGATGATGTCGGGTATGGGAAATCCGGAAGGCAGGGGGCGGCCTTTCATCAGAAGATAGGCCTGTTCATGGCGGTGCTCGAGGTATCGGGATGAGCTGGCGTACTCCTTGGGGAATATGAGATGGCCGGCAACCGTGAATCCCGCATCCGTCCATGCCCGCATGAACAGATCGACCCGGTTCCAGCCGTAAAAGCTGACGGCGAAGGCGTTGTGTTTGAGAACACGGTGCATCTGCGTGAACGCAGGATGCAGCCAGTCGCCAGCACGGTCGTTGGCGACACGCCTTCCGCTGCGATCGCGGTAATTCACGAGATAGGGCGGGTCGGTCAGGATGAAATCCACCGAGGAATCCGCCATGGCGGTCATGACCGGAATGCAGTCGCCATGGGTGATGCGGTTGATCATGGTACACCCTCGGTTTTAGCGAGCAGCGCTTCCAGGATGTGCAGTGTTTCCAGGATTTCAGTATCGTTGCTGCGGGGATTGTGCCTTTGCTGGAATTGAAGCTCATCACGGGCTTTCTTCAGGGCGGCCAGGATTTCAGAGCCGTGCGTCATAAAGAGTTCAATTTCGGCTTCTGCTAGCTCCTCGCGGTAGGCTTCTTCGGCGCGTTCCAGTGCCGTCGTGAAATCAATCGATTCACGAGTGGCATAGTGGATCATGTCGCAGAGAATATCCGAGAGGACGGTTTCGGGTTCGTCATAGAGCTGAAAACTCTTCTGCTCCTTGGAAAAGCAGTAGTGCATGATTCCGTGTTCCGCCCACATGGCGCGTTGCTTGTTGGTGACGGTGGTCATGATGCACCTCCGTTGTGAGCGGTGACCGGAACGATGCGGAATTCCTCCGGGTCATAGCCTTCATCCGGTGCGCGTTGGCCCGAGGCGATCTCCTCCTGTATTTCGGCGAGGAATTCGTCAAGGGCGGCCTGGGCTTCGGCGCATGTGGGGAAGGTTTCCGGGATTTCGGTGAAGGTGTCATCGCCGGCTTGTTCGGACACGGACCAGGTATTGATCCAGCCGTCGCAGAGGGTGAATGTCTGTACTTCATAGCGTGTTTTCATGATTCTGTTCCTTTCCTGAAGAGAAGGAAGAGAGCGCTTACGCGCCCTCTCCTTCGTCGGTTTCATTCGTTTCAACAGATTCACCAGCCTCGGACAGGGCTTCAATGATTGCCGTGTGGGCGAGATCCGCAGCCTTGCTGAGTGCCAGCAGGTCGTGCAGGTTGTAGCTGCCCGTGGACTGGTAGTTGCCTTCGCTGTCTTTGTAGCGGCGGTCAAAGGTCGCGTTGTAGAACGTCCCTTTTTCCGTTTTGTTTTCCCAGATCGAGGCCGAGACCAGCCCGACCCGGACTTTTGCTACAGGCGGGTTCTTTTTTTCAGTTTTGGTTTTCGTGATCTTGATAGACATAGTTTTTTCCTTTCAGGTTTTCCGGCGGGCACCATTGCCTGCCTTGTGAAAATCCGGAATGGCCTGAAAAGCGGAGCGCCCGTCGAGGGGGAAAGCAGCCGAGGGGGATCACCCGGGATTACATCTTGGGGACACGGCTGCGGCCCCGAGCGGCCTTTGCGCGGGAGTCTTTCAGGCAGGATTCACAGTTAAGGCTGGCAGTGGTTGATGCGCGCACGGATCTGAAAGGAGCTGTGTCGGCGAAGAGGAAACAGAAAAAGCCGGCTGTTGTGCGATCGGTGGGGTGGCAGACCGCAAAAAACGGACGGAGACAAAGGGGGGAGATGTGCCGTTGTAAGCCTGAGCAGCTATAAGGCAACCGGTGACGGCTGCTACGCGCAGGGCCAGCCATGATCCGCGAAGCTGTAGGTGCGGACTTCGCCCAGGATGATATGGTCAAGAAGCGTGATGCCGAGGAGCTCACCGGCCTGACGGAGGCGGGCAGTGAGGGTGCGGTCTTCGGCGCTCGGGGAAGGATCGTCCGAAGGATGATTATGCGCGCAGATAAGGGCGCAGGCGTTCATCAGGATGAGCGGCTTGAAGACCTCGCGGGGATGCACGATCGACATGGTGAGTGAGCCCGTCGACACGACGTTGAGGCCGATGATGTGATGCTTGGCATCAAGCCCGCAGACCACGAATTGCTCCCGGTCGAGGCCCTTGAAGCAGGGCGTGAGCAGCGCGGCGGCATCGGCGGAAGAACAGATGGGCGTAGCCGGGTACGATGCGCGGTTTTCTCGGACAAGGGTGACGCGGAAGCGGGGCAGGGCGTAGAGCCGTCCGTTGCTGTTTGCGATTTCGGGGCAGGTTTTCATGAGATCCTCCTTTTTAGAAAGTGACGTTTGCTCTCTCGCGGAGGGTGGAGAGCAAACTCACGGGAGGAGATGTAAAAAGGAGGATGGAGCGTACGTCCGGCCATGGCGTGCCGGTGTGACCTTGGGCACAGGGTAAACCGTGACAGGGCGGTTTTAAGACGCCTCTGACGGCGGCGAGCCCTGGCGCGGCCTGTGCGGTCACGCCGGGGTGGGTTCGCCATGGCGGACGGGAGCGGAGGGAAAACCTGCTCCAGGCATTCGGAAACCAGCAATCTGGCTGACCAATGCCGCAGTCAGCGCGCGCGGGCGTAAATCTTCTGGTAAATCTGATAGGGGGGATGCTTGACCCTTGGCAAACAAAGCGCTAAGTTTGGCTATTGTTGGATAGTGCTAAGCAGGAGAAAGTAGTTAATGACAGGGTGTATTCAATTTCTAAGAGGGATCTTCAATATGAGTAACTCAACGAATCAACAGGCTCAACCAGAAACGGGAGAGGAATCCACTGTTATTACAACCCCATCTTTTTTTGAGGAGGGGAAAGGGTATCACCGCCCTGAATGGATGAAACGCAAGACTATGACAATCGACGAAATTCTTAAATGGTCAAAAGATGCGGCTAATTTGGCGGTACAGGATTCTATCCGTGAGCGCCGGAAGATCGGGCTACTATAGCTGATTGTCTCGGAGGAGAGGTCGATCAGGTTCTTTGGATTCCGTCTAGTGCGTTTCACCGCCTCGCTTAGTTGTGTCGGCACGTATTACCTGACTGTCAAGATTTTCGGAGCCCTCTTTGGCTTTATGCCATGCCTTGACAGCAGAGGCTACATTAAAAACGAGAGGGGTAATTATACCCGCAAAAGTTTCTTGTCTTTTTAGCGATTCGGTTTTAGGAACATTCCCCAGGAAATTCGGTAAGTCACTGTGCACATTTAGCACTCCAAATGCAGATAGTGTCCCGTCATCGTCGACAAGCGGAAAAGACAGAAAACTCCGTACTTTCTGGTCTGGTTTGTTATAGAAGTCGGAAATCTCGTCCAGAACATGTCTTTCTATATCGAACGTTTCATGCCCAACGCCTTCTGATACGAGTTCTCTAATCTTTCTCATATCATCCAATCCTTGAACTGCCTTTTGTAAGTCTGCTGATTTTAGGACAGCAGTTATTTGGCGATTCCACTTTACGATTGCGAGTGGAGCACCAGGCAGAACAGTCCATGAATGATTCCGTTTGTCCCTCACTTCCTCTGGAATTCCAAAAGCCAACATGTCCCTATCATCTTGCTCACCGGTGATTTTGCCATCCACGGTGAAGGACGACAAAGCTGGATAAAGCACCAATATCCCTTGAAGAAGGGCAAGATCATATCCTCTTGGTATAAACTGTCTAACTAATTCCGAACTAATTGATGAAGGAAAGTACGGTTCCTGCTCCTTTCGCGGCTCAAGAATCATAACGTTAGCCGCGTATCTCGCGCGTCTCGTATCATAACTTTTCGCAAGACTCGCGATCATACCAAGCAAGAGGCGGATCGTCTCCTCCAGTTTCTCCGCCTTCAGATCATGTTGAGGGGCGCGTGGCATCGCTGCGAGGAGTACCCCATTTACGTTCGTACTTAACCGACTAAAATCCCCAACGAAATTCGATGGGGGCACAGTCAATACAGTTTCTCTGGTCTTATCAATCAGATCATGAAGATTTTGAACTGCACGACTTTCGGCAATTTGTCGTAGCCAAAATAGAGCAAACCACACAACTACAATCATCCAAAACCAAACAGCTACCCAGTTCCACGCGCCGTCAGATTTCAAAAGCGATAATTTATCATCAGGGGGTGCAATTGCGGTCAGATACCCGGCAATTAAGGTGAGAAAAGCTACCACAGTAGCGAACCATGCGCTCCCTGCCCTATTTATGAAGCGATCGGTCCATGGAACTTTGTTATTTTGATTCATACTATTACCGCTGGGTTGATTAGGAGGGGGCCCACATAATGGCATTGACCGCGGCGATTCAAGAGAAGGCGATACATACCCTCTTTGTGCGATAATTGTCCAGAGCATGAAAACGGCCTGCCGTCTCGCAAGCGGCAGGCCGGAAGCGGTTATTACGCTGCACCTTGCGTCCACAGGATCGCGGGCAACCAGCTAGTTCCGGCAGCGGCCTTGGCTGCGTGAGCGGCAAGTTCGGACTTTTTCATCTTCAGCATCGCCGGCGATGGATCCTTGCCGGTGATTTCCTTCAGGTCGGCGATAATCATGTCCTTGCTGATCCTGCCGAAATAATTCCCGGCATCGGGGCGGAAGTAAGTGGCCATGTCGAGCTTGAGCGCGCGGGCGAGAAGATCCGCGTGCTGCAGGCGTTCGCCGTCGGGCTTGTCCTGCTTGCGTTGCGTGGCATCGATGCTGAGCGCTGTGCAGTAGGTGAGCAGGGCGACGAGCGTGTCCCGATCCTGCGTCAGGCACCATTGCCAGAAGTGGATTTCATCACCGGGGATGCGGTCGCGCCAGAGCGATTCCTCCCGGTCGAGTTCGTCGTTGGCGGTGGAGTCCTTGGCGAGGCGGTGATATTTCCGGCTGGCGAAGCTGCCGAGGCAGCTTCCGGCCTGACCGCCTCTGTAGAAAATCCCGTCAGCGATGGCGTGAACCGCTGCTGCGAGCCCGATATCGGGGTTTGCGGCGAGTGTGGCCTGCAGGGCGATTGAGCGGTGTTCGGTCAGAAACTCCGTGAGCGATGCCGCCATGCCCTTCTGCTGCGGCTCAGGCGGGGTATTGATCGCCTGCTCAACGGCTTCGGGATCGTTGGCCTCCTGCGCTTTGTGCAGGGCGGTGAGCCGGGCTTTGTCTTCGGGTTTGACGTAGCCGCGCAGGATATCGATCTTGCCGTCGTGATCGATGGTGATGAAGCATCCGGCGATAGCGATTTCCTCGGGGCGGAAGGAGGTTTCGCGGTCGTCGAGATCCGCGATGCGGCTTTCGATCTCCTCGATTTTTGCGCTGATCGTTTCCTCATCGGCATCATCGCCGCTGTCGTAAAGGGCGTTCAGCTCCTTTTCCAGTCCGTCGTATTCAGTCTGCAATTCCGGGGAAAGGGGAGTGGGTTCCTCGAAAATGCGCTGGCATTTATGCCGGGTTTCCCATGAGAGGCCGGGATCGATCTCGACCCATGCCCAGCCTTCGGCGCGGATTTCATCAGCCGACTTTGAGAGTTTCAGGGCGGCAAGGCTGTTCATGAGTTCCACGTCGAGGACGAAGATGCCGTCGTCGCCTTCGGTGAAGAGATCGCGGCGGGTTTTGCCGCCGGCTCTTTCGTAAGCCTCAAGGCCGACATATTTGATCCGTTTGTCGGTGGCCGGGATTTCGGTATCGGTGCGCAGCGATTCCCGGATGTCCTCGGGATCGGTGTGGTAGGGGTTGATGTCGTGGAAGACCCGTTCCTGCGCGGCCTGGTCGTCGGTGCTGGCGAAGGCCTGCACCTGCGCGAGGTTCAGGTCGCCGTCGCGGTAAGACCGGAGGATGACCGGGCTTACGCGGGCGAGTTTCAGGAGTTTCTCCACGGTGCTTTCGGCAACGCCGAAGCGGGTGGCGATGTCGGGAACCGGGGAGCCGTCCTCGTGCAAAGCATGAAAGGCCTCGAACTGGTCGGCGGGGTGCATGGGCAGCCGCACGGTGTTTTCGGCAAGGCTGATTTCCTGCGCCTGTGCTTCACCGGATATGATCTGGCATGGGATCGGGCAATCGTCCGTGATCGTGCCGCGTTCGGCGAGTGCAGTCAGTGCCATGAAGCGGCGCTGTCCGGCCACAACATGGTATTTGCCCTTCGTCTTGCCCTTGGCCGGTGCTTCGCGCACCACAAGACTTTGCAGCAGCCCATGGGAGGTGATCGAGGCGGTCAGTTCCTCAAGGGCTTCGGTTGCGCCGGTCTTGCGGACGTTGCCCTTCCACAGGGCGAGTTTGTTCAACGGGATATTTTTCAGGTCAGTCATTGCAGTTCTCCTTTTGTCAGTGGTTTTCGATACGCGGACAAAAAGGGCGGGGATAAGCGGCGCGGTCACCCGCCAAGGGGAAACGGCCAACACGGGCCGACGCCAGGGCTCCGGCCCACAGGCGGCTGGCTGGCGCGGGCAGGCCGTTGACCGCCGACGCTGCCTCGCCCAGGATCGCGTCACAAAAAGAAAACCGGACAAAAGGGGAATGAGCGGGACGGGAAGATATGCTACTGTCAGGCAAATCTGCCGGTAAAATGGCGGGGCAATGTAAAGCGTAAAGTTACACTTGACAGAGCGGCTTGATTGGCGTAGGATGAAAGATGATAGAGAGCTTTCAGCACAAGGGCTTGAAGAAGCTCTTCGAGGACGATGACCGGCGGAAGGTGCCGGCGGCGCATGCCGACAAGATCGCCCGGATACTGGCGCGGCTGAACGAAGCGGTGAGAGTCCAGGACATGGGCCTGCCGGGATACAGGCTTCATCCGCTGAAAGGCGAGCTGGCGGGCTTCTGGTCAGTGTCCGTGTCGGGTAACTGGCGGATCGTTTTCCGGTTTGAAAGCGGCAAGGCCTGTGACGTGGATTTGGTCGATTACCATTAGGAGAGAAGCGATGCGCATGAAAAACCCGCCCCATCCCGGACTTTCGATCCTGTATGACTGCCTCGAACCGCTGGGGCTGTCTGTGGCTGAAGGTGCGACGGCGCTCGGCGTGACGCGGCAGGCTATGAATAACCTGGTCAGGGGCAAGGCAGGAATTTCCGCTGAAATGGCGATTCGTCTGGAGAAGGCCTTTGGAGGCGGTGCGGAGACGTGGCTGCGGATGCAGGCGGCCTACGATCTCGCACAGGCGGAGAAAAAGTCAGGGAAGATGCGGATCAGGCGGGTGGGAGAACGGGTGAAAGCCGTTCACGCCTGAGACGCGGCTCAAATCCCGTGTTCATCTGCCGCGCTGCGGTAGGGGTCAGTCAGGATCAGCGATGATATTCTCCGGCGTCCCGGACCGATCGGGGTCACGGGATTGCCGTGTTGATCGGATGGCGTCAGGTAAAGATTGGTTCCCGAGACATGGGTGACGGCGAGGGCTTCGATCTGGTCGATGGCCTCGTTGAGCATGGCCCGCATGTCGGCGGTCGTGTGCATGCCCCTGAGTTGAATGCGCATTCCGCGCGGGTAGGATTTTTTCGGTGGCATCGGACTTCCTGAAAGAGAAGGCAATACAGGCTTCTAGCATAATCCGGCCGGTGCAGGGCGGAAAGCCTGAGCACAGAGGTATGCGGGTATTAACATAATGTTAAGTTTCCTCCCGTAAGATACAACCGTGAGATAGTGTTACGAACAATCTTCGCGTGAGGGTGAGCTTGGCGGACAGCGGCATCAGGTTAAGGGACGTGTGGGAGGCTCATGCCAAAGCGCAGGAGCGTGAGGATTTTGCCGATTTGCAGCGCGAATTGAACGGTCTTCCGGGCAGCAAGGCGAAAAGCTTCACAGCCGGCGTTGGTACTGCGGCGCGGCTGTCCTTTGAGGACAAAAAGAAAGCAGACGAGAAAAGGAAAAAGGAAGACGAAGAACGGTTCGTCACGACGTGGCTTGAGCGCATGAGTGATAGCTACCGGCAGGCTTATGAGCGGCTTTCGCGGACGATGAATGATGCACAAAAATCATATTTGTTGGTCCTGGAAGATATGCAACGGGAAAAGGAAGACGCAGCGCGGGCACTTGAGGAAATTCGTGCGAAGGCGCTTGTCTTGGAAGATGGCCGCCGCGTGTATTTCACGGAGGATGGGTCGAAGCTCTTCGATGATGGTGGGCAGGAAGTGACCGATCAGGAAAACATTGAAGAGGCAAGGGCTAAGCAGGAACGTAATCCAAATGCATCAACACATGAAGACCAAAAAGTGCGGAGCGAGAGGATAAAACACCTCGATGAATCAGAAGAACAAGTATTTGAAAAACTGCGTGAGATAGAAGAGCTGAAAACCAGAATGGAACGGAGAGAATTGAGCCAGGAGGATCTTGATCGAAAATCGCAGGAAATTATTAAAAGCATGACTCCCGAAGTCAGAGAGATATTTGACCGTATTCATACAGAGCCGGAAACCTCGGCATCACCTGAAAGCGCAGGATATGCCAAAGCCGGAGGGGTTTCTACGCAGTCTGCCTTTGCTAAAGCCGGTACAGGCGATATTGCTGGTAAAGAGGCGCCTCCAGTTCCAAAAACCAGCGTTCCACTAGAATTTAAGCCCTAAGCGTTTGAAGGCGCGCGTTAACGTATCGCGCGAGCACCCGATCTGTGCGGCGCGGGCTGTGATTGTAGTTCTGTGGGCTGAAATGTCTCTATGGGCTTGGGCTATATTTTCCTCTGAGAGTTTATAGGGCCTTCCCACATGCGTTCCCCGCCGCTTGGCCGCGGCCATACCTTCCTTCGTTCGCTTGATCAAATTTTTTCGTTCAAACTGCGCGAAAGCGGCCACGATGGTATAGGCCAGTTCACCTTCGTTGGTCGCCGTATCAATATTGAAGGTCACGATCTGAAAGTTCACCTCGCGCGTCTGTAGCTTCTCCATTTCCAGCAGTGCATCAATCGTTGACCGGAACGCCCGGTCCAAATCCCACACCACCAACGTGTCTCCGGTCTGGAGCTTGCGTAGGACTTGCTCATAAACAGGACGTTTCTTGCTAACGGCGGATAGTTTTTCGATATGGATTTCGTCACAAAGCGCGTCCAACCCGTCAATTTGGCGGTCTGGGCGCTGCTCGTCGGTGGAGACGCGGAGATAGCCTATTTTCACAGGATTCCTTTCGTATGCACTAAGAAAAGTGCATCAAAAGGGAACCCTTCTCAACAGGCTCCGTATAAGAATTTTTAGAATGTGGCGGGATTTCTTAACAGCTTCATATCGCTGTACTTTCTGAAAATACACCTAGGATTATGGCAATTGCAAGAGAAGGGTTCCCTTCTGTGGCGACGATGTTCGCATGTTTTCAGGAAGAATGTCATTGCGGCTTTTTACTTTCATGAGAGGATTTCGCGATGCAAAAACGATGGTTTTCTGCGCGATTGATCAGTCTGATGGTGCTGTTGCTGATGGTGATCCCGGCAAAGTTTTCTTTTGCGATACCGATTGCCGATTACAAGGAGAAGATGAGCCGTGACGAGCGTGCCGGCTATCTGACAGGGGGTATCAGCGCCCTGACATTTCAGTACGCGGATGATGGAAACATGGCCAAATCCAAGTGTGTCTATGACTGGTTTTATAAATCTGATAAGGGAGGGGACGAGATGGCTATTGAATTAATGAAGGCGCGGATGGCCGACCCGTCGCTTCATGTCGAGGCGGTGATATTGGCGGTCATCAAGAAAAAATGCGGGCATCTGGATAAAGTATCGCAGTAATTTACGATAGCACCGGCTTGTTCAGTCACAGGTCATTTCTACGCCATTCCCAGGCATTTTAGAATTTTCAATGCCGACTCGAGCGTAATGCTCGTTCTTTGGTGCTCAAACGCATTAACAGTCGGGCCGCTGACGCCTGCCAGGACGGCCAGTTTCTTTTGCGTGAGTTTTTGCTCCTTGCGCCGCCTTATGGCTTCTTCGACAAGGCTTTTCCAATCAAGGCGAATGTTCCGTTCCATCTTTTTTCCATGAGGTTGATGAGTGCATCCCGCAAATCCGCAGCGCCGGTTTTGCTCCCGGCGATAGCGTCCCGTGCTGCCTCCTTGCGCTTTTCCAGGTGTCGCGCGGCCATGGCGATGGCCGGGGCCGGTAGTCCGAATTCTTCACCCAGGTGGATGAGTGATCGCGCTTTCAGATCGCCGATGGGAATGTTGGCGCTGCCGCTGATGGATAAAGCGATTGTGTTATAACCGTATAAAGCAGCCGCTACCGCGTCATAGGCGGGCGTCAGGCGCAGGCCCGCCTCCGTGTGAAACATGGCGAAGTTTTTCAGGTGCATATCGGTGTTGCCAAGCAGGAGGCCGGCGAGAATGCGCAAATATAGCCGGTAAATCTCTGCCGGCAGGCAACCCGGCGTCTGCCGGATGAAGTCCGCCATGCTTTTGTGGCTGCCTTCGTATTTGGCTTCTGAAGGATAGCCGAGAAGCTGATTGAATTCCTCGAAATGAATCCGTTGCCCATCGCTCGTCCGGTCGAAGCGTTTGATAATCAGCGCCGGGTCTTTGAAGCCGGCAATCCTGCCGATGCGCAGATCGACAATGTCGTCATCGGGCAATAGCGCCTT
>CXWL01009340.1_pt1 | contig 12539 bp, 4 predicted proteins | sample 590931 | NCBI WGS metagenome assembly CXWL01 (sample SAMEA3498368, study PRJEB10139) | groundwater metagenome | biome: water well; material: biofilm material | place: Germany | collected 2015-04-27
GGCGCGGCGCAGGGCCTGGGCCAGGGCCTGGTAGAGCCGAGGCTCGGAGCCGTCGATGGCGAGCGCCCGCCGGAGCGCCTCGACGGCCGGTCGCGGCTGGTCGAGGGCGAGGCGGGCGCGGGCGAGCTGAGCCCAGGCGGGAGCGAAGTTGGGGCGCAGGGCGACGGCCTCTTCGAGGAGCGCCGAGGCCCGCTCCGGCTGGCCGAGGCCGAGGCGGACGACGGCCAGGTTGAAGCGGGCTTCGACCCGGCGGCTGCCCTGGGCCAACGCCTCCCCGAAGGCCGCCGCGGCCTCCTCTCGGCGCCCCTGGCCGTTCAAGGCGATGCCGAGCCATTCGAGGGCCAGGGGGTGCCCCGGGGACTTCGCCAGCACCGCCCGCAGCTCCCGCTCGGCGGCGGGGAAGTCGCGGCGGGGCAGCCGGGCATTGGCGAGGTCCAAGGCGGGCTCGACCTGGCCCTCGGGCGCGGCCGCGAGGAACTGGTGCAGCCGGTCCACCGCGGCCGGTACCGGTGCCGCGCGCACGGCCGCGAGCGCCCGGTAGAGCTCGGCCTCGGCGCCCGCCGGGGCGCCCGGGCCGGGCAGCACCTCGACCCCGACCAGCACCGGTTCGGTCTCGGCCCGCGGCGCCAGGAGCGCCTCCGGTCGGGCCGGTGGTCGTTGGATGCGGTGGTCGGTCATCACCACCTGCACCACGTCCCGCGGACGGCGCTTGGGCATGTGGCAGCCGACGCAGTCCACGGGCTCGGGCTTCACGGCGCAGGCGCCCGGTGCGTGGCATTCCCGGCAGGCGGCCCGGAAATGCTCGACCCGCTCTTCCGCCGACACTTTCGCATGGGGATCGTGGCAGGTGAGGCAGGACAGCCGGCCGGCGCTCGCCGTGAAGCACGGGCTCTGCTCGAGGCGATAGGGGTGATGGTTGATTTCGAAGCGATCGCCCCGCGCCAGACCCTCCTCGTCGACGTCGACCCGCACGAGGGACTCGGCCAGCAGCTCACCCGCTCGGAAACCGTAGTCTGGCCGGCCGATGCGGCGGATGCCGGGAATGGCCACCGAGGGCTGCCAGTGGCACTGGTGGCAGACGTCGTCGCGCAGCCGCGCCGGCAGCTTGCCGGGCTGGACGATGGCCGCGCGGATCGCCTCCGGGCTGCCCAGGCCGCCTTCCGCCAGGGCCAGGTGATCGGTGCCCGGGCCGTGGCAGCGCTGGCAGCCGGTGCCCTGGGGCAGCCCGGTGGGGAAGGCGTGGACCTCGCCGTGGAGATCGCTGCCGGCCGGAACGTTCGGGTAGGCGTTGTGGCAAGACAGGCACTCGCGGCGCACCGCCCGGGTGATGCCCGCGTGGTCCGGCCGGTCGAACCCCGGGGCCATGCCCAGGCGCGCGCTCTCGGCGTACCAGGCCACGGGCAGCTGGAACAGCTCGTCCGACGGCGTGCGGTAGAGATAGGTCCGCGCGTGATGGCCCGAGCCGAGCACCGCTTCGACCGGCAGCTCGAGCTCGTGCACGCGCCGCCCGTCCGCCCCGATCTGCCACTGCCGGAACCGGTAACCCCCGGGGCCGATCTCGAGCTCGTACCAGCGCCGCGACGGGGCGTGGAAGAACCGGCGCTGCTCGGGTGCCTCGACCGCCGCCGCCGGGTCCGGCCGATAGAACGACCGGGCCATGCCGACCTCGCGGTAGCTCCGCGCGATGTCCGTGTGGCAACGAGCGCACAGGGCGTCGTCGACGTAGCCGGGCGCGGCCGCCGCCGAGAGGGCCGGAAGCACGAGCAGGAGAAGGCGGAGCACGATGGCCCCCATGATAGCCGCCGCCGTTCGTCGATTCCCCTGGTCCCTTCTCACCGATTCCTCCGTTTCGCTCCCTGAGGACCCCTCGCCGGACCCGCTCGGGACGGCGGCCGGGGCTCGGGAGGTACGGACATGGTGGATGTCGAGGTCGGCAAGGCGTTCGGTGTCTTCTTCCGCCCGCGCTGTTGGGGGCTCGCCGGGGGACTTCTCCTGGGGGTGGCCGCGGGACCGCTGGCCGTCGGGGAGGCGCCGTTCGATGCGGGAGCCGTCACGGAGCGGGCGATCACGGACTTGACGGCGGTCCAGGAAACCTTTCCCTCGGCGGCCGCGCCGCTCCAGCCGGTGGTCGATCGTTTGACGGCTTCCCTGGCGACCGCGGGCGGCGAGCTCCGACTGGTGGACCGGTGCCATGCGAGGTCCACGGCGGACGGTGCGGCGGCGTTCACCGAGGCGCGGGGGGCCGTCGTGGCCATCGGCCCGCTGCTTTCGGCCGGCCTGCCGGCCTTCGCCACGGCAACCCTCGAGAGCGTGCGGGGCGAGCTCGTGGACGCCTACACCTTCCTGGCCGACGCGGCCTTCCAGGAGGCGCGGGCCTTGGCTCCCGGCGGCCTCGCCAACTCCAAGGTGCGCCAGAGCTTCCTGGCGCTGGTGGCGGCCCGGGCGCAGCTCGCCCTCGGCCAGCTCGGCCCCGGAATGCAGTCGCTCAAGAGCGCCTGGCAGGCGGCGAAGAGTGCCACGCCGGCCCTGCCGGCGGCGGGACCGCAGGCCGTGCTGTCGGTTTTCCAGCCCGAGGACGGCGCCCTCGTCCTCGGCCTCACCCTCAACGCGGGCGGCCGGGTCCAAATCGGCACCGGCGGCACCACCGGGGCCGAGGACGTGGCGGTCCAAGTCAACGGCACCGCCGCGACCGTGGCCCATCGTGGCTACGAGGCCCGGAACTTGTTTCTGGCGCCGGGCGTCAACGCCGTGGTCACCGTGGCCAAGGCCGTGGGCGGGCGGGTGACCACCGAGTGCCGCGGCCTGCGGGTCGACTTGAAACCCCGGCCGCGCCTGGCCCTCTCCACCGGTGACGCCCAGAGCGCACCGATCGAGACGCTCCTCCCCCAGCCGCTCAAGGTGCGGGTGCTGTCCGCCACGAGCCAGGGCATCGGCGGGGTGCCGGTGGTGTTCCGGGTGACCGAGGGCAACGGCACCTTCTCGGACGGCAGTGCCTCGCGGGTGGTGACCACCGACGCCGCGGGTTACGCCCAGACCGGTTTCGAGACCGGCAGGCGGGTCGGCCCCGGGGTCGATCGGGTGCGCGCGACGGCCTCGGGCTATGCCGGAGTGGCCCACTTCTCGGCCTCGGCCAGCGCGGGGCCGGCGGCCCACATCCACCCCGTGACCGGCGAGAACCAGTCCGGCGGCGTGGGCGCCGCGCTGCCGCTGCCCCTGGTCGTCCTGGTCACGGACCGGGCCGCCAATCCCCTCGCGGGGGTGCCGGTGACCTTCACGGTCGTGGCGGGGGGCGGCACGATCGCCGGGGCCGGCCAGACGGTGGTGCCGACCAACGCCGACGGGCGCGCCGCGGCGCCCTTCACCCTCGGCCCCGGGGCCGATCTCGACGGCCACCAGGTGACCGCCGGCTTCCCGGGGATGACCGGCGATCCGGCCCTGTTCAAGGCCTCGGCCTACGAGCTCGGCGATCCGGCCGACACGCGGGTCTCCGGCGTCGTGCTCGACGGCCAGGACGAGCCGGTGCCGGGGGTCACGATGCGCCTCCACGGCACCGCCCTCGCGGCGGTCACCGACGCCTTCGGCCAGTTCTCGATCGACGGCACCCCGGTGGGCCACGTCCACCTCGAGGTCGACGCCACCACGGCCACGCGGCCGGGTACCTGGGCCAGCCTCGAGTTCGAGATGTGGCTCCTCGCCGGGGTCGACAACACCTTGCCGCGGCCGATCTACATCCTGCCCCTGGACCTCGAGAACGGCCGGATCGCGGGCGGCGACGAGGACGTGACGATCAGCGTGCCGGAGATTCCCGGGCTGTCGCTGACCGTGCTGGCGCACTCGGCCACCTTCCCGAACGGCGCCACCACCGGTCTCGTCTCGGTGACCCCGGTGCACGCGGACAAGGTCCCCATGGCACCGGGGCAGGGTCTCCAGCCGCGGCTCGTCGTGACCATCCAGCCGGCCGGTGCCCACTTCGACCCGCCCGCGATCTTCACCGTGCCGAACGTCGACGGCCTGCCGGCGGGCACCGTGAGCGAGATGTACTCGTTCGACCACGACCTCGGCCAGTTCGTCTCGATCGGCACCGGCACGGTGTCCGTGGACGGCCGGGTGGTGCGCTCGGACCCGGGCTTCGGGGTCGTCAAGGCCGGCTGGCACTGGAACGGCAATGGCCAGCCCGGCGGCCAGGGTGCCGCCCTGGATGTCCTGATCACCACCCCCAAGCCGCTGGTCCTGTGCGTCGGCAACGGTCAGTCGAAGCTCATCCAGGCCAGCGGCGCGCCGGCCCAGGACTCGATCTGGGCCTGGACGATCTCCGACCCGACGGTCGCCACCCTCAATCCCTCGGGCTTCAACCTCTGCCCTGGCGCGGGCAACTGCAACACCCTGGCGACCGCCACGGGCCTGGGCGGCGTGGCCACGGCGACGGTGATCCTGACCAACACGGTCAGCAATCTGACCGACACGGACTCGATCGACATCGTGTCGCCGGTGGTGGACCTGTTGTCCCTGACCCCCCAGCCGCTCGTCCTCGGCAACGACCTGACGATCGCCTACGACGTCTTCCTGCCGCCGGGCTTCGCCTACGACCAGTTGCTGCTGCGGGTGACCAACGCCAATGGCGTCAAGGTCTACGAGGCGCCGGCACCGGCCGGTGCCGGTCCCCAGACGGTGACCTGGCCGGCGCGCTGGAACCAGGCGCCCCACCCGAACGCCTATGCCAATCCCGCCAACGGGCCCTACACCGTCGCCCTGGTGGGCCTGGCCGCGGGTGCCCCCTGTGGCCTCGCCACGGATTCGGTGGCCACCCACCTGGTGATCGAGGCGGACTTGAAGGACTCCCCCCCGCCGGGTGCCACGGTGACCGAGGCGGCGGGCCTCGGGGATCTCGGAGGGGCCCTCGAGGTGGTGCTCTCGAACGGCGGGCCGGAGATCCTCTTCTTCGGTCCGGCCCTCGATCTGCTCGGGCTGACCCGATTCGAGAAACACCTGGTCGTGGACGAGCCCGGCCTCGACAGTCTGGCCGACGGTGACTACCAGGTCTCCATCCGCGACCTGCGCGACGAGATCGGCAACTTCTTCGACGCCGACGGCAACCCGGCCAACGGCATCCAGCCCATTCAGTTCCCCCTATCGCTGTGGTGACAGGAGTCGAAACCATGAAATCGAAACCCTCGCGATTCCGCGGCCTGCGCTGGGCCCTGGCCGTGCTCGGGCTCGGCCTGACCGCGCCCCTGGCCGCGACCTCGCCGACGACGCCCTACGAGCGGCTCGAGCAACGGGCGGCGCGGGAAGGCGCCAGCGCCGTGCGCGGCGAATACCGGCGGGCGACCGACGAAATCCTCGCGCAGCTGGCCCAGCTGCCGGAACCGAGAAGCCTCGCCGAGAGCCTGCGACGGAACCTGCAAACCGTGTGGCTGCATCAGTTCCTGCGCTCGTGGGCACGAGTCGAAGCACGGGACGTGCGGGCCGGCAAGACCAGCGACAGCCTGGCCGAAGCCCTGGTGATGCCGCTCGTGGATTGCCTCGAGCAAGGGCACGCGCGGATCGAGACCGACCTTGCCGAGCTCGAGCGCCTCCGCGCAGAGGCCCCGGCGGAGGAGCGCGCCCGGCTCGGGCTCGCCGTGTCGCCCACGACCTCCTTCGAGCGAGACCGACTCCTGGCCCTCCGGCAGGTGGCGCTTCTGGCCAAGCTGGGCCGGAACGGCGCCGCCCTCGAGCGGGTCTTCGAGATGAGCGGCGGCCAGGTCGACTCCTGTGCCACGCCGGATGAATTCCTGGCTTTTCCCCACGATTGGGACTCCGCCCTGGGCACGGCGTCGCCCGCGGGCGGCGATGGAGGTGTGCAATGAAGCGGTTCGCCCTGTTCACTGTGCTGGCCCTCGTTGGGGCGGTCGAGGCGCGGGCCTTGACTGTTTCGGGAACGATCCGGGACGCCATCAACAACCCGATCCCGGGCATCCGGGTCGAAATCAACCACCTGGGCGCCGCGGTCGAGTTGCGGGAAGCCGTCTTCGCGGATGCCAACGGTTTCTACACGACCTCACTGGCCCAGTCCGGCGACAACGTCTACCTGGTCGTCAAGTGGGACTTCGAGCTCAAGCCGGCCGCCACCTATGGCGGGCACGTGGTGACTCTCGTGGCCCGCGGCGCGGGAGATCCCTTCGTGGCCGCCCAGACCTTCACGCTGAAGCTGAGTCCCACCCTCCCGAACGTCACCGCGGACACGACGATCGACCTGAACATGAGTCAGGTCCAGCCTGCAGGACTGATCACCGTGGCACCACGGCTCAATCACGGGCTCGATTTCGTCGAGAACAATCGCGGAGCGGTGCCGTGGACGATGACGGTGGACATCCCGCTATTCATGATCACCGACAACAAGGACCGAATGATCCCGACCGGGGTGTTCATCGACCAGGGAGCGTTCGATGGCACCGGCTCGAGCAAGGACGTCGTCGACGCCTATCACGAGCTGGCGCACTGGCTTCACTACCACCACAACGGCAATGCCCTGCCGCCTTCCGACGCCGCCTGCGGGACCCACACGCTCAACTCCGAGGAGGACCCGGGCTGCGCGCTCAAGGAGGGCTACGCCTCCTACCTGGCGCAGAGGATCGCCGAGGCCAACGGTGTTGTGGATCCCTTCTTCCGGGGCTATCGGGACGACGGCATCAACACCTTCGGGCTCCCCGCCAACTCGATCTGGCGTGGAGACGAGGGTTCTCCGACGGGTCGCCAGGGAACGGTCTGGGAGAACGGCGTCGTGGTCGAGGGAGCGGTGTCCGGCTGGCTTTTCGAGCTCGACAACGCCTACGGCTTCCAGACGATGTTCGACATTCTGTTCACCCACCACCCCCAATCGGTCCTGGGAATCCTGGTCGAGCTGTCGAACAAATTCGGCAGCGGCGCGCCGTTGACCCTGGCGGCCCACGGAATGAGCCAGCTCCACGGCCTGTTCTTCGCCCGCGGCCGCTTCGCGGACGTGCCCTTCAACGCCTCGGCGCCCCCCGACGGCGCGCCGCCGGCGCCCGGCAACACCAAACAGATCAACGGCTTCACCTTTCTGCGCGGGGTCGTGGACACGCAGGTCCAAAGAGTCCCCGAGGCGGACCTCGGGCTGACGACCCACCTGAACACCAAGGACCTGCGGGTCGGCTTCCGGCCCGCGACCGGGGGCGTCATGTCGCCGGCGGTGTTCACCCCTCACACGCCCTATGTGCTGCCGGCCGTGGGCCACGTCGATTTCGACACCCGCACCCTGAACGCTTCGGGTGGCGACGGCGACTGGGACCTGGCGGTCCTGCACCGCAACCACTACGACTTCGAGGACGACTTCCTGCCCAGCTGGAAGGACGAGGGGACCTTCGCGCTGTCCGAGGACGAGCTCTACCTGAAGACCCTCGGCACCTGGTACGACAAGGATCGAGACCCGACTTCGAACACCGACGAAGAAGGCATGGTGATCGTCGACAACACCGCGCCGACGATCTCGAACATCAAACCCCAGCCCTAAAGGGCGGGCGCGAGGAGCATCACGATGAACACCGATCGAGCCTTCTTCGCGCGGCGGCAGGGGCGCGCGGGCGCCGTGCTCGCGGCGCTCGTGCTGGGCACCGCGGCGGCGTCGGGCCAGGCACCGCCGCCCCCGACCTACCCCGGCTCCTGCACCGTGAGCCTGCTCAACCAGACCGCCCGGGTGCCCGCGAGCGGCCTCTGGCGGGTCACCGCCGTGCCGTCCAACACGGGCCGGGTCCGGGCGCGGCTGACCTGCGTCGACCAGGGCGTCACCCGCACCGCGGCCTCGACGGCGGTCCCGGTGGCGACCTTCCGCACCACCGGCGTGCCGTTCGCGAGCTTCGACTTCGACCTGCCGACGCCCCGCGGAGTCGAGATCCTGCTGGCGGCTTCCCCGTTGACCGCGGCAGGTCAATCGCTCCAGGCCGCCGTGGTGGCGAGTTACACCGACGGCAGCTCCGCCGACGTGACGGCGGCCGAGACCACCCTCTACGTCACCAGCAACCCGAAGATCGCCACGGTTTCGCCGACCGGCCTGGTCACCGCCCAGGGCAGCGGCGTCGTGCTGATCACCGTGCTCCACGAAGCGGTGATCGATTCCGTGGCGCTCACCGTGGTGCTCGCGGGCGACGACGACGGCGACGGGCTGCCCAACGACTACGAGGTGGCCAACGGCCTGCTGCCGAACGACCCGGCCGACGCCCACGAGGACCTGGACGGCGACGGCCTCGACAACCTGGCCGAGTTCAACACGGGCAGCGACCCGCGGAACGCCGACACCGACGGCGACACCCTGCTCGACGGCGAGGAAGTGGTGGCCGGGGCGGACGGCTTCGTCACCAACCCGCTCCTGGCGGATTCCGACGGCGACGGCGTTCCCGACGGCCTCGAGGGCTTCGTGGGCAGCGACCCGACCAGCGCGGCCAGCGTCGACTACGGCGCGGTGCTCGCGCGCATCGACGTGGCGCCCGTGGCCTTCACGTTGATCAAGAGCCTCCTCTATCCCCAGGAGACCGGCCGGCGCCTGCGGGTGACCGGCACGCTCCTCGACGGCACCGCCGTCGACCTGACCGCCCGCGGCGTGGCCTACGCGTCGAACGCGCCGCTGGTGGCCTTCCCGGGGGCGGAGCCGGGCCGGGTGATCGCGGGCCAGAACGGTACCGCCGGCCTGACGGCGTCCTTCGCGGGGCGCACCGCCCTCGCCCAGGTCACCGTCCAGACCTTCACGCCCACGCCCCTGTCCTTCCTGGCGATCCCGGGCGCCGCCAACGCCATCCGGCTCCAGGGCGACTACGCCTACATCGCCTCCGGGGCCACCGGGCTCTACGTCGTCGACGTCTCGGACCCGACGGCGCCCTCGATCGCCGGCTTCGTCGACACTCCCGGCAACGCCAACGACCTGGCCGTCCTTGGCGACTTCGCCTACGTCGCCGACGGCGGCGGGCTCCAGATCGTCGATCTCGCGGACCCGGCGGCGCCGCGCCTGCTCGGAGCCCTGGCCCTGCCCGCGCCGGTCTCGGACGTAGTCGTCCGCGATGGCCGCGCCTACGTCGCCTCGAGCAACGGCCTGCGCATCGTCGACGTGTCGAACCCGGCCGCCCCCCTGTTGCGCTCGAGCCTCACCTTCAACCTGTCCTTCGAGGCCACCCGCGGCGTCGCCTTGACGGGGAATCTCCTGGTGGTGACCCAAGGAGGCGGTGGCATCCACGTGGTCGACATCTCGAACGACCTCGCCCCGGTGCGGCTGGGCGGCACCCACACCTGGCCCCAGTCGGGCGTCTCGTCGGCGCTCGACGTGGCCGTTCGCGGCACGCGGGTCTACGTGGCGGACGGCTACGGGCCCCGCACGGCGCGGCTGGCGGCGATCGACATTTCGGTGCCGTCGACCCCGGTGGTCGTCGGCCGCTCGGAGTTCCCCTACGGCCTCTCCGGGCTCGCCTTCGATCGCAACCTGCTCTTCGCGTCCGATTTCGCCTTCGTGAACGCGGTCCCGGTGTTCGACGTGGACCCGGTGAACCCGGCCTTCCGGGGGCTGATCAACTTCAGTGGTCCACCTCTCGCGCGGGACGACAACGGCAACGGCATCGACGTGCGGGACGGCCTGGTCTACGTCGTCGGCAATCGCAACTACCCGGCCGACAACGGCGTCACCGGCGACGCCGGCCTGCACATCGCCCGCTATGCCTTCACCCCGGAAGACGACGGCGTGGCGCCCACGATCGAGCTGACCGCGCCGGCGGACGGCAGCTCGGTGCCGGATCGCCGGCCCTTCACTTTGACGGCCAGTGCCAGCGACGACGTGCGGGTCGAGGCGGTGGAGTTCTTCGTCGACGGCGTGCCCGTCGGGGCCGACTTCGCGCCGCCCTTCGAGGCGAGCTTCACGCCGACCCTCGGCACGACCTCGCTCACGCTCACCGCCCGGGCCACGGACGTGGGGGGCAACACCGCCACCGATGCCGCGACGCTGGCGATCACCCCGAGCGGCCTGCCGGTCATCACCCTCCTGGCGCCGCCGGAAGGCACGGTGCTGCCCGAGGGCACCGATTTCGTCTTCGCCGTCAACGCCACGGACGATGCGGCGGTGGCCGGCGTGGAGTTTTTCGTCGACGGAGCGTCCCTGGGCACGGTCACAGCGCCGCCTTACCAGATCGTGGTGCCGGTCGCCTTCGACGTGACCCAGGTCACCCTCACCGCCACCGTTCACGACGATCTCGCTCAGACCGAGACCACCGGGCCGCGGGGGGTGGCGTTCACCCTGAACCAGGCGCCCACGGTCCAGCTGATCGAGCCGGCAGCTGGCGCCCTCGTGGTCGAAGGGCTGCCGATCGACGTGCTCGCCGCGGCCTTCGACGACGCCGAGGTGGTCAAGGTGCGCTTCTTCGTCGGGGGCGTCGTGGTCTTCGAAGACGTCGAGGCGCCCTGGGGCCACCAGCTGCTGGCCCCCGCGGCGCCGGGTATCGTGACGATCGGGGCCGAGGCCGTGGACGCCCGAGGCGTGGCCTCGGCCCTCGCCGAGGTGACCGTCACCGCCGCGCCCGATCCGCTCACCACGGTCCAAGGGGTGGTGTTGACCGCCAACGGCGATCCGGTCTCCGGGATCACCGTGTCGGTGCTCGGCCACGGTGCCCCGAGCGGCGGCAATGGCCGCTTCTCGATCCCCGCCGTGCCCACCAACCAGGGGCTCCTGGTGGCCTCGGCGAGCTTCGCCGGCCAGACCGTCTCCTCCGCAGGGGCCTTTCCCATCGGCGGCGGCGTCACCGACGTCGGCACCGTTTCGTTCCAGCCCAACCAACCGCCCACGGTGGCCTTCACCACCCCGGCTCCGGGCAGCGAGGTGGTGGCCGGCACGCCCATCGCCCTCGCCGCCACCGCGGCGGACGACGTGGCGGTGACCAAGGTGGCCTTCTACCGGAACGGCCAGCTCATCGGGGAGGACCCGGTGGCCCCCTTCACCGCCCAGACCACCGCCCCGGCGAGCCCCGGCACGCTGCTGCTGACCGCCATCGCCCACGACGCCTGGGGGGCCACGTCGATCCCCGCCACCGTCGGCCTGACGGTGGTCGAAGACGGGGGCTCGAGCGTCACCGGCCAGGTGATCCTGCCCGATGGCACGGCGGTCGAGGGAGCGACGATCGTGGTCTTCCCCTTCGACGGGCCGACCGGAACGAGTGGCGCGGACGGGCGCTTCTCGATCTCCGGCATCCCCTCTTTCGGCACCTTCAGGGTGAGCGCGATACTCGGGGACTCGATCGGCGTGACGTTCTTCGAACCCGACCCGAGCGGCACGACGGACGCCGGTACTCTGGTGCTCGTTCCGAACACCCCGCCGATGATGTCCGGTGGCCCCAGCAGCAGCACCTACATGATCGGGGGCACGACGACCCAGTGGTCCTTCGAGGCCTACGATGCCGAGGAGTTCATTCCCCTGGGCATGCGGTTCTACGAGAACGGCGTGCTGACCCTCGACCAGGAATCGACGGGCTTCGAGGGAGGCTGGTTCTACCCCCTGGCGGCGCCGCCGGCTCCGGCGACGATCGAGCTGACGGCCATCGCCTACGACTCGCTGGGGGCGCTTTCGGAGCCCTCCACGGTCTCGATCGCGATCGTGGCTCTGACCACGGTCGAAGGGCTGGTGCTCGATGCGCTGGGAGCTCCTGCCGTGGGCGCCGAGGTCTGGGTGCTCTATCCACATTTGCGAGCGGCCACCGGGCCGGACGGCCGGTTCAGCATTCCCGAGGTGCCCAACCTGCCGGCTGGGCTCCCCTTGAGGGCGGGGTTCGACGATGGCGCCCACGCCGAGCTCTTGCTCTTCGGCAATGGCGGGGGCGTCAGCGACATCGGCACCCTCCAACTCTCGCCACCCACTCTGGAGGCGCCCTACGGAGCCTTCCAGCTACTGGCCGACGACGGCTTCGTGTTCGTGCCCTTCGCGGACGGGTTCACCTTCCCGTACCAGGGCATCGCTCGGACTGGCCTGTGGCTGAACGCCAACGGCAACCTGACCTTCGCCACGGCGGACCCGTCGAACCAGTCGATCCAGTTCTTCCGCGGCACCAGCATCGGGGTGAACGTCAAGGCGCGGTTGGCCCCGCTGTTCGTCGACCTCAGGCCCCAGCTGGCACCCGCGGACGGCGGCGCCTTCGTCCGGCAAGAGGCCGACCGCGTCGTCCTCACCTGGTACAAAGTCCCCACGACGGAAGGGCTCAACAGCTTCCAGGCGGTGCTCTACGGCGACGGCCGCATCCGGTTCGCCTACGGCGCCGTGGCCGCCTCCGGCTTCTTCGCCGGAACGCAGCACCAGATCGTCGTCGGCGTCACCCCGAGCGGCAACGTCAGCTTCGTGCCCTTCGACTGGAACGCCGGGCTACCGATGACCTTCGGAGCCGGTCAGGGAGGTGCCCAGACCTTCGCCTCGAACAACTTCGACCTCGACAACGCGTCGCTGCTCTTCACCCCGAACGCGGCGGGCGGCTACGACGTGGCGTCCCCGTGATGCAGACGAAAGAGGGGCGGGTCACAGACCC
>CXWL01013870.1_pt1 | contig 12539 bp, 6 predicted proteins | sample 590931 | NCBI WGS metagenome assembly CXWL01 (sample SAMEA3498368, study PRJEB10139) | groundwater metagenome | biome: water well; material: biofilm material | place: Germany | collected 2015-04-27
GTCGTTCCCGGCACCGGCATCCACGAGATCGTCGCCACCGAGCGCGTTGATCACGTCGTCCCCCGCCTCGGTCGTAATCGTGTCATTTCCTTCTGTGATGGCTGGTCCGAAGAAACTGGCGAGACTTGTCGTGGTGCCGTCCGCAAAAGTCAGGGTCTCCACCACCAATGAGCCGTTCACCCCGGCGAGATCGAAGCCGGTCAGCACCAGCCGATCCGGCCCACTCGTGCCGACTTGAATGGTGAGCATCCGTGCAGCTTCATCGTGCGTCACAGTGAGATCGTTCCGGCTGATCCCCACACCGAACTGGATGCGATTTCCCTCGCCTGCTGCCGCGACATCCTCAATCGTGTCGATGCCATCGCCGAGATTGAAGAAATAGGTATCGTGGCCGGTCCCCCCCTGCAAGACATCATCGTCAAGGCCGCCATCCAGCTGGTCGTTCCCCTCCTCACCCTGCAAGACATTCGCGAGGCTATTACCCTGAATAAAGTTGTCCAGTTCATTCCCCGTGCCATTCGGCAATCCGGGGATGCTGGAATCCAACAATTCCAAATTCTCGACGTTTCCCGGAAGGGTATAGGTCACTGCACTGCGGACCCTGTCGGTCCCTTCGCCCACACGCTCAATAACCATCTCGTCCGCATGATAGAGGACATAGGTGTCATCACCCCGCCCACCCACTAACACATCATCCGCTTTGATGATCTCCGCATTCGTGATTGGGGCGATCAAGCCTGATGAATGGTAGACTCCGCCAACCGGAAGGAGCGTGTCATTCCCGTCGCCACCGATAAGAATATCGCTGCCGGAATCGTCCCGACTGATCGGCGTTGAACGCAAGAATCCACCGATCAGCACGTCGTCCCCGTGACCTCCATCCAATGTATTGGAGGCTGATCCTGCCGTGATCACGTTGTCAAGAGAGTTGCCGGTCATCACCCGGCCAGAAAAATCGGCCTGTTCGACGTTGTCCGGCAGAACATATCCATCAGGTATATCCCCCGTGACTGTATCCAGGCCCTTATCAATCTCTTCAACAATGCGCTCGTCACCACTCGCATCAATCGAATAACGATCATCACCGGCGCCACCGACCAACATATCACTCCCGTTTGAAGAGAAAAAGTTATCAGGACCAGCGGTGCCACTCAGCAGGTCGTCCCCAGCGGTTCCCAGAATCGTGGTGGCCGATTCCCGAACAGTGGCTAGGTTTCTCCAATCTGGGCTGACGAAAAACGGGCCTGTCACGATCCGTTGATTGACAGCCGCGAGATCCCACGTGGTTCCATCGTCAAACCTGATCAGCGGAGGCGCGCTCATGTGAAAATAGCTCTGCACATAGAGTGCATCGGTGGAGCCAATAAGTCCGAGAACCAATCCGTTCGGCTGGAAGAAACCGGAGTGGACGTACTGAGCAGCGGCAAGATCGTTCGGTGTAATCCCTGCTTTCAACTGAATGACATCTCCGACACCGGAATCAATGATTCTATCCCATCCGGACCCACGGCCGAACAGATAGGTATCGCCTCCCGCTCCGCCTTCGAGGCGGTCATTTCCTCCGGCTCCATCAAGCACGTTGCTCGCACTATTGCCGACGATCCGATTATCGAGTTGATTGCCGGTCCCGGACGTCGCCCCCATCCCTGTGAGCAACAAATCCTCCACGTGATCGGTCAGCGTATAGTTGATCGCGCTTTCAACCTGGTCGATGCCGTCCACCGCCATTTCCACCACGATGTCTCCTGCATCGTCGACCACGTAGGTATCGTTGCCGGCCTTCCCACGCATCACATCGGCACCCACCCCACCATCCAACCGATTCACACCACGATTGCCTGTCAGCGTATTCTCGAGCTCGTTTCCCGTGGCATCGATCGGCACTGGTGACAACTGATTCCCAATGAGCGAGCGATCAGAATCCAGTAGGGTGAGATGCTCCACATGAGAACCCAGCTGATAGCTCTGCGCCGTCATGACCGTATCGATCCCTTGCCCAACCGACTCGGTCACGATTTCCAGCCCCCTCAACACATACGTATCGTTGCCGGCTCCGCCGACCAACAAGCTCATCGACCCGTTGCCGGTCAGCACATTGTCCCCTGCATTGCCTGTTCCCTTGATGGCAGCCACACCGGTGAGTGTGAGGTTCTCGACATGGGCGCCGAGAGCATAACTCTGATCGATCTGCACGGTGTCGATACCTTCGTTCACCTGTTCTACCACCGTATCGCCCCGGCTGATCACATAGGTATCGTTGCCCACCCCGCCGACAAGGATGTTCGTGGCGCTGTTGCCCGTGAGGATGTTGTCCAGCGCATTGCCTGTCCCGTCGATGGCGCCGGGACCGGTCAATGTCAGGTGCTCAACGTTCTCCTTGAGGTTATGCGTGACAGAACTATGCACGGTATCGATGCCTTCGCTCAGATTCTCCGTGACTGCATCGCCTGTGGCATCCACCACATAGACATCGTCACCGAGACCGCCGGCCATCGTATCGATGCCCGTCCCACCGTCGAGGTGATCGTCGCCTGCAAGTCCCGTCAGGCGATCATCACCCGCGAAGCCCATGAGCAGATCGTCGGCAGCAGTCCCATCAAGCACATCAGGACCCGCTGTGCCGGTAACACGGTGTTGTACCGCCTCAGCCAGAAAGGCCGCATCCCAGACCGTCCCATCGGCAAACCGCACGGCTTCGATCCGGAAGGTATCCGCCAAAAAGAATTCCGAGACAGTCACCCGATCCGTCGGGCCGGTGATCGTCAGCACGAGATCGTAGCCCGATCGAGTGATGGTCACATCGCTGGGCAACACATCGGCGGCCCATTCAACCGTGTCCAACGTGCCCGCTCGATCCACGATCGTGTCTTGCCCTGACCCTCTTCCGAAAACATACCGATCATCGCCACCCTTGCCTTCCAGTCGGTCATTGCCCGCCCCTCCGACAAATCGATCATTGGCGTTTGTCCCGGTTAAGGTCTCGTCTCCGGAGGTGCCGTTGAGCTCAATCCCACGCTCCAGCAGTTGGGCGTAGCTGAGGCTCGTGCCGTCCGTGAACCGGAAGGTCTCCACGGCGCGCGGCCCCAGGACATTGTCACGATCGAGGCCAGTGAGCCACAGCTGATCCCCACCGCTGCCAATGTGAATGACAAGGTCCTGTCCCGTGGGCGAGTTGATGGGGTCTGACACTCCGCTCAGCGTCAGCATCGATGAGGTGATACCGGCGCCGAACGTGACCTCATTCCCCTCGGCAACCGATGCCGTATCGACAATCGTATCGATACCGTCCCCAAGGTTGAACCGATAGTGATCATGCCCCGCTCCGCCGAACAATTGATCGTTCCCCGCGCCCCCGATGAAGCGATCTACGATGCTGGTCCCACCCAAACGATCCTCGCCCGCCGTGCCCACAATATCGATGCCCTTCGCCAACAGATCAGCATAGCTCAGCACTGTGCCATCCGCGGTCTGAACACGATCGATATCGTGCGTGTCGGTGATGCTGTTCCGCCGCGTATTCCCGAACAGAACGCCCTGCGTCGGATCGCCGGCGCCGACGACGATAGAGCCCTCACTCACCATGAGCCGTAGGTCAACCGAGGCGATGTCAGGGCCGAACGACAGCACATTCCCCTCGCCCACCTCGGCGGTATCGACCACGACATCAAGACCATCTCCTACGCGATACACATAGGTGTCGTTCCCGCTGCCGCCACTGAGCTGATCGTCACCCGTCCCACCGATCAAGGTGTCAGCTCCTGAGCCTCCTGACAACGAATCGTTCCCGGCGCCGCCGTGCAAGAGGTCGTTAAGACTCGTGCCATTGAGCGGATCACCACCGGTCCCACCGGCTATCACACGGCCGGTGACTGCGGCATTGGCCAACAGAGTTGGATCAATGCCCAACCCCCGTGCGACGAGGTCGGCATGGGTGACGATCGTCCCATCGGCAAATTGATAATCCGTAACCGCAGATGGCGCCAGCGCGTCGGTAGCACTAAAGCCCGTAATCGCCAGTTGATCTCCCCCAACTCCAATTTGAATGACCAGCGCGGTGGGAGCGAGCCCGATGTGCAAGTCTTCGGGCTCGACCCCTGCATCGAACACGACACGATTGCCTTCTCCGGCATTATCGGTAATCACGTCGGCGCCTTCTCCCACCCCGACATGATAGAAATCCCGGCCTACCCCACCGAGGAGCAGATCATGGCCAGTCCCGCCAATGAGCACATCATTGCCGGCGTCTCCTGCAAGCTGATCATCCCCATCATCGCCCCACAGGGTGTCATCCCCTGCTTCACCAAAAAGCACATCCATCCCGGCTTCGCCGAGCAGGGTATCGTTGCCGTCACCACCTTGCAGTTGATCGTTCCCCTCCGCACCAAACAGGGTATCGTTCTCGCCGTCGCCGAGGAGCAGGTCGTTTCCCAGTCCCCCGATCAGTTGATCAAGCCCTGCGCCACCACTTAATTGATCGTCTCCCTCCTCGCCGAACACGGTATCGTTCGCGTCCCCACCGAGGAGCAGATCGTTCCCGGTGCCGCCAACAAGCAGATCCTGTCCTGCTCCGCCCTGCAGCTCGTCGTTTCCGTCCTCGCCAAACAGTTGATCGTCCCCCTCTTGACCGGCGAGGACATCCACGCCAGCTTCACCGACGAGCACATCGTCGCCGTTACCGCCTTGGAGATGGTCATCTCCGATCCCCCCATAGAGCTGATCGTGCCCCTCCTGGCCAAAGAGGCGGTCGTTGTCGCTCCCACCGTTAAGTAGATCGTTCCCCCCACCCCCATGCAGTTCGTCCACCCCGGCTCCACCGTCGAGGGTGTCGTCGAACCCGAGTGTTGGATTGTTGGCATAGTCGCCGACAAGGAGGTCGTCACCCTCCCCACCGAAGAGCGCATCCTTGCCCCCGCCGCCTACAAGCTGGTCATTCCCTGCTCCACCTTCCAGCCAATCATCCCCTTCCTGAATCACACCGACTTGTTGATCGTCACCCCAGAGCTCGTCCGTCCCATCGCCGCCCAGGAGAATGTCGTCCTTCCCGCCGCCGAACAGCCGATCAGTTCCCCCACCGCCATCCAAAAAGTCCTTGCCGTCCACGGCGGGATTCCAGGGCAAGGTGGCATTCAACAGATTGTCACCACTCAGCAGATCATCACCGAGACCACCCAGTAAGATGTCGTCGCCCGCAAAGCCGGCCAGGCCATCGTGGCCGTCTCCACCATCGAGATAATCGTTACCCGTAGTGGTCCAGGCCGCGCCATCGACCAGGATCCCTTCGCCGGACAACTGATCGTCCCCAGCTCCGCCGATCAGCTGATCATGGCCGGATCCCCCAAGCAAGATATCGAGCCCCTCTCCCCCGTCCAGGTAGTCATTCCCAATTTCGTCCGCCAGCGCGCCGGTTCCCACCAACACATCGTTTCCGTGGCCACCATAGAGGACATCATCGCCCTCCCCCCCTTGGAGTTCGTCCTCCCCAGCGCCTCCATCTAAGAGATCCAGACCCTTGTTACCCTGCAGCAGATCATTGCCACCACCGCCAAACAGCTGATCGTTCCCCAGGTCCGCCGTGATCTGGTCGCTCCGACTGCCACCGGTCAGCACATAGTTAACCTCGCCGAATCGCGAAATGTTCCAGGCACTGCCATCCGGATTTTCCGGAGTGAAGACCACGGTCGAGAACCCGTTGCTCCCGAAGCCAATCGTCGGCGCCGTGCCATCGAGCAGGAGACCTATGTCCGCCACCGTAATCGTCGCTTCATGGTCGGAGGCATGAGTGGCGATCCCATTCGTATCAACCAGCTGCACGACAGCCGTCAACGAACTGGATGCTCCGATGTCTTGCTTCTGCTGCAGGCCCACCACAAGATGTTGCTGGCCTTCAGGAATAGTCAGCGTAAAGGTGCTGCCGTTCGGGGAAAGTTCAAGCCCGTTTGTGCGAAGGACCACTCCGCTGGCATTCGGACCACTCAGCGTAAGAGTGAGCTTCTGCCCACCCACACCGGCTTCAAACGGTAGATGGATGGTGAGCATGGTTAACTGGCCTTCGTTCGCATTCACTGTCGCTGGAGGGGCTGTATCGGGATTGAATCCGGTGGTCTCGAACGGATTCGGTCCAATCCCCTGCTGCACTACCACAGTCTGGCTGGCCTGCAGGACGATCTGCTGCGCGTCTTCGAGGGCGATCCGAAGGGTAGAGCCCAATCTGGGATCCTCAAGCGCCTGAGCGTACGCTGTGGCAAACGGATTGAGATCGGCAAAGCTGAGCGTGCGGCCAAGATCGAAGAGGGTATTCGGCACATCTTGAAGACGATCCAATACAGCATTACCAATACCTTGGGCCACGTCTGTGAACCAAGGAGCTAGTCTGTCCTGAATAAATGTTCCTACGGCCACGGCTGCACCTTCGATGCCCTCAACCACACTAATCAATGCCGTGCTCACCAGCCCCTGAAGTTGTATGACATCCTGCCCCGCTGCATCTGCTGCACGGGTAAGCATGTCCAACGCTCGATTAATGCCATCTCCCGGCAAGGCCAAGGTCTCCGCAAACACATCCCGGTCGAACTGCAACCCGGCGAGCTGCGCTGCGGCTTCAGCCTGCTTCGCATAGAACCCAACGCTCAGCGCCGCGCCTAACGAAGAGGCATAGAGGGTCAAGCGAAATGCGGCCTCTGCATTCCCCTCCACTGTCCCATCGGTGTTGCCGAGCTGGGAGTAATGATGGGCGAACGACTGAGCCATGGCCACATCCAGCTGTGGCGGGGCATAGGCCACGACAGGCGCCGACCAATACTCCGGTTTTGTGATGGTGTGCGTAAAGAATCCGTCGAGAAAACTTGCGAAATCGACCTGATGGGCCAACAGCTGTGTTCCCGCCCCACCCACGTGCGGCCCGCCCAATAAATGAACGAGATCCCCTTGTACAAGCGGAGGCTGTCCGATCACCACATGATGCTCGCCCACCACAACGGACGTACGGTCTGTAGTCGGAGAAGACCCACCGAGCACATGCGTGATCCCTGGCGCGTTGAAGGTGGTGAAATGCAGTTGGGGGGAGTTAATCTGATACCCCGTATTAGGCAATCCGGTAATTGGATCTGGGAGTGTCCGAGCGATCTCCAAGACAGACGTGAGGTTGTTATCCGCGTTCTCATCCCGCATGTTTGTATCATTGATAGCCCACTGCACCAACGCACCACCAAGACTGTGGCCCACCAGTTCCACTTGCTTCCCATCCACCAACTGTCGGGCCAGCCAGGGATTAACAAATTCATCCAACTCGCTGAACTGAGTCTTTCCAATATCGGTCACATCGGCAAACAAATCATTGAGAGCGTCGACCGTGACTTCAGTGCCGCGGAACACGAGCATCCGCGTACCATCATCAGTCCCGGCCGGTTTGAGGGCATACACATAGCCGCCAGCGGAGCCGCTGGCTTGTCCACTCTCGCCTTGACCAAATGTGAGGTCGAGTACCCATCCCTCTGGCAAGAAAGAGGCACCGCTATACACTTTCTCTGCTGCAAGGCTGGTTTCGGTGAGGCTCACAAATGCAGTCATGGCTTGGTCCTTTTCTGCTCGATAAATATCAGTTGGCCATTTCGAATCGCACTGACCCATTTCCCACTGGGCGACACCGCCGGGGCTCCAAGCTCATGAGGAAAGTTGACCTGCAATAGTCTGTCGACCTGTTTCGATTGAGTACTGTACTTCCAGAGACTTACTACAAGTCGATGTCCACGCTCGATCATCACCACATCGCCTTGAGCATTCACATCCAGCGCATGCAAACTGAACGGATCCTTCGGACTCTGCTGTACACTCACCACTTCTTCCCATCTGGGATTTATCCCATTAAGGAGGTACCGGCAAATTCTCCCGCCTTGCGTATAGAATCGGTCGCCGTGGTCTCCAACCTTGTAACAGACGCTATAGAGGAACATGCCTGATGGATCTGGCTTGAAACCAACAGTGAGTATGTGAACGGGGTCCTGCTTAAATGATATTCTCTGAACAATCCGATTCTCCAGATCCCGCAGCAGATACCCTTGCTTGGTCTCGGTCCCGTCCGAGAGTTTCAGTGGCGGCTCGGGATTCGGGACCCATTTATAGGCGCCCTCCTGGCCGATACGAATTGTCTCATCCCACAGATACTTCGTTAGAAAGCTCGTATCCGCCAACCACCTCTGTTTGGTGCCTCGATCATGTCGTAAACACACGACGCGGTATTGAGGATGAAGATAGGCGAATGGACAATCGGTTCTGGCCTCCTCTGGCGTCGCAGAACTCTGGCCGCCACGTTCTTTCAGCGCACTCGAAAAACTAAGCACATACCGATTCTTCACACTGACCTCTCTCGGAACTGCAAAGCCATCACGTTTTTCAGCTAACAGCACTGGGGGATGCCCGATCTTGAGGAGATAGAGTTGGTTCCCCTTTCTATCCGCCGTGAGCACCAGAAAGAGGATATTCTCGTCCTGACAGGTCACATCACGAATATGCCGCTGAAGGCTGGGTTCAAGTGGTGAGAGATCAACCCGCTTCAGATCTTTGGGGTGGTTCGGATCAAGATAGTACAGCCCTTCTACCTCGAACTCTTGCCCCGGAGCTGACTGCTGCCCTTTGACCACGATGAAGTGGGACTCGTCGTACCAGCACCCACCACCGTTGACGCCAGTATTGATGATGTCGTGGTCGCTCTTCGCTTCGGCAGCAAGACTGGAGCAGAACAGGCCCCCTACGAGGACCAACAAAAAAACGACGACGTGTCGCTGCTGACTCAGTCCAATCTTTGGCAGATCGCGCACTCGACCATGCATCCTCTCGCTCCTTTCTCATAAACTTGTCCCTTTGGCTTCCCAGGCTTCGCTATCCGCAAACCAACCAGCACCTGCTGAATTTTAATGCTGCAGCCGTGCCAGGGCGCTGAGGTCCATTGCGACGCGGGTAACCAAGGCAATACCCTGCGCAACGCCGACGTTGGTGTAACTCGCCGCACGTGGATGCGCTGAAGAGTCGGATGGTTTCAATCGGACGTTTAGCGCACTGGTGGCGTCTTTGGGTTCGCTCATAAACTCACACTCCTTGGCTGATCGAGGACCGAGCGGATGACAACTGCAAGGGATAGCCCCTATGCATGTGGGTTCCTAATGAGTTAGGACGTGAGTCTAAGAATCCGTCGGGTGGCTGTCAAGAACCTGTCCGCCCCGGTACCGACTTCCAAGACCGGCCTGAGGGAATCTGCCAGAACGTGCCTAGGGATTGTCACTAGTCGAAAGAGGGGGATAGAAAAAAACCGAACGCCCCGGTGCGACCAGGATGCGTAGGAATTCCGTGATATCCTCATCCATTCCCGTCCCAACATACGCACACGCATCAGTGAGTTCGCAAACACCGCTCCCCTAGTCATCGCGAGCCGATGGCTATACCTATACCTGCCCGGAATGGACCGCACCCGCAATGACACCAGCGTCACGCTGCATAATAGACTCCCGACCCCTTTATGACGCCATGAGCTTATTAGTTTCAATCCTCGCCCGCCCCGAAGGACGGGCGCTACATGATCACATCAATCTCTTCATACCCCATCCTTCTAGTTTCAATCCTCGCCCGCCCCGAAGGACGGGCGCTACTAGCCTACGCGATCACTGCGGCTGCGGAGGCATGGTTTCAATCCTCGCCCGCCCCGAAGGACGGGCGCTACGTGCCCAGGCACCACCGCGCCCCATCCACATCGGTGTTTCAATCCTCGCCCGCCCCGAAGGACGGGCGCTACAGAAGATGAGCTGGTCGCCGCGCACGATTTCTATGGTTTCAATCCTCGCCCGCCCCGAAGGACGGGCGCTACAGACTCCGCTCGACCCACTCCCCCCAGGTGCAGGAGTTTCAATCCTCGCCCGCCCCGAAGGACGGGCGCTACTCCACTACCTCACCAAGGCCTGAAAACAACTGTTTCAGCCTTAGTTTTCGCGAACCTATTGGCAATTCATTCCGACTGATCCGCAATAACATGATTCCATTCATCCAAGTCATTGAAACATAACCACGGCACGACCGGCGCGATCCTCCCGCGAATGAAGCACTGCCCCAGGTTCGCGCATCACAACACCAGGGGCTCCTCGAAATCCACCTTCCCATCTAATCCATACACCTGCACATGCTTGTCCCTCGGCTCCGTCAATCGATACACCCGGAGACTGTCTTCGGTCTTCTCGATAATGTCCAGCAGCCTTCTGATCACCTCCTCAAATTGAGACTCGTTGACCGAACATTCAAACACCGATTTCTGCACCCGTTGTCCAAAGTCCTGACACGCTTGGGCGACTTTCCTCAGCCGTCTCCGCCCAGCAGCAGTTTCAGTCGAGACATCATAGCTAATCAGCACATTCATGCAAGCCCCCTATCGGTAGAGAAAGGGCGGATAACTCTCCAGATCGCCGCGCAGCACCCGCGCGAGCAACCGCGCCTGCACGTGCGGCACCAGACCCAGCGGCATCTTCTGATCCAGCACCGGATGCGTGATCTCTTCCTGCTTGCGTTTTTGATAGGCGACGATGACTTCCTTGCGCGCAGCATCCTCCATCTGAACCGCGCCGCCCGAACGTTTCGTGAAATCCTTCGCGCTGACCTGACGTCTATTGATGAGCGTCAGCACCAGTCGATCAGCCAGCACACTGCGCAACTCTTCCATGAGATCCAGCGCCAATGCCGCCCGGCCTGGGCGGAGCGCGTGGAGAAATCCCATCTGCGGATCAAGTCCGACTCCTTCCGCTGCGGCTACGCAATCATTCATCACCAACGCATAGAGGAACGACATGAGGGCGTTGACCGGATCGGTCGGCGGACGCCGATTGCGGCCATCCATCTTGAACGTCTCACGATCCTCTCGAACCATGCGATCGAACGTGGAAAAATAGTTTCGCGCCGACTCGCCTTCAATGCCGCGCAGCGTATCCAAGTCCTCGCACTGGGGAAGTCTGGTCACGGCATTACCAAGCACGTCAGCTGTTTTTCTCAACGCGTCTGCATCCGCTGGATCGTCAGCCTCCCGCGCTCCGCGCAGGACGATCTGGCGGGAGTTCTGAATTTTCCCACCGACGATATTGCGGGCAATGGCTAACGTCCGGACGGGGTCGCGCATAGCCTCATGCTGTGCGCAACGGAGCAACACATTGCCACTGACCGGCCCTTCCACACGAGCTTTGAAGCGGCCATTGCGATCCAGTAATACAACGAACCTTCCATCTTCCGCGCAGCGTTGCATCGCAGCCGGACTCAGCATGATGTCGCCGAAACACACGACCCCGCCGAGGTGATGAAACGGCACCTGTAATTTCGTCTCTTTGTCCACCTCCACCCGCAGCGTCTCGTGATCGGCCCGCAAGTAGGCGCCTTCCGTCGTGACATAGAGCGTATTCAGCAGTTGATGCATGAATGCCTCACGGGTGAATGGTAAAGAGGTCGCGCACCACCGCCGAAGCCCGCCGGCCTTCATCAATGACGGACGGCATGCACGACTCCTGAAGGGAGCACTTGGTACAGCGCCGATCATTCACCGGCGGAGGGAGCTGCTTATCCGCCAGCATGCGACGAATCGCCTGGATTGATTGAACAACCTGCGCCCTCAACTCTGGTGTGCACTCCACCTCACGGCGTTTGCGCGAACTGTGGTGATAGATCGCGCCGCGCGGCACAGGACAGCCCGTCATTTCTTCGAGGCACAGGGCCTGGGCACACAGCTGTAAATCGTCATTGTCGAATTGGCGATTGGGGCCAGACTTGTATTCAACTGGATAAGGAGTCTCGCCGTGAAATTCCACCACGTCCGCCTTGCCAATGAGTCCCAATTGCTTGGACCATAAAGGCAACGCCCGCTCTACCCGAATTCCATCCTCCCATCCGCTTTCGTCGGGTTGATCCGTCCTCTCATGTAAATGGTTGCCCCTCAACGTGTAGAGGTTCTCCTCAAACGTCTGCTCCACATGAATCAACGCACACCGCCTGGGGCAATAGGCATAATGATTCAGTGCGGAAATGGGGATCTGGTCAAGATCGGCGTCACCATGCGACATCGTTCGGCCTACGATAGCTTTACGAGCTTACTCACACTGTCATCCCACGCCCATAACTCCACGCCTTTTGGAAGATTAGCTATTTTTGGTTCTACTGCGTAATGCGAAAACTTGCGGGGACTTCCGATCTTGTCTTCTTTCATTGTTGATTCATTACGCTTTACGTCGATGATGCGGCCGAGGTCCAATAACGCTTGTGCAGGCGCGCAGCCGAGCATGGCTTGACGCTTGCGCTGTTCCGCATTACTGTCGGTGCCCACATGTTTAAACACAAACAACCCCCGGCGGGACATCATGCCTTTGGAGGCGGAGCGGTCGTGATCCCACATGCCTGCCAGTGCCTCCCACAGATGGATGAGGTCGTCGTCGGAAAATAGGGTTCCCCGGGCGAGATTGGCTGACACGAACCCTTTGGCGACATAGAGACCGTAGGGAATGAGGGATTTACGACCCATTGTGCGA
>CXWL01019523.1_pt1 | contig 12538 bp, 11 predicted proteins | sample 590931 | NCBI WGS metagenome assembly CXWL01 (sample SAMEA3498368, study PRJEB10139) | groundwater metagenome | biome: water well; material: biofilm material | place: Germany | collected 2015-04-27
CCCTCGCGGACAGTCTGCGCAACAGCATTGGCAACGTGATGAACTTCTTGACCCAGGGGCGGACAAAAATTTCGCTCGACAAGCACTTCGAGGCCGAGTCGCCATTTCGCGAAGCGCTGCGGCTGGACGAGGGCGTCGTGTTTGGTGACGAAGCCGAGAAGATGAACGCTGATGAGAAGCGCGACTTTCTCGCCAAATACGGCTCGTATTTTCAGCGCACAATTCAGCGAGAAATGGGCGAAGCCTGTGATCTGAAAGCCCGCGACACCATGGAAAAGAAGGACCCCCGGGCTGCCTGCAAGCTGTGGAAGTTGGGCTACGACTTCTACAGGGGCAGCATGGATCTCACCAAGGGCGTCACGTTTTGCACCGGACAGGCGGCCAAGGCGTTCCCCGAGGCCAAGACGTGTGAAGATCTCGACGAGGTTCTCACCTTCGCGGTCGAGGGCGACACCTTCAGGGAAAAGGTCGCCGAGAAAAGGGCCGAGTGGAAATGCAAGTGACGGCCTGCTAACGCCTAGGGCGTCATGGCCGTTCCCGCTCAAGGCAATCTCTTCGAAGATCCCCCGAAGGCGCTCGTTGCGCCGCCCCCCCCCGTACCCGTGGAGCCCGCCGCGCCCGAGAAGCAGTTGATGCTGATCGACGCTTCAGGCTTCGTCTTTCGCGCCTACCACGCGCTGCCAGCGCTGACGACGTCGAAGGGCATCGTCACCCATGCGGTGCTGGGGTTTGCCCGCATGTTGCTCAAGCTCCTACGCGAGCGAAACCCGCCCTACATCGCCCTGTGCTTCGACAAAGACAGCCGCAAGGGCCGCTTGGCGATTGACCCCCAGTACAAGGCGAACCGGGCCGCGACGCCCGCAGATCTGATCAGCCAATTCGACCTGATTCGAAAAGTCGCTGACGTGCTCAACCTGCCCATTCTCGAAGTTGAAGGATGGGAAGCCGACGACGTCGCCGCCACGGTGGTGCAACAGGCGCGGGCCTTGAGCTTCAAGACACTGATTGTCACCAGCGACAAAGACTTCTTGCAGCTGCTCGATGGCGATGTCGCGCTCTATGACCCGGCCAAGGACAAGGCGATCACCGAGGCTGACGCCACGGCCAAGTACGGCATCAAGCCCTCGCAGATGTGCGATTACCTGGCGCTGGTGGGTGATGCCATCGACAACGTCGCCAAGGTGCCGGGCATTGGCCCCAAGACGGCGTCTGAGCTGCTGGCACAATTCAAGTCGGTCGAAGACCTGCTCGCCCACGTCGACCAGGTGGCGAAGCCCAAGGTGCGCGAGGCCCTCAAGGCCAACGAAGCGACGCTGCGCAAGGCGCTGCAGTTGGTGACGTTTCGCGCCGACCTGCCATTGCCGGTGGACATCGAGGGGCTGCGCCGCAAAGACATCAAGCAGGCCGAAGCGCGAGCGCTGTTCACCGAGCTTGAATTTTTTCGACTGTTGCAAGAGATGCCGCAGAACAAGGCGGCTCCGGCGGCGCAAGCGGTGACCTGCGTTCGCGTCGCCGACGAAGCCGGGGTGAGCGCGCTGATGTCGGTGCTCAGCGCCCAGCAGCGGGTGGGGCTGGCGCCGGCTTTTGAAGGCGCCGCGCACAGCGAAGCGCCCCGTGGCTTAGGGGTTTCGGCCGGCGGGCCCGAGGCGTACTTCGTCGATTTTGGCACCGTGGGCAAAGCACAGCAGGCGCGGCTGGTGGGGGCGTTGACACGGCCAGGGTTGAAAACGATCGCCAGCGACGGCAAGGCGTTGATGCACTTCTATTTGGCGCAGTGCGTGGCCACCCCCACCCTCGAGACCGACGTGGAGCTGCTCTCGTACCTGCTCAACCCCTCACGCAAGGCGCACGTGCTGGCTGACTTGGCGCGCGAACGGTTGGGTTTGGAATTGCCGACGCTGCAGGCCATTGGGGGCAGCCCCAATGCCACGGTGGAAGATGTGAGCGCTGATGACCTGGTGCGCATCTACGCCATCGCGGCCGACGTCGCGCTCAAGCTGAACGAAGAACTGTGGAAAGAGATCGACCTCGCGGGCCTGGGCCCGCTGGCGCGCGACCTCGAATTGCCCTTGGTGCCGGTACTGGCGCGCATGGAGCGGCTGGGCGTGCTCATCGACAGAGATGTTCTGGCGGCGCTATCGAAGACGGTCGACCAGCAATGCACCGAGCTGCTCGCCAAGGTCTATTCGCTGGCGGGGCGCGAATTCAACGTCGGCTCNNGCGCAGGTGTTGTTTACCGACCTGCAGTTGCCGGTGCTCAAGAAGGGCAAGACGGGGCCGTCGACCGACCACGAAGTGCTCGAGAAATTGGCCGAGAGCCACCCCTTGCCGCGGGCGATTATCGATTACCGCAATGTCGCAAAGCTCAAGAGCACCTATCTCGACACGCTGCCCCTGCAACTGGGGGCCGACGGGCGCATTCGCACCACCTTTCAGCAAGCCGCGGCGGCGACGGGGCGGCTGTCTTCCACTGACCCGAACCTGCAGAACATTCCCATTCGTACCGAGATGGGGCGGCAAATTCGAAAAGCCTTCGTGGCGCAGCCGGGGTGGAAGCTGGTCTCCGCCGACTACAGCCAGGTAGAGCTGCGCATTCTCGCCCATATCGCCGATGACGCCGGGTTGATCGCCGCCTTCGCCGAAGGGGCAGACGTGCACGCGCGCACTTCGGCCGAGGTGTTTGGAGTGCCTCTCTCGGAGGTCACCGCCGACCAACGCCGCGTGGCGAAGATGGTGAACTATGGCATCGCCTATGGGTTGTCGCCGCACGGGTTGTCGACGCGGCTGAAGATACCGATTGAAGAAGCGGCCTCGGTGATCGAGCGCTACTTCCAGCGCTACCCCGGCATCGATCGGTACTTGAAAGAGACGATCGAATCGGCGCGCCGCAAGGGTTACGTCGAGAGCCTATTTGGCCGCCGCCGCTACATGCCCGACCTGGTGAGCAAGAACCGCAATATCGCGATGGCGGCGGAGCGGGCGGCGATCAACATGCCGATTCAGGCCACCGCGGCCGACCTCGTCAAGCGGGCGATGCTGGTGCTCGACCGGGAGCTGGTGGCCCAGAAATTGAAATCGCGCATGCTGTTGCAGGTGCATGACGAGCTGCTCTTCGAGGCCCCTGAGGACGAAGCCGAAAAAGTCGCGGAACTGGCGAAGCAGGCGATGAGCGGGGCCGGGCAGTTGAAAGTTCCGTTAGTAGTGGACGTGGGCATTGGCCACTCCTGGGACGACGCGCATTGAGCCGATCTTGGCCGATCTCTGCGTTGCCCGCTGCGGTACGTCCTCTCGTAATACGGCATACGCTCCGGGCGTTCCTCGCGGGCGCCTTGACCTCGGCTCAAGCTCGACTCAATGTCGAACAAGTCTCGAGAGTAAAAGCGCGGCTCAAAGAAGGTGAATGGCCACGCCCTGTGGTACGAGCGGCAGCGAATGACCGAACGAACCACACTGCGAAATGGCAGCCACCAGTCGCCTTCGGGGCTGGTCACCGGCCTGGCCGAAAAACTCGATGAGCTCGAAGCCGCGGTCAGCCGTCAGGCTGAGCGTTTCTCGGCGGTGCTCGATATCGGCACCCAGATTTCGGCGGCTCGCGACGTCGACCAATTGCTCGGCCTGGTGATGGACAGGTTGACGGCGCTGCTCAATTGCGAAGCGTCGACGTTGTTCATGGTCGACGATGAGCGTAACGAGCTCTGGTCGCGGGTGTTGCGCGGCTCGTCGCTCAAAGAGATTCGCTTGCCCGTGAACGCTGGTATCGCCGGGCACGTGGTCTCAACCGGTAAGACGTTGCTGCTCGCCGACGCGTACTCAGACATTCATTTCAACCCCGAGATCGACCGCAAGTCGGGCTTTCGTACCCGGTCGATGATCGCGGCGCCCCTGCGCCACGTCAGCGGCCGCATTTTGGGCGTGGTCGAAGTGTTGGACCGTAAGGTGAACGCATTCAACCAAGAAGACCGGGCGTTGGTCGAGGGCGTGGCCTCGCAGATTGCCGCGGTGGTCGACAACGTGGTGCTGCTCGAGAGGCTTCGAGGGCAGAACGAAAAGCTCACCGTGGCATCGGGAGCGCTGCAGCAGGCGGTGCAAGACTTAGACGTGCTCTACGAAATCGAGCGCGCGATTTCGGCCACTGACGAGCAGACCGACCTGCTCGACCGCATTCTCGCCAAGGCGATCAGCGTGATTGGCGCCGAAGCGGGTTCGATCTTGCTGATGGAAAACGAGCGCGACTCCCTCTTCTTCAAGAGCGCCAAGGGTGAGAAGGCCGAGTCGTTGGTCTCGATGAAGCTGAGCGCCGGCCAAGGCATCGCCGGGCACGTGGCCGAGACCGGTGAATCGGTTCGGGTCAGCGAAGCTGAAGATTCTCCCCACTACGATCGCTCCGTCGCCAAGAAGCTGGGCGTGCACNNAATGAACGGCTCGCGTACCTGCTCGCTGGGCAGACGGGCCGGGCCATCGTGGTGCGCCAATCGCGTGAAGAGGGCGAGCGCAAGGCGCGGTTGGCGGCGATTGGGCAGATGTTGTCGGGCGTGCTCCATGACGTGCGCACGCCGATGACGGTGATCGGTGGCTACGCCGAGCTGATGGTCGACGATGAAGACCCGGCCTCTCGGCGCGAGGCGGCGGCGCTGATCTTGAGCCAGCTCGAACATTTGAATTCGATGACCCGCGAGACGCTGGCCTTCGCTAAGGGCGAGCGCGACCTGCTCATTCGCAAGGTCTACATGCAGAACTTCGTGAAAGACGTCGGCTCGCAGCTCGAAAAAGAGTTCGAGAAGTCGAAGGTCGAGCTCAAGATTCAACCCGATTATTTGGGGCTGGCACGCTTCGACGAGAACAAGGTGAAGCGCGTCGTCTACAACATGGCGCGCAACGCGATTGAAGCCATGCCCAAGGGTGGCAAGTTCATCTTCGCCGTCGACCGTGACGTCGATGAGCTGGTGCTGACGTTTCAAGACAACGGGCCCGGCATTCCCGCCGAGATCGCCGACAAGCTCTTTCAGTCATTCGTGACCGCGGGCAAGAAGAACGGCACCGGCTTGGGGTTGGCGATGGCGAAGAAAATCGCCGAGGAACACGGCGGTTCCGTCAATTGCAGGAGCAAACCGGGCAAGGGCACTACCTTCGAAATGCGTCTGCCCGCGGGTGTGCCGCGCGACGGCGGGTAGAGCTCGACAGTGGTGTGCAGCCGTGACCACCACCAGGTCGAACTGAAAGACTCCGGCTGCCGCGCGTAGGCGCATCAGCTGCCTGCCATTCTCGTCCATCGTTTCAACAAGAAAGCGCCTGTTGTTGCTTAACGCTTTCACCCCCTCGTATAAGCCCCTCGTAAGCAGTCTCTTTCCCAAGGAGCGGTACGACTATGAAGGCATTTGGATCTCTGGTTTCGGCGTTGGCGGCAGTGGGTCTCATCGGTTGCAGCGCGGGACGTACCGCGGTGTGGGAACAGACGAACGCGGTCGCGGCGGCGGGGCAAGCGGCCCCGGCCGACAAGCTGATCGCCGAGGGCGACGAAGCGTGGAAGAGCCGTGGAGACGCGGCCTCCGTCGAGAAGGCTATCGCCTCGTGGGAAGGTGCCGTCGCCGCCAACCCGGCCGACACCGACACCCTCGCCAAGCTGCCCCGCGCGTATTACTTCCTCGCTGACGCGTACTACCGCGGCACCGACAAGTACCTCGAGACCTTCGAGAAGAGCGTTTCGGCCGCTGAGCGCGCGATCGCCGCCGCCAACCCGGAGTTCAAGAAGATCGTCACCTCGGGTGGCAGCGTTGAAGAGGCGTCGGCGAAGCTGACCCCCAAGGAAATTGAATCGGCGTACTGGTACGCCTCGTCGCTCGGCAAGTGGGCGCGCGCCAAGGGCTTCTCAACCGTGCTCGGCAACAAAGATCGCATCAAGGCGGTGATGGGCAAGGTTCTCGAGATCAAGCCCGACCTCTTCCACGGTGGCCCTGACCGTTACTGGGGTGGTTTTTACGCGGTGGCGCCGGGCTTCGCGGGCGGCGACATGGAGAAGTCGAAGAAGCACTTTCAGTCGTCGATTGAACGCGCTCCCTACTACATGGGCACCAAGGTGCTGATGGCCGACGTCTACGCGGTGAAGGCTCAAGACCGGGCGCTGTTCGACAAGCTGCTCGACGAAGTGCTCGCCGCTCCCGACGATGTGAACCCTGAGCTGGTCCCCGAGACCAAGGCCGAGAAGGTGAAGGCGGCCGAGCTCAAGGCCAAGGCCAAAGACCTGTTCTAATCCGTCAGGCGCTGTACTTTGAAAAAGGGAACATGACCCGATGATGAATCGCCGACAGTTCGTCAAGACCGCGGCGGTGGGATCTTGCGCGCTCGCCGCGGGCAGCACCGCGTGGGCCGACGAGCCCATCGTCGCCAAGCTGGCCACGGTGGCTCCCGACGGTACGCCGTGGGCGGAGCAGGTAAAGAGCTTCAAGCAGCGCATCACCTCTGAAGGGGGTGGGCGCATCAATGTGAAGAGCTACCTGGGCGGTGGGCTGGGCGACGAAAATGTCACCGCCAGCGAGTGCAAGCGTGGCGCGATTCAGATTTGGGCGGGCTCGACCGGAGCGTTGGCCAGCGTGGTGCCTGAGCTGGCGCTCTTCGAGCTGCCGTTTCTGTTCAACACCGAGCAAGAAGCTGATCACGTCATCGACAACGTGCTCAACACCGACATGCAGAAGCTGCTCGCCTCGCGCGGGTTTCAGATTCTGTTCTGGGCCGAGAATGGCTACCGCAGCTTTGGCACCACCTTCGGGCCGGTGAAGACGCCTGACGCGCTCAAGGGCAAGAAGATGCGCTCGCAAGGGAGCGATGTGCATTTGGAAATGTACCGCGCGCTCGGCGCCTCGCCGGTGCCGATTTCGGTGACCGAGGTGCTCTCGTCACTGCAGACCAAGGTGGTCGACGGCTTCGACAACACGCCGCTCTTCACCTTCGCCGCGTCGTGGTACCAGGGCGTGAAGCATTACTCGCTCACCGAGGCGATTTATCAACCCGGCATCGTGGTCGCGAACAAGGCGTGGTTCGACAAGCTCTCGCCGGCGGATCAGAAGATGGTGATGGGCGACCCCAAGGGCGAAGCGATCAAGGGCCGCAAGGGCGTGCGTGAATTGGCGCCGCTGCTGATTGAGAACTTCAAGGCCGCGAAGATTGAAGTGCACACTCTGACCGGGCCTGAGCGCGAAGCGTTCGCCAAGGTTTGCATACCCACCCACGATAAATGGACGAAGGGTAAGGGCAAGTCAGCCGCGGCGTACGTTGCCAAGGCAAAGACCGCGATCGCCGAGCTGCGCAAACGCGGGTGATGCCGGTATGGGGCGCGCGCAGTGGCTTGATACTCGCCGCGCTCGCTGCTCTCGCCGGTTGTAATTGCCGCGGAGGGCCGTTGGTGGCGACGCCCGCGGTGTTCTCGGTGGCGCCGCTGGAGCTGAACTTCGAGGAGGCGGCCGTGGGCGGCTCCATGGCATCTCGTTGCCAAGGCTACTGGGAGCGAACGGGCCTGTTACGAGCCAAGGTGCTCGCAAAGGGGTTCAGAGCGCGACTGGCTGATGCGCTGGTGGCGCAGTGGTGCCTCGACCACCAGCTTCCCCTGGTTTCACGCGACGGAGACTTCCGGCACTTTGCGCGCTGGGGTGGTCTCAAGCTCGTGGTGTGAGGCTTTCAGTTCGCCGAGCGGAACAGCCGCATGCGCGGGCTGCCACCCATCTCTAAGAAGAAGCCAAACTGAAAGCGTACTGACGAGTCGCTCAGCAACCCAGGAGGCGGGTTGGGGAACGGCTGCGCCCGCTCGAAAGAATGCACGGCCTCGAGATCCAAAAAGTCGACGCCGCAGCTCTTCTCGACGTACACGTCGGTGAGCCGCCCCTGCTCGTTGAGCGTCACTTGCAACAGGGTGTAGCGATCTCGGCCGCCGTAGATGCCGCCGGTCGGGTCTCGTAACCGCAGCTGCGCGCCCGGGTTCCAGTGCTGGCCGACGGTCTGCTTCACGCGGTTGAAGAAGCTGGCGTACTTCCATTCCTTCGTACTGAGGTAGGTGCCGTCGCCTTCTTCGACGTCTTTCAAGTGATCATTCGCCGCCGCGCCGGTGACTTTGTCGACCACCGAGTGCGAGGGAATCAGGTTCAGCACCCCAGCCTGGCCGATTTTGCCCTGCGACGATTCGGTGGAGCCCTCGGCGCTGCCGTGTTGCAGCCGCAGCCGGCTTGAATTGCCCTTCACTTCGGAGCTTTCGGTGCGGTTCTCGACGTCGAGGCCGATTCCCTGCGTTTCTTCAGTGGGGCGCAGCGCGACTTCGCTGCGTTTCTTCACGTCGGGCACTTCCATCGCGGCGCGCTTCTCGCCTTGCAACAACGGGCGATCGTCAGAGCCCGCGCCGTTGTTGCCCCCGACCTGGGCCTTGTCGTCGTTGCCTTCGCCCTCAGAGGCAACAGTCGATGTGCGCCGCGGCATCGCGTTTCGGTAGAACGCGGTCTGCTCTTTGGCCTTGGTCTCTTTCTGCGCCTTGTTCGCGCTCTCGGCCAGGTACTTGGCGTTGGGGTCTTCTTGCTTGTTGCCGGGCGCGACGTCGACGACCTGCCCTTGAGGGTGCTTCTCAGGCGGCTTCTCTTTCTTCTTCTCTTCGCGCTGCGCCGCCGACTTGCCGTCTTCGACAGAGGGCGCCGACGCCCCACGGTTCTTGGCCCACATGTCAGCGCTCAAGGGCCGCATCGCCACTTCAGGCTGCTTCACCGGCCGGCCCCGCGAGGGCGGCAAACCCAGGTGAATCATCGACAGAAAAATGAGCAGCGCGAAGAAGACACCGTGCGCGGCCATTGCCAACAGGACCGCCGCCGGGGCGCGCCAGAAGCCCTGTTTCTTTGGGCGTTTGGTAGGCCTCAAAATCACCGCTACATCATAACGTTCGAGGAGCCAGACGCCAGAGGGGGCCCCCCTTGTGTTTTCCGGCTACCGCATTCCGCGCCCTGGCAGTGATTTTCGTCGGAGGTCGCACCCTCACCTACCTCACGGGTCGCAGTCGCGCTCAGTTTGCTCGGTAGCGGTGCACAAAGAACGTTGAGGGTGTTTTACGTTCCGCCGTCTGCGGCGGCGGTCTCCTCGTCGCGCTTGCGCTTCATCATTTCCCCAATGGAAAGCACGGTGCCGTCACCCTGCGGCGGCGAGGCCACGGTCGTGCCTGCGTCGCTCCCCGTGGGAGCCAATGCCGCTTCGGTCGCCTTGGGTTTGGGAGCCCCGGCGCCAAACGCCTGGTAATAGCCTTGGCCTCGAGGGCCGTAGACCAGGCCCAGGGCGATGGTGGGAACGTAGGTCACCAAGATCAAACCGACGCACAGAATGCCCAGCGTCGGCATCACTGACTTCACCACTTGGCCGAACTGTTTCTGAAACAGCTGCGCGCTGACGAAGAGGTTGGTGGCGATGGGCGGGGCCACGTAACCGATTTCCATGTTGACGATGAAGACGATGCCCAAGTGCAGCGGGTCGATGCCCAGCGCCGCCGCGGTGGGCGCGATCAGCGGCGTGAAGAGCACGATCGCCGAGATCGAGTCCATCAGGGCGCCGGTGACGATGAGAAAGATGTTGATCGCCAGGAGGAACCCGGCGGGCCCTAAATTGCGAGCCTGAATCTCACCCAGAATGCCTTCGGCGACCTGCTTCTCGACCATGAACTTGTTGAGGCCGAAAGAGAGAACTATCACCAGGAGCAGCGCTCCCATCATCGTCACGCTCTTCAAGATCGCCGGGCCCACGTCGACCCACTTGAGCTCGCGGAAGATGAGCAGCTCGACCGCGACCGCGTAGATCACCGACACCGCCGAGGCTTCGGTCGGAGTGAAGATGCCGCTGTAGATGCCGCCCAAGATGATCACCGGCATCAGCAGGGCCCACAAGCCGTCACGCACCACTTGCACACGCTGCGCCCAGCTCTTGGGCTCGGTGCCTACTTTCTGGCCGCCGCGGAAATAGCTGTAGACGGCGAGCATGCCGGCGATCAGCACCGCGGGGCCAAGCCCGGCCAGAAACAGGTCGCCCACGTTCACCGCAGATTTGCCCGAGACGCTGATCGCGTACACCAGCATCGGAATCGACGGGGGAATCAAGCAGCCCAGAGAGCCGGCGGTGGTGATGAGGCCGAGCGCGAAATTCTCTTTGTATTTCGCCGCCACCATCGCCGGAAACATGATGCCGCCGACCGCGATCAGCGTCACCGGCGAGCTGCCGCTGATCGCCGCGAAGATCATGCAGGCTAAGACAGAAGCGATCGCCAGCCCGCCCCGCAGATGGCCCACCATCACTTCCGCCACTGCCACCAGGCGCCGCGCCATGCCGCCCGCGCTCATCAAGGCGCCCGAGAGCACGAAGAACGGTATCGCCAGGAGCACGTTCTTGGTGGTGAGAACGCCGATCTCGACGGGGAAAATTTCGAGCGAGTCGAGCGTGTCGTAACCGTCGCCCCAGAGCACGAAACACATCATTCCCGAGAAGCCGATCACCACGAACAGTGGCGTACGCACCGCGAGCAGGCCGAGTAACCCGAGCACGAGATTCATGGCGCGCTCTCCGCCGCGGGCAACTTATCGAGCTTCTTGGCCAGGTCTTCGTACGTCGGCTCGGGCGGAGGCACCACCGCGTGCGCCAGGTAGCGAAGGCTCATCAGCCATATCGTCACGGGGAGAATTCCGAAGACGACGAAGCGGGGGATCTCGAAGCCTTCAAAGAGGCCCGACCCACCGTCTGATTCTGCGTACGTCCGGTAATGGTAGCGCGCGTGCAGAAAGCACAGGTACCCGAGCACTCCGGTGAACGCCGTTGCCGCCAGAGCCCCAGCGCGGCCGATGTTCGCCTTCACCTTGCCCTTCCATACGAATTCCATGATCTCGAGCGTGAGGTGCGAATTGTCTTTGGCCGCCATCGAAGCGCCCAAGAAGCCCACCCACAACATCGCGCAGAGGGCAAAGGTCTGCGCCCATACCAAGCCGTTGGGAGCGACCCACAAGAAGATGCGAATGAAGATGCCGACGCCAGCGGTGATGCCGATGCCCCACGCCAGGCTCTTGGCTGTCGAAAAATGCGCGGTGCTCTTGCGGGTTCTCAAGGCCGCGAAGATCAGCGCCGTGCTCAACGCCACATAGAAGGTCAGGGCCACCCAGGGCGCGATGGAAGCAGGCAAAAAGCTGGCGAAGAGCCTGTCGATCTTGCCATCGGTCGACCAGACGCGGTGCACGACGTCGAGAAAGACCGCGGTGCACATCGCTGCCAACAGGGTCAAACAGAGCCAGCGCTCGAACCGGTACACGGCGTTGTCCACGCGGGCGAAGAAGCGAATCACTGGCTGCATGGGCGGGTGGTTTATCGGGACCGGGCGAAGGGAGCAAAGAACGTTTCCCTTTTCCGCAGCAGCGAACGCGGGTCGAGCGAATCAGCTCCCGTTAGCGTCGAGCCAGGCCAAGAGCGCGCGAACACTGCCGGAGGCCAAGGCCAGACTGGTGTCAGCGGCTCCGTAATAGAGATTTATCGAATCGCCATCGGGACCCAGCGTGTAGCCACAGGGGAAGGCGACGTTTCCCACGTCTCCTTGGCGCTCGTACCCGGTCTCGGGCCCAAAGATCCATTCATCACCACGCCGCAGGCAGTGGTCGGGCTTTTCGAGATCGAACAACGCCAGGCCGAGGCGATACAGACACCCGGCCGCGGTGTGCCGTACGCCGTGGTAGAGCATCAGCCACCCCTGCTTGGTTTCGATCAGTGGCGGTGACAGCCCCACCTTGTTCGCGTCCCACCATGCACCTTTGCGCGCCTTGAGCACCTGCTTGTGACCCCCCCAGTTTCGAAGGTCAGGTGAATACGAGATCCACACGTCGGCGCCCGAATCGGTCATCGGGCGGTGAATCATCGCGAAGCTCCCGTCGATTCGGCGGGGCAGCAGCGCCGCGTCTTTATCGTCAGGCTGCATCACCAGGCCGTACCGGTCGAAGGTGCGAAAGTCTTCGGTCATCGCTAGCGCCACCCCCGGCCCGCCCTTGCCGAACGCGGTGTAAGCGACGGCGTATTTGCCCAGCTCGTCGACGAAAGTGATTCGTGGGTCTTCGATGCCCCACAATTCTTCGGGGTACTGGTCCGGGTCTGCCTTGAACGTCGGTTCGGCATCGATGACCCAGTTGTCAACGCCGTTCACCGAACGGGCCGCGCACAGGTGCGAGTGGCCGCGCCGATCTTCTACCCGGCACAAGAGCAACGTGGTGCCGTCCTTAAGCCGGGTCGCTCCGGCGTTGAACACCGCGTGGGCGGGGTAAGGCCAGTCGGCGGCGGTGAGAATCGGGTTCAGCGGGTGGCGTTGAAAGAGCACGGGGTAACCGCGTTTCGAACTCATGGTTTCGTTTCTCGCCTGACTCTGCGGGCGCTTTCGGGTTGGCTGGCGGCCTGCATTTCGCAGAGCGCGAGCAGGAAAGAGAGGGTCGACTCGGCGCCCTGGTTGGGGTTCAAGCGATCGGGCTGCAAGCCGTCGCGGCAGCCTCAGGTGGCCGGCTCGTAG
>CXWL01041218.1_pt1 | contig 12538 bp, 12 predicted proteins | sample 590931 | NCBI WGS metagenome assembly CXWL01 (sample SAMEA3498368, study PRJEB10139) | groundwater metagenome | biome: water well; material: biofilm material | place: Germany | collected 2015-04-27
GTCCCATCCTCAGTGACATGTGCTGATCTTCATTCCTGGGCTAACGCCCTAGAGGGTTTTAAGTAAGGAGGTTATAATATCCTCAATGACAAGACCTAAATTTGATCCTTATGTCGTTCTTGGTGTAACCCAAGAGTCTACCAACGCACAAATACAACAGGCCTTTAGAAGATTGGTTCCTATGTATCACCCTGACACTCGTAACTCGGAGTTAAATAAGACAGAAGCTGACGAAACCCTCCGCCGGGTCATCGTATCATTTAACCTCCTTCGCGACGAACAGAACAGGAGGCTCTATCAAGAAAGTTTCGTGGACGAATCCTCCGAGACTGGGGCCTATTACACTCAGGTTCTCGACCTAAGGCCGGATGAGTTAAGTTTGCTAAAACGCATGGAGAACATGTGGTCTCATGGTGAAAGTAAAGTCGACGAATCGCCAGGTTTGGATATAAAAATCCGCTACAAAGAAACTAACATCGACACCAACCCCGCCGAGGAACGGCACTATTATGTCAAATTTGGTGATAAGGGTTACGTCGATCTTCATAGTCTAAAGGATTTTTCTGGCACATCTGTCACATTGGACCAAAAAGACAAGCAAGATATTCTTGTGCTCCGAGAACTATTCCGACACCTCGAAGGACTCAGTTATTCCAAATCGGAATTCGACAGACTTGGTAAGGAAGATGAAACATTCGGACGAGCCACCTTCTTCTCCGACCAACTGGCCAATTTCCTCCTCTCGAGAAGATATGCAGATTGTCGGCAAGGATTATTAGGCAGATATGGCATCTCCAATACTGAATCGGAAGAGCAGCGCTATTGGAGTTTCCCACTGGATTCCGACGACAACGTGAGGAGAGACATCGAACTTTATTTCTCAAATCTCTCCAATCGTCTGACATATAAAGAAGCCCCCCTCGCCCAAAATCATTATGACGAGGCCCCGCTTGTCGACGAAGGTCAACTGAGGAGGTCTAGCCGCGAAAGAATACAATTTGGTTAAAAAAACTTCATAAAAGTCCCGGGATACTCCAATTCTTTTCCTCCGAAACGCCGCTTAAACTCGCTAAAACCATCCCAGCGGGCAATCGGGAAGCGCTTGTCCTGAATTCCTTCAAAATTATAAAATTTCTTCTCTAACTTCTTCGCCCTTTTTATTGTTTCCCAGGTCAAATAGACATGCTCCGAGCTTTTTCTCCCTTCGTTACTCGTCCAGGTCTGGTAATAAAAACAAGTATCGGCCGTCAACAAAAGCATGATCGCTGACAGCAGTTCGCCGTTTTTTTCGATCGCCCAAAACTCCACTTTTTCCCCAAACGCACTCGTCAGCAAATCAAATTGTCCCCTCGTCAAGATATAAGACTTCGCCCACTTCTTCCACCCCGTATAAAACTCTTCCGCGCCTATTTCTTTTACCTTCCCGCTCGTATCTTTTTTTATAACTCTTCTAAAATTCTCGCTCATGCCTCTGGAAATTTTTTCCTCCGTTTGGGTCAGATCAATTACTCTGGTCTTGGGGGGAGTGTATGTCTCCTTCGTTAGCCGATAACCATGCGCTTTTATTTCACCAACCAAACCCTCATTCGACGGCTCCACTACCGACCAGAGAACGCGGTTCCTTTTCTTTACCTGATCAAAACTCTTCCAGTCGATCTGCTTTTCAAACCGTTGCAGTTTCAAAAAGGAAATCGGTAATAGGGGCATCGGCCGGATGAAGGCGAATAGTTCCGAGCCGTCGACCGCCCTTACCTTTTCTATTTTCCAGCCCGTCGCGGCCAGCCAATCAGCCCATTCCTTCGTCTGTCGTAAATCGATCATTAGATAAACTTTCGCAATAGTTTAAGAAAGACCCAGCGCACTTCCTCGCCCACCCTATATGGCCAATAAAGTAGTGGGTTAATCACCAGGTCATAACTACCGACAAACTCTACCAACTTCGCTCCATACCCTTCTTTGAATCGGTGAAATCCGGCCCAGGGATCACCTGGTATCGGCGTCGGGCCGGGCGAGCCCCACAGATCAAACAGTCGACAGTCGTTTTTCTTGCCAAACTTAATTACCTCCCACATCAGTAGGTTGCTGCCAAAGACATTTCGGTCTTCGCGCGTCGATGCTCCATAGGGATAGTACATTACCCCGTTCAGGATAAAGATTATCCAGGTCGCCAAAGTCTTGCCCTCATGTGTAGCGATAAACAAATGCGCCATGTTAGCTGTTCTCAAGGTCTCAAACATTTTTTGGTGATATTTTTTTGTGTGCGAATAGAAACCCTGTCTTTTGGTTGTTTCCTCGGTTAATTTCCAGTACTCCTCAAACGCCTCTTGGCTGTTATCTTCAACTACCCTAACCCCCTTTTTTTCGGCCAAACGGGTGTTGTAGCGCGTCTTCTGTTTCATTCCCGCCAAAAGCTCGTCCTCGCTTTTGGTCAGATCCAACCAAAACGACCACTTGGTGAAAAGTGGTCTACCCCTAACCATACCCAGTCTTCCCTTAAACCCCGCCATCTTTTCCGCCCCTTCGGCCGCCAAAATATTCGGTTCAAGTTTTACCATCAAAGATCCTTGTTTGCGCAGTTCTCGTTTCACCTCCTCCACCATCACCTTGCTCGGCAACGCTCCTTTTGGCCAGTAACCTATTTTCCAGGGTAAGTGAGGAATTTTGTGGATCGTCACCTGCGCCGTTTCCACGAGCTTGCTCGTGCCCTTCGTAGCTCCGCTCTTGCGGTGCGAAGTAGGGGTCGTATATCTTCCTAAACGCAATACCGCCACTCCCGTCTTTTCCCGAAACTCTCCCCACTCCCAACTTTGGAGTGGGTGTGCCGCCAATTTATCAAAAGTTTTTCTTTCGCGTGAACCAACCTCTCTAACCATTAGCCTCAATTCTAACAGGCTGGCTGATTTTTTTCTCTTGCCCGTCCTTAAACAAATTTAGTCGTTGGTTCGAACTTCCTATTTCACTAAGGTACCGATTGGCTTCTTTATACGAGTAAAGCCACACTTTGTTGTCGCTGTAAGTTTTGGGATGGAACCCAAACTTAATTAGAGTTTGATAAACAAAATCTATGAGGGGCATTGATTTATTTGTAAAACAAACCTTTTTATAACAATATTCTTTGCCGTTAACGGTGTATCTGTCCAAGAAAACTCCGCCGTCAGTATCCATAAGTCCCCTCATGCACCATAGAGAGAACAGATCATTTCTTCTAATCCATTCCGGAACATCCACCTGGAGTCTGACCTTGTTTCCTACCCTTAGCCCCAAACCACAAAAAACATTGATCAAGTTTACTCCAGAAACATAAAGTACGATGCATTTCGAGTCCTTCCTCACAAAACTGCCGACCTTCAGGCCAAACAATTTTTCCGTAAGTCTGACAACATAAAGAGAGTAATCTAAATCCTTCTCAGAATTAAGGGTGATCCTTAATTGGTTATATGATAAACCGCCGTCTCCCAACACTAATCCAATAAATTCTGCCAACTCTTTAGAATATCCTGGCGTCACTGGTTGTTTTGGAATAATACAGCCTAAATCTCGATAATGCTCCGGATCTAGCCTTCGGGTGATTTGGGACATCTGTCCACCTCTTCTCCTCCCCTCAAGCCCTCCAAATCTTTTATCCATTCTAAAATAATACTAACAAAACCCGAACGCACAAGCAAACTATTAATTGTAATTTGGCCAACAATGATAAAATAAGGTCGATTTCTGGAGGAGAGGTAGTCAAGCGGTTTAAGACAGCAGTTTACTAAACTGCCGTGATGTAACAGTCACCGCGGGTTCGAATCCCGCCCTCTCCGCATAAGGCCCCCGCTTGCTCCAAGACCCACCTAATATACTCGATTAGCCTTATGTGGATTGCTGATGCAGAAAACCAGTTTTAAGTACACATTATTTGAGTCAGACAATATTCACAATATGCCAAACTATAAAAACCAATAAACTTATCGGAGTTTTAAATCTATGAGCTTGGAGTTCATTCAAACAACAAACTAAGGATAAAGTAGCCAAGTGCCATCCAAACAACCAAAAGTGGAATAGTTACCATCCACCGAGGTACCCCAAATAGTTCTTGAAAAATTTTATCTCGAGCTTGATCCTTAAGTTTATCTCCTAAAATATCATTGAGCTGATCAATATTCATATCAAAATATTACCACCTTTATAGCTAAAAAACAGAAATTATAATTTAGTTCGGACTTCGTCCCGCCCCCTCCGCCCTAATCCCTATCGCTCCTCGTTGCCCTTGGTTTGGGTGTTGGTGATTTAGTTGGAGCCCCGGTCGGCTTCGTCACTGTCGGTGTCGCCGTCCCCTGGGGTTTTGCCGTTGGTTGGATGGTTTGAGGTTGGACGCCCATCTGGAGCAGACGGACAAAAGCGTTGATCTGCATAAAAATTGGGTAGGTGATCGTCCAGTCGGGACTCACCACTCCAAAACCATAGGGCTGGCCACCCTCGGGATTATCGAAGAGCTGATGAATGATCACGCTCCCTACCTTTGTCTGATACGCCCGTTTGATCATCTCCAACAAGACCCCCTTTTGTAAGTAGGGATACTGGGCTCCCAGTTCGGTACAATCAACCACCGGGTTGATACCAAATTTCTTAAACGCCCTCCCCATTGTCCAAAGACGGTTTGGCAGGTCCTCGGCGCTTTGGTAAGCGTGGACACCATGGCGAAGATGTCCGATATTAACCCCGGCGTTGACCAGGGCCGTCAAATATTTTTCGGTTAAGCCCACATCCACCAGGGCGCCGAGAATGGGCTGATAGTTGGGATCCCGCTGGTAAATATAATCCTGGCAAATTTTTATAAATGCTCCAAAGGTGTCAAAATCTCGATCCTTCCAGAATTCATAGCCCGGTGTATTATTGTCGGGCTCGTTTCCCAACTCCACCATCACCCCCTTAGAGAGACAGTAGTCGATTCGGGCCTTGTAATAGTCGGCATCACGCGGCCAAGCCGGGTTAAATACCGCCATCACTCTCATCCCGTTTGTCTGGGCGGCCGTAATAGTGTTATCGAAATAGGTCCCGCTCAACAGATCCTCCGACGGGAAGGCGATCCGGTCAATTCGTCCGCCGGTTCGGGGCAGCATATGGGCGAAGCGAATATCGTCACTGCGAAACCCAAGTCTTTCATCCTGAACAATTGTCTCGAATGGAAAATGGTCCCGGTTAAGTGTTTGGATGCTCTCAATGGAGTAATACCGGGCCCCGTTTTTGGTCGCAACAATATAGTGATAGCCATTTACCCCCAGAATCGGCAACTCGTCGCCATACACCTGACCGGTCGAGCGGTCAATAAATTTACCTATCGCCCGCGGGACAGGCTCCCCCTCGCCCGCCTCAACAGCCTTTCCACCACCCATATCCATAAATGAACCAAGGGCCACCCCGCCAACCCCTGCCGTGGCTAACTTAAGAAATTCTCGTCGTCCCAGTTTTCTCATGTTTGGAAAAGTATACCAGATCAAAAATCTTCGCATCAGCTAGAATAAACCCATGGAAGTCCGTCTTGAGAAATCCTGGAAACTCCTACTGTCTGATGAATTCGAAAAACCTTATTTCTCCGGTCTGGTCGAATTCGTCAAAAAAGAATACAAAAGTTGCGAGGTCTTTCCACCACCGAGATTTATTTTCAACGCTCTCGACTCTGTTCCGGTGGACAAAGTCAGAGTGGTCATTCTCGGTCAGGACCCCTATCACGGTCCTGGTCAGGCTCACGGCCTCTCATTTTCCGTTCCTCCCGGTATCCCCCTCCCACCGTCCCTGAGTAATATCTACAAAGAAATTAAGTCCGACCTTGGTAAAAACGCGCCGTCCGATGGTGACTTGTCCCGCTGGGCCAATCAAGGGATCCTTCTTCTCAATGCCACCCTTACTGTCAGGGCTCATCAGGCTGGTTCGCATCAGAACCGGGGTTGGGAACTCTTCACCGACGCTGTCATTCATCGTCTATCCGAAACCAAAGATCATCTCGTCTTCATCCTCTGGGGCAACTACGCTCAAAAAAAAGGCGCCTTCATTGACCCCGTCAAGCACGGGCTGATCAAGTCGGCTCACCCCTCGCCCCTCTCCGCCCACAATGGTTTTTTTGGCAGCAAGCCCTTCAGCCAAACCAATAACTACCTTGTCGCCCACGGCCAACCCCCCATCGACTGGTAGGACTGTTGTACTATTAAATACAGATGGCTTCCAAAAAGAAAGTTTTTTCTCTTTTTATTTTTCTAGTTCTTCTTATCTCTTTTCCTTTAATACTTTTAGTGGTTAAGCTTCAGCAAGACTATCGCTCCCGCGCCTATATTCCCTCAACCACCCCCTTCGTCACTACCGACTCCCTCCCTAACGCCACTCAAGGGGTTAGGTATCAGGAAAACGTCTCTGGTCTTGATACGAGTGGCTACGGGTCCGCTCTCACCCTGAGTCTTACCAATCTGCCCGCCGGTCTTTCCAAGGGTGCCTGCAAAATCACCCCTCTTGCAGAAACCGCCGCCTCTCAGATCACCTGCCAGATTATCGGGACTCCGGCCGTCAGCGGCGCCTACAACCTCGTTATCACCATTAGTAACGGTCGTACCGGTCTTCTCTCTACCAAGGTCATTCCCTTTCTGGTCCAGGCCAAACCTTAGTTACCAGGCGTCGATGTCGTCGAAGTCTTTCTGGCTCTCTCTCAAAACCCGATCTCTATCCGGCTTATTGTCTCCTCTCGGCCGACGTAGCTTCAGCGAAGTTGGCTCGCTTTCCCACTCGGGTACAATTCTTCGCTTGTCCCAGCCGTCATCTTCCCGTCTTCTGTCCTCTAGATCACGGTAACTTAGACCCTCGGAAGCAATTTTAATTAGTTCCTGAGGAATCTCAGATAAAAAACGTGAGGGTGAGCTCGCTTGCCGTCCTCCGAAGACCAACCGGCTTCTGGTCAGGGTCAGATGGAGTTTATCTCGCGCCCGGGTCATCGCTACATACATCAGTCGCCTCTCTTCCTCCAGCTCATCTTTTTCCAACAGACTTCGGCTGTGGGGCAGCAGGCCCTCCTCCAATCCCACAATTATCACCTCATCAAACTCCAGCCCCTTTGCCGAGTGAATCGTCATCATTGTCACCAGCGTGTCACCAGATTGTTTCTGAGCAATTTCATCACTCTGGATCAAGGCTACACTTTCCAAAAATTCCGTCAGAGTCCGAAACTGACTCGCCACCGCCGTCAGTTCCCGGATATTTTCCACTCTCGCCGCATCATCCTCGTCCCTTTCATCAAATCGGGTCAGATAACCAGTTTGTTCCATCACTTCAGCCAGGATCTCATCTGGTTCCTCAGTCAGCATCCTGCTTTTGGATCCCGCCAGCCATTCTTCGAATTTAATTTTATTTCTCTTTCCCAGTTTTTCAATCCGCGCCTCGCTGACGCTGTCAACCTCATTAAAGATCACCCGCAAATAGGCCAGTAAATCTTTTATTTCTGCCCGGTCATAAAATCGGATCCCCCCCACCAATTTATAATCGATTTTGGCTCTAATCAGCGCCTCTTCGATCGCCCGCGACTGAGCATTGGTTCGGTAGAGTACCGCCAGGCTGCCCCCTTTGGTCGCCAGCTTCGTCGCTACCCGGACGACATAAGCCGCCTCTTCTTTTTCATCTATCATTTCCGCCAAACTAATTTTTTCACCAAACTCTTTGATTGACTCCAGTTTTATCACCGGGTGTTTGGTGTTGTTGCCAATTACCCCGAAGGCCGCGTCCAGTATCGTTTGGGTTGAACGGTAGTTTTTGGGCAGCCGGATTGTTTTCAGGTTCGGATATTCCGAGGCCAGTAGCGATAGGTTTCGAAAGTCGGCCCCTCGGAAGGAGTAAATCGCCTGAGCCGCGTCTCCGACCACCATTAGACCGTCCGGATTTGTCGCCAGCAACTTTGTCAGGAGAAACTGAACTTTATTTGTGTCCTGATACTCATCCACCAAGACGTAATTGTATTTTCCTTTCATCTTTTCCCTCATCTGGGGTAGTGAGAGCAGCTTGACGCAGTTCAACAGTAGGTCGTCAAAATCGACCGCCCGCGAGTCGACGAGTATTTTTTGATATGCCCGCCATATCGATACCAACCTTTTGTAAAAATCATCTCTTGCCGTCGCTTCCAGTTCGTCGGGGGTCGTCAGGTCGTTTTTTAACCGGCTGATCAGATGCAAAAACATCCCTGGCTTATTAGTTTTCAAATCCAAGCCCAGATTCCTGATCGCCATCTTTATCGCCGCCTCCATATCGTCGCCATCGTAGATCACGAAATTGGGGGAAAGCCCAATCATCAGACCATATCGCCGCAGCATCCGGGCGCAAAAAGTGTGAAACGTCCCGGCAAAACCGAGTTCCCCGTGGGAGCTCGTCCCGAGTATTTCCGAGGGACCATTCAAAAGTTTGGTGATTCTTTTTTTCATCTCCTCCGCCGCCTTGTTTGTGAAGGTGAGTAGGATTATTTCGGAAGGGTCCACTTGAAGTTGGCTGACCAAGTAGAGGGCCCGGTAGGTGAGCACTTTTGTCTTGCCGCTACCCGCTCCTGCCAAAACCAACAGTGGGCGACCCGTATGCTTCACCGCCAGTAACTGCTCCCTGTTTAGTTCTGTCTCCAATTTGAGCATATAATTAGTCTAGAGTATGCGCTACTTAATCGGTAACTGGAAGAGCTATAACACCATCAGTCAAACCCACTTGTGGTTTGAAGAGTTCAAAAAAAAACTACTTCCCCGGACTCCCCTGACTACCGTCATCTGTGCCCCTTTCACCTCGCTGGCCGAGGCCAACCGACTCATCCATCAGTTCAATCTCCCCTTGGAAATGGGTGCTCAGGACGTCAGTCCTTATCCGGAAGGCAAGCACACCGGCGAGGTTACCGCCCGGATGCTTTCCGAACTGACCCGGTTCTGTCTGGTCGGTCACTCGGAACGCCGTCGAGAGTTAGGTGAAACCAGCCAGCTGGTAGCCCAGAAGACCAGGCTCCTTCTCGAACAGTCACTCATTCCCATCATCTGTCTTGATACCCCCTACCTCGACGAGCAGATCAAAGAACTGCTCAATCTCCAACTGCCCCTCGCCTCCTGCATTTTTGCCTATGAACCCCTTTCGGCTATCGGTAGCGGCCGTCCCGCCAACCCTCGCGACGCCGAAGTCATCGCCGAAAAGATTTCCTTTCTGACCGAAAGTCTCTGTCCGATTCTCTACGGCGGCTCAGTCACGGAGGAGAATCTCGGTGCCTTTCTGGCCAAGGACCATTTTGACGGCGCTCTCGTCGGTGGGGATAGTCTTGAGGCCACCTCCTTTGTTAAACTAATCCAAGCCTTTATATGAACACCAGACTAATCCGCCTCCGCCGCTCCCTCTATTCTCTTGCCGCCTTCTTTTTTCGCCACGTGATTCTTTTTATCCTCATCCTCCTCGCTGGTCTTCTTCTCATTCTGGGCCAAAAAACCAGAAGCCTCCTCGTCGATACCGGCCTGGGCAAAGTCGATATCCTGACTTTTTTCCGGTCCCAGAAACAGATTTTGGAAAACACCGGTGACCGGACCAATTTCCTCATCCTCGGTGTCCGTGGGGAGGGGGATGACTCGCCCGACCTCACCGACACGATGCTCGTCATCTCTTACTCACATAGCGATAATCAGGCATCTCTTATCTCGATCCCCCGTGATCTCTGGGTCAATTCGCTCAAGACCAAAATAAATTCTGTTTATCACTACGGTCGCTTTCGGGAGAGCCGTGGCGGCGGTATCCTGTTAGCCCAGAGCGCTGTCCTTGAGACGCTCGGTCTCCCTATTCATTATACCGCCGTGGTTGATTTTTCCCTTTTCCGGCAGGCTATTGACCTGGTTGGTGGTGTAACTGTCGATGTTGCCGCTGCCTTTACCGATGACCAGTTTCCCATCGAGGGCAAGGAGGACGCTTTGCCCGTTTCCGCCCGCTACGAAACCATCTCTTTCGCGAAAGGACCTCAAGCCATGGACGGCGTCCTCGCCCTGAAGTTTGTCCGTTCCCGTCATGCCCCTGGGGATGAGGGCACCGATATTGCCCGCGACCGTCGCCAGCAGCTCGTCATTGGCGCCTTAATTCAAAAAATCAAAAACCCCAGTTTCTTTTTGAAAAGCCAGAAGATTATTTCACTCTATCGTCTGGTCAACGATCACCTGGAAACCAATCTTTCTCCCGATCTTTATCCCGCTCTGGTCCGTCTCGCCTTTGACTCCTACCGTCACTCTCCCGAAAAAATTGCCCTCTCTTATCTTCCCGACGAAGATGGTGTCTCCATTTTGGAAAATCCCCCCGTTTCCTCCCTCTATCAAAACCAATGGGTCTTGATTGCCCGTGATAACAACTGGTCCGCTCTGGCCCAGTATCTCCAAAACAAACTCGAAAAAAAATAACCCCCCCCCTCATCATTTGACTCTGATCAGGTAGCTCGTCTTGCCAGCATACACCACCTCCCCCAAAGCCGTAATTATTTTGTCATCGATTTTATATTTTTCTCTTTCCCTCGCGGTGATGACTATCCAACCCAGATTATACTTCTCGATCATCTCGCTTGATTCAGTCGGCGACTTTGTCTCGTAGAACCTCCTTACTTCTTCTTCCCGCTTGCCAACTGGCTCATAGCCCCCCCGCCACAGCCATTCATGGACCCGCCAGCCTACCACCGTCGGCACCCCGCTAAAGGCGGAAATGAAATCGGTATCGGTATAGGAATCTCCCACCGCCTCGATCATATTTCGTCCGTCTCGATTTGAATTTAAATAATTAATTATTCCCAAATCTTCACGAAACCTAGTTGATAGAAATGTCAGTCCATTTACACCCCGGTAACTTTTGAAGTTATTGTAATAGGTTTCAAAGGCGATTCCGGGAAAAATCATAAGCGAGGTAAATGAAACGGCCACTATTCCGATAAAACCCACCTTAACCAACGTTTTTTTAATCTGTCCTATCTGTCCCACCAACCACCCAAAAAGTATCCCCATCATGATAAACGCCTGGTAAGTCAGTTTAAACATCGTGTTTGCCCTTGGGTGGCTCGGGTAGATATCTCTGACAAAGATAAACTCCGGAATCAATAGTAAGGTTATCGCCGTCAAGCCCAGGGCAAGCACCAAGAAATCCGGTTTTGAGTTCTTGAGTTTTTGAGTTCTTGAGTTTTTTGCAATTACCACAGTCATTGCCATCAGCGTGATGACCAAATGCACACTCCACAATCCGGCCAGCTGCCATAGGGGACTGCGTTCTGCCACTGCCCCCACACCATTGCTAATGGACTTAAAGCTCACCATCCACGGCATCCCCGTCAATATGGCTACCGCGAGAATCACCGCCAATGACTTTGACGCCATCACTCCTCTGTCGAACCAAGATCCCTCTTCGCCAGACAAGATCTCCAGTCCAAAGAAAATCGTCACGAGCATTAGATAAATGGGCGTGTCCCAGGTATTGGTCATGGCCATTACTCCCAGTAGTACCCCCAAACAGATGTCGTTGACCAACTTCTTAGTGTTTTTTTTGCGATTTACCAACAACAAAATAAAGGTCAATACTATCGGCAGGCTCAGGACATGGCCGTGCAAATCGCTTACTACGAAACTATATGCCGGGAATTCATGGATCGTGTTGTGAATAAACCGGGTCGCGTCGGCGTACCAATAACCCGTTAGAGTTCTCTTAGACAGAAAAGACCAAACTGTATGAGAATTCCCTCCCAAAATGACCAATAACGCCCCCATCAGACCGGCTATGATTCCCGGCCTCGCCACCCTTTCTTCATCTGATAACATGTTCACTATGATGCTAAAGACCAACGCCAGGCTGCTCCCCATCACAAAAGCCAGCATCAGGTTATAGCCGGCTCCATCAGATACTCCCCAGATTCGAATTAGCATGCTCGACCAAAAATGCCCGAAAGAGTAGTAGTTAATCTGTGATCCGGCCCACCACATATCGGGGGCCGGAAGGGTCGGTGAACTCAAATAGCTTTTGATAAAGCCGAAATCCATAAATTTCTCAAGGCCAAGGATATCCGGCTGATAGCCGCGCACGAGGGCATATCCCGCCAAACCCACCAGGAACAGAATCTCCTCAATTAATATCAACCAAGCCTTTTTTTTAAGTTGACCCAACATGGGCCGAATCGCTTTTCCGGCCAAACCAATCGTCGCCCCGGTTAGTAGCAGAGTCAGCAGCGCCACCCCCTCATTGGTGTTGATCCGGATCTTCAATAATGCCAAAAACCAAACAATCAAGGCCAAGACCAAACTTCCCCCGACTTTGCCCATGACCCACCCTCGGTCCACCAACTTCGGGAACATCTTAAATAGCCAGACAGAGGCAATTAGCCCGACCCCCAGTAGGACTAGGTAAGTCTGAAGGATCAGGCCTAAATCCTTAATCATTCTGTTGGCTGATTAATTTCGCCGTCGTCTGTCCCAACTCAATTGCATAATTCGTTCCCCTGTCCCAGGGATAGACCATGCTCATGTTCGCCACATACAAACCATACCTATCTGTTTTG
>CXWL01137924.1_pt1 | contig 12538 bp, 16 predicted proteins | sample 590931 | NCBI WGS metagenome assembly CXWL01 (sample SAMEA3498368, study PRJEB10139) | groundwater metagenome | biome: water well; material: biofilm material | place: Germany | collected 2015-04-27
CAAGGGGCAATCCATCGGCCTTAATATCGACTTGCCTTTTGAACAAAAGCCTAACCGGTACATCAATCACCTGATCAATTTTCATTATTTTTTCTCGCGCAAAGTAATGTTCGTCAAATACGCCAAGGCGTTCGTCATTTTCCCGGGTGGATGCGGGACGCTGGACGAATTCTTCGAAAGCATCACGCGCATCCAGACCCAGCGCATGGAAAAATTCCCCGTCGTACTTTTTGACGGGGAGTATTGGCACGGGCTTATCGAGTGGCTGCGTAAAACCGTCCTGAAGGCCGACAACATCGATCCGCAGGACTTGGATATTTTCAAGATCGCCAATACGCCGGAAGAGGTCATCAAGACCATCCGGGATTTTTATAAGAATAAACGCGGGTAGAGCGCAGAAATTTATGAACCAGGGCAAGGTCAAAGTCATTGTTTTAAGGACAGCCGGAACCAACTGTGATGCCGAAGCTGTATTCGCTTTCGAAAGTTGCGGGGCTCAAGCGCAGGCGGTCCACATCAATCAATTGTTCGACGGGCGCGCGCGTTTGCATGACGCGCATATCCTTGTCATCCCCGGCGGGTTCACCTACGGAGACGACATCGAATCGGGCCGGATCCTCGCCAACGAACTGCGGCTGCGCCTGGGTGAAGATCTCCGCCGGTTCATCGGCGACGGGAAGCTGATGATCGGCATTTGCAACGGTTTCCAGGTCATGGTCAAGGCGGGCATCCTGCCGGGGCCACTGGACGCGCAGGAAGATAAAGCGCATGATCCCTCCTCCCGAAGAGATCCTATTGGAGCGCAAAAAGCGACCTTGATCAATAACGATTCCGGAAAATTCGAGGACCGCTGGTGCCATTTGAAGACCGCGGGCAAGAGCGTCTGGACCGAAGGGCTTGGGAGTGTCGTGTATTTTCCCGTCGCCCATGAGNNCCCGCAGGGAGCCTACCGGCCGGCAAGGCAGGCCCGAACGGGAAGTATGGGCACGGGGCGAAGATCTTCGAAAATGGCGTCCAATACGTCAAAAAGCATTTATTATGAGCGCGAAAACGTACAAGACAAGCGGTGTGGACATTGATGAGGCCAATGTGTTCGTCCGGGCCATCCAGAAAGATATTGCCGGGACGTTGAGCCCGTCGGTCATCCGGTATAAAGGCGCTTTTGGGTCTTTGTTCGCGCTCGGCGCCAAGAAATACAAGGATCCAGTTCTGGTTTCCTCCACGGACGGGGTGGGCACGAAATTGCTCGTTGCCCAAGCGGCGGGAAAGCATNNAGCATGATACCGTGGGGATCGATCTGGTCGCAATGAATGTCAATGATGTGCTTTGCGCGGGGGCACAACCGCTTTTTTTCCTGGATTATATCGCCTGCGGCAAATTGAAAACAAAAATTCTAAAGGCGGTGGTCAAGGGGATCACTGATGGGTGCAAACTCGCGGGCTGCGCCCTGGTAGGCGGCGAAACGGCCGAAATGCCGGGGATGTACGCGGCCGATGATTACGATCTGGCCGGCTTTGCTGTTGGCGTTGTTGAAAAGGATAAGATCATCAACGGCGCGCGCATTCAGGCGGGCGACCAGGTCATCGGGCTGCCGTCAAGCGGGCCGCATTCAAACGGATATTCTTTGATCAGAAAAGTTTTTTCTTTGAGCGAACAGAAAAAGTTCGCGCCGGAATTGTTAAAGCCGACACGGATCTATGTCCGCGAAGTTCTGCCGCTTCTTCGCAGATTTCCCCCAAAGGGGAAATCTGCGAACAGATTTCCCCCAAAGGGGAAATCTGCGAACAGATTTCCCCCGAAGGGGCTCTCCGGGGAGATCAAAGGGATCGCGCATATTACCGGCGGGGCTTTTTATGAGAAGCTCACGAAGATCCTTCCTCCCGGAAAGTGTTTTGCCATGAACAAAGGAAGCTGGCCGGTGCCAAAAATATTTCAAATTATACAAAAAAAGGGTACAATAAACGATCGTGAGATGTTTCGCACATTCAATATGGGAATAGGGTTGGCGATCGTTGTCGCGGCCAAGGACGTTGCGGCAGTACGGACATTTTTACGCCGGCAAAAGACCGGGCATTATCTCATCGGTGAAGTCATTAACGACAAGAACAATAAAGTCATTTTCAACTAGTACTTTGTCGGTTAAAGAGGAAAACGTCATGAAGGTTCTTATTGTCGGTTCCGGCGGCCGCGAACACGTGTTGGCCTGGAAGTTGAAAAAAAGTCCTCTGGTCAAAGAAATTTACTGCGCGCCGGGAAACGGCGGTATCGCTGGTATAGCCCAGTGCGTTGATATCGAGGCGACCGACATCGAGCGGCTGGCCGCTTTCGCCACGGAAAAGAAGGTCGATTTGACCGTTGTCGGCCCGGAGGCGCCCCTGGTCGCCGGGATCGCGGATCTTTTTGAACAGAAAAATTTGAAGATTTTCGGCCCCAGCCAAAAAGCCGCGCGGCTTGAAGGAAGCAAGATCTTCGCTAAAGAGTTCATGCGCAAATTCAATATCCCGACGGCGCCTTTTAAGGTGTTTGACGATATGAACGAGGCGATGGAATTCCTGACGGTTTCGCCGTTGCCATTGGTGGTCAAGGCTGATGGATTGGCCGCGGGCAAGGGGGTCTTTATCTGCGCGAAGATCCAGGAAGCGCGCGACGCGGTCGAGCAGATCATGGGGCAGAAAATTTTTAAGGAAGCCGGTTCCAGGATCATTATCGAAGAATGTTTGACCGGTGAGGAAGCCTCGATCCTGGCGATCAGCGATGGGAAAAATTACGTGATCCTTGATTCGTCGCAGGACCATAAACGGATCTTTGACGACGACCTCGGTCCCAATACCGGCGGCATGGGCGCGTATTCGCCGGCTCCGGTCATTACTGAAGAACTTCTGCGCAAGATCGGGATGCAGGTCGTCGATCCGGTCATCCGCGGGATGAACAAGCAGGGAACACCGTTTAAAGGAGTTTTATACGCGGGGCTGATGATGACCGACGAAGGACCAATGGTTTTGGAATTCAACGTTCGTTTCGGCGATCCGGAGGCGCAGGCCATATTGCCGCGGATGAAAAACGATCTGGCCGAGATCTTGCAGTCCAGCTCTGAGGGACATCTGGAGAAAGTCAAGATGGATTGGGACAAGCGCAGTTGTGTGTGTGTCGTGATGGCCTCCGGCGGATATCCGGGCGAGTATGAAACGGGTAAAGAGATCAAAGGCCTCGACACGATCAAAGACAGCCACACGATCGTCTTTCACGCCGGGACAAAAAAGAAAGATAGCCTGCCTGTCCGGCAGGCAGGCGGCAGGCAGGACAAGATCGTCACCGCGGGTGGACGCGTCCTGGGCGTGACGAGTTTGGGAGAAACGATCGAACAGGCTATTGAACGCGCGTATAACGCGGTTGAAAAAATCAAATTCGAGCGGTGCTTTTTCCGGCGAGATATCGGGGCCAAGGCGTTGAACTATCTGCATTCCTCGCCGCCGCAACCGACCGTGCGCGGCAGGTAGGATATCGAAAAGGTAATTTTGAAGGGGAGTCGAAGATGAAAAATATTCAAGTCGCCATTATGATGGGCAGCCAGTCAGACCTTCCGATCATGGAAGAAGCCGCCAATGTCCTGAAAGATTTTGGTGTTAGTTATGAGATCAAGGTCTTATCCGCGCACCGCACGCCTAAAGAAACGTCCGAATACGCCGAGCAATTGCAGGCAAAAGGTTTTCAGGCGGTTATTTGCGGGGCGGGAGTTTCCGCGGCTTTATCCGGAGTGGTGTCCGCCCACACAGATATTCCAGTTATCGGCGTACCCATTGATTCCTCGCCGCTTAATGGCATGGATGCTCTACTGTCTACGGTTCAGATGCCGCCCGGAGTTCCCGTGGCTGCCATGGCCATCGGAAAACCAGGAGCGAAAAATGCGGGCTTGTTCGCCTTGCGCATAATCGCGTTGCAGGATAAGGGAATCGCGAAAAAGCTGGCGCAATTTAAGAACGAACAAAGGCGTAAGATCCTTGATACAAAGCTGACGGATAAACGGGATTGAAAACTGAAATAATAGAACTTCATCCGCAGTTTCCGGATTCCAAGAAAATCGCCTATTGCGCGAACGTCATCCGCAAAGGCGGCCTGGTTATTTTTCCGACCGAGACGGTCTATGGCGTGGGCGCGAATCTGGCCAACGACGCGGCGATGCGGCGTTTGCGGGAAGTCAAGAAACGCGCGCCGGATAAACCTTTTTCCATCTTGATCCCCCAGGTAGGGTTAATATCCAACTATACCTCGGCGACCGACCCGGCTTTATACAAGCTGATCGATACCTATTGGCCCGGCCCCTTGACGGTGGTGGTGCCGGGAAAACAGGATGACCAAACTATCGGCGTGCGCATGCCGGATCATCCGATCGCCTTGCGGCTCGTGCAGGACGCCCAGTGTACGATCGCGGCGCCGTCGGCGAATTTTGAAGGCAATCCCGCGCCGACGACCTGTCAGGAGGCGTTACGGGATCTCAACGGATTGGTCGATGTCGCCATTGATGGCGGGGCCGCCAAGCTCGGCATAGGGTCTTCCGTCGTTGATCTGGCGCACGGGAGTCCGAAGGTTTTGCGCGACGGGATTATCACGCAGGAAGATGTCGACCGGGCCGTGAAGAAAAAGGTCATCCTGTTCGTCTGCACGGGCAACAGCTGCCGTTCGGTCATGGCGGAATGCCTTTTAAAGAGCATGTTGGCCGGGCGCCAGGACGTGGAGGTGACCTCCGCCGGAACAGGGGTTTTTTTGCAGACGACGGCGAGCTCCGAGACGGTTTCCATCCTGAAAGAAGAAGGCATTGACGCCTCGCACCACTTGTCGCGGGCGATCCATTCTATTCTGCTGAAGAAATCCGATCTGATCATCGTGATGACGCGTGGTCATCGCCAGCAGGTCCTGGAGCGCGTGCCGGAGGTGGAAAAAAGGATCTATCTGTTAAGGGAATTTATCGATACGCCTTCGGGATATCAGATCGAACTCGATGTGCCGGATCCCATCGGCCAGCCGCATTACGCGTATAAGGAATGCTTCGCGGTCGTCAAAGAAGCGATGCACAAGATCGTGGGGTTGGTTTAACTGATAAATAAAAAGGAAGTGATGAAAAGTTCGAAGATTTATATCGGCGCGGATCATCGAGGGTTTCCGTTAAAGGACAGGATCGTCAAATTGCTGGGGTGCCGCGGTTATACGGTTGAAGATATGGGCACATTTAATGAGACCCAGGCTTGCGATTATCCTCAAGTGGCACAAAAGGTCGCGAAAGCGGTCGCCAAGGCCAGGGGCAGCCGGGGAATTTTAGTTTGCATGTCGGGCATTGGCCAGGCGATCGCGGCCAACAAGGTTCGCGGCGTGTACGCGGCGCTGTGTTATAATGCCGAGGTTGCGGCGTTGTCACGCCGGCACAATAACGCGAACATTCTCGTGCTCGGCGCCAAGTTCGTCAAGGCAAAGGAAATTCCCAGAATTTTGGCCGCGTGGCTTACCGCCGAATTCGAAGGCGGGCGTCACCACAGGCGGTTTAAGCAGATCCAGAAGATCGAGAAGGATTGTTAAAATGAATCCCATCGCGGAAAAGAGGAAAGTGATGCACCATTTAAAGGAAACCGATCCCGCCATTTATAAGGCGATCATGCATGAGATCGGGCGCGAGCAGAACAACCTGGAATTGATCGCTTCCGAGAATATCGTCTCCGAGGCCGTTTTGGAGGCGCAAGGGTCTTTGATGACCAATAAATACGCCGAGGGTTATCCGGCCGCGCGTTGGTACGGCGGATGCGAATTCGTCGACGTGGCCGAGCAACTGGCCATCGAGCGCGCCAAGAAACTTTTCGGCGCCGAGCACGTCAATGTCCAGCCGCATTCCGGATCCCAGGCGAATATGGCCGTTTATTTAGCGGCGCTTGAATACGACGATACGGTCCTGGCGATGGATTTGGCCTGCGGCGGCCATTTGACGCACGGTTTGAAGATCAATTTTTCCGGCCGGTCGTATAATTTTGTCAGTTACAAGGTCGATCCCAAAACCGAAATGCTCGATTATGATGAGATCGAGGCCCTCGCCAGGGAACATAAGCCAAAGATGATCGTCTGCGGCGCTTCGGCGTATTCGCGTACTATTGATTTCAAAAGATTCCGGCAGATCTGCGACAAGGTGGGGGCGTACCTTTTTGTCGATATGGCGCACATCGCCGGGCTGGTGGCGGTGGGACTGCATCCGAGCCCGGTGCCTTACGCGGAATTTGTGACGACGACGACCCATAAAACATTGCGCGGCCCGCGCGGCGGGATGATTCTTTGCCGCGAGCAATTCGCCAAGAAAATCAATTCGGTCGTCTTTCCGGGGATCCAGGGCGGGCCGTTGATGCATGTCATCGCGGCCAAGGCCGTGGCCTTTCAGGAAGCCTTGGGCAAGGACTTCAAACAGTATCAACAGCAGATCATCAAAAATGCCCAAGCGTTCGCGAAAGAAATGGGAAATCTCGGTTACAGAATCGTTGCCGGAGGAACGGATAATCATCTGTTCATGGCCGATCTGCGTTCGAAAAATATCACCGGTAAAGAAGCGGCGGCCGTTCTCGACAAAGTATCGATTACCGTAAATAAGAATTTGATTCCGTTTGATCCGCAACCGCCGGTCGTTACCAGCGGTATCCGCGTCGGCACCCCGGCGGTGACGACCCGCGGGATGAAAGAAAAAGAGATGCGCAAGATCGCGGGCTTGATCGACCAGGCGATTGTCCATAAGGATAACGAGGGGGAATTGGCGAAAGTCAAGACGGGCGTGCACGCGTTGACGGAAGAGTTTCCGATATATAAGGACCTGAATTAGGGTAGGCTTGTTTTAAGTGTCATGTGTCATGTGTTAAGTATTAAATCCTGTTCTTGAAATTTGACACATAAAACATAACACATAGCATTTTAATACAAACCTTGAGGATCAATTAGCGTGAAATGTCCATCCTGCGGTTACAGCGAAACGAAGGTGATCGATTCCCGGCTCAACACGGACGGAACGTCGATCCGCCGGCGGCGGGAATGTTTGAAGTGCGAAAAGCGTTTCACGACGTATGAATACGTCGAGCAGGTGCCATTGCTGGTCGTCAAGCGCGACGGCCGCCGCCAGCCTTTCGACCGCAAGAAGATCATCGCGGGGCTGATGAAAGCCTGCGAGAAGCGGCCCGTGAGCGTTGATAAAATGGAAGAGATCACCGGCGAGATCGCGCGCGCCGTCCAGCGCAAATATGACCGCGAGGTGGATTCCAAGGAGATCGGGGAGTTGATCATGGAAAAGCTCGCCGCCCTTGATGAGGTCGCTTACGTGCGGTTCGCCTCCGTCTACCGGCAGTTTCGCGACGTGAACCAGTTCATGAGCGAGCTGCAGGGGATGCTCAAGAAAGACAAAAAATGAATGATTGTTTTATGTGTTATGTTTTATGTGTCACGACACATAAAACATGAAACATGACGCAAGGCATTCTTTTAAGCGAGGAATAAATATGATTCAAGTAGAATTAAGCAAGATCATTATCGACGAAAAAAGACAGGATCAGATCATCGTCTTGAAGGAAAAAAACGGTGAACGTCAGTTGCCGATCGTGATCGGATTTTTGGAGGCCTCCAGCATCAAGATGAAGCTCTCCGGCGTGGAGCCGCCGCGGCCGATGACCCACGACCTGTTAGTTGCCGTGATCCATGGATTGGACGCGAAACTCGAGCGTTTGATCATCGACAAGATGGTCAACAATACCTTTCACGCCAAGCTGGAGTTCAAGACCAAAGACGGGCGGATCAAGTTCATCGACGCGCGGCCGTCCGACGGTGTTGCTTTGGCCGTGCGCACCAGCGCGCCGATCTTTATCGAAGAAGACGTGATCAAAAAAGCGGCCATTACAAAAATAGAGTAAATGGTTAATAGCTAATGGTCTGTAGCAAGATTTCCCGCCAGGGATTATCCGCCATCAGCCCGTTCACTATTTACCATTTACTATTAACTGTTTATGCCCTTCCTTAAAGACTACCCCCAACTCCAAATTATCCGCGATATTGCCCGGCGCCGGAAGGTCGCCGTGCATTTAGTCGGCGGTTTTTTGCGCGATCATTGTCTCGGAAACCCCGGGACGGACCTTGATTTTGCCGTGGGAAAAGATGCCCTGGATTTCGCGCGCCTTTTTGCCCGCCGCGCCAAGGGAGCGTACGTTGTGTTGGACCAGGAACGGGGTTGCGCCCGCGTGGTCAAAAAAAGCGGCGGCAAGACCTGGACGTTCGATTTTTCCGATTTTCGCGCCAGGAATTTCCGGCAGGATCTGGCGCTGCGCGATTTTACCATCAATACGCTGTCGGTTGACTTGGCGAAGCTCAACGGTTCGACAAGGCTGGAAGATGTCCTGACGGATGGCAAAAGCGGCCTTAAGGATCTGCGCGCCAAACGCATCCGCCGGGTCTCGGTCAAGGCGTTTCGTGATGACCCCTTGCGGCTTTTACGGGCCTTTAGTTTAAGCGCGATACTGGATTTCAAGATCGAGCCTCAAACGCTGGCCCAAATTCGCCGGGAGAAGAATTTATTGCGTGGTGTCTCGTATGAGCGCATTCGCGACGAAATTTTCAAGATTCTTGAGACCGAATGGGCGGCAGTGACCTTAAAGGCGATGGATAAAGTCGGGCTGCTCGACAAAGTGATCCCACAGGTGAAGGTGATGTATCATTGCGCTCAAAAGGGAACCTATCATCACCTGGATGTCTGGCCGCATTCTCTGGAAGCAGTGGCACAATTTGACGGTGTTGTCCGGGAGACGCGGAATAATGCCGATGTCGTCGACTATCTCAACGGATCGTTGGGAGGGAACCGGACGCGCCGGGCGTTATTAAAGCTCGCCGCGTTGCTGCATGATATCGGTAAACCCGAGACGCGCAAAGAAGCCGGTAAGGGCAAGCTGACCTTCTACGGACATGAACGCGTGGGGAAAAATATCGTCACGTATATCGCCAGGATGCTCAAGCTCTCGACGGGCGAACGTCACGCCCTTGAGGACATGGTCCTCTGGCATTTGCGCCCCGGGTATTTGTCGAATTTTCAGAAACCCAGCGAAAGGTCCATTTATCGCTATTTACGTGATACAAAAAAAGAAGCGGCGGGGATCCTGTTGTTGTCTTTGGCCGATCAGCGTTCAACCCGCGGACCGTCGAGCACACCGCGGCATGAGAAAAATCATGAGCGTATCTGCCTGAACGTGCTGAAACTTTATTTCGACAAAAAAAAAGAAAAGCCGTTCGTGCGGTTGATCGACGGGCACGATCTGATCAAAAATTTGCGGTTAAAACCGTCGCCGCTGATCGGCAAGATCCTGGCGGAGGTCACGGAACAACAGGTCTTGGGGAAGGTCAAAACCAAGAAAGAAGCGTTAGAACTAGCTAAGGGAATAGCGCAGAGATGAAGGGCAGAGACAGCGGCATGCCGTTCAAAGAGATGTGGGAGGGATTCTTCGATCCCGCGCAAATACTCGCCGTCATGGGGCTGGGGGAGGGTGTCACGGATGCGGCGGAGTTCGGATGCGGCTACGGCACTTTTACCATTCCCGCGGCGAAAATGATACGAGGCATAGTGCACGCCATTGACATTGACGTTGAAATGGTCACTGAAACAAAGGAAGAAGCGGTCAAAGCCGGAGTAAAGAACATTCATGCCATAGTGCGCGACTTTTTGGTGGAAGGAACAGGGCTCAAAGATGAGAGCGTGGATTACGTCATGCTGTTTAACATCCTTCACGTCGAGGGCCCGGAAGTGTTGCTTTGGGAGAGCTGGAGGATCCTGAAACCCGCCGGAAAACTCGGCATGATCCACTGGAATTATGATGTCGCCACGCCCCGTGGCCCCGCGATGGAGATCCGCCCGAAACCGGAACAGTGCGTCGCGTGGGCGTCTGCCGTCGGGTTCGGCGCGCCGCAGCGGCATGATCTAAAGCCCTACCATTATGGCATCGTGATGAGGAAGGGAGTTGGGAAAGGTGTCTTATGAACATCGGAAATATTGAGGTCAGGATCGTCCGGGGGGACATTATCCAGTTGAACGCGGACGCTATCGTTAATCCCGCCGACGGGCAGTTGAAGATGGATGGCGGTCTTGGGGAATTTCTGCGCAAGGAAGGCGGCGTTGAAATCGAAGAGGAGGCTGTCAGCAAAGGTCCGGTTAAGGAAGGCAACGCCGTCTGGACAAAGGCCGGCCGGTTAAAGGCGCGGCATGTCATTCATGCGGTCACGATAATGGCTGACGGCCTGACTGATCAAGATATTCTACGCAGCGCTGTTTTTCACGCGCTGCAATGTGCTAAAGAGCTGAAGGTACGGTCGTTGGCGTTCCCGGCATTGGGATGCGCCGAGGAGGGCTTTCCGGCGGTCGGCGCGGCCAAGATCATGACGCAGGAAATTATGAAGTGCGCACGGGATCCCGCTACGACGGTGCGTGAGGTTATTTTTTGTGTGTATGACGAAGCGACATTCGACGCCTTTGACCGGACCGTGCGCGGTTACATCGACCATGTCGTGCGCAAATTGGGCTTCGGCCCTTACGTGACGGTGGATGTCATCATTGAATGTTCCGAAAAATTGTTGAAACAATTTGTCGGAACCTCGCCAGAATCAAATGATTCTGGCGGGAAAGAGGGCATCGTGCTTATTNNTGCTTATTGAGCGTTCGAACCCGCCTTACGGCTGGGCGCTGCCCGGCGGGTTCGTCGATTATGGTGAAAGCCTGGAAGAAGCGGCGGCGCGCGAGGCCAAAGAAGAAACGAACCTGGGCCTGGTGAACCTGCGGCAATTCCACACATATTCCGCTCCGGGGCGTGATCCGCGGTTTCACACCATTGCTACTGTTTTTATCGCGGAAGGGCAGGGAGAGCCGCGATCCGGCGATGACGCGGCCGGGTTGAAGATCGTCAAATACGCGGATCTGCTTCAACTGGATTACGCCTTTGACCATAGGGAAATTATCGAAGAATATCTTATTGAAAGGGATTTTGATTAAGCGCCTGGTATGAAGTTATATCCGCTTTCCAGAACCGTCCTCGCCCTCCATAATAATGCCGTTTTATTTTTGAATGGCCTGACGAGTAACTCGTGCGATAAACCTCGCAACGCTTTTGTGAACATCCACGGCCGCGTCGTGGCCACATTCGACCAACACCGCGTCAGCGACGATGAGTTTGTGATCGCCGTTGAGCGGGCGTTTGTCGATCCGCTGCTGACCCATTTGGATAAGTATATCCGTTTGAGCGGGGTACGCGTCGAGAAGCTGGACCGGTACGTGTATTTTGATGTGGAAGGAACCAGCGCTCCCGGCGCGGCGGAGATTCTGGCCATCCCGCAAAAGAAAGGGAGATTGCTTATTTCAGAGACGCTAATGCCTGCCCAGGTTTCGGATGAAGAATTTACGTTATTCCGTCTTAAAAATAATATTCCTTTGCAAGGTGTCGATTACCGGGATGAATTCTTGCTCAACGTCAGTGACGAGGAATTTGTTTCCTATGTAAAGGGATGTTTCCTTGGTCAGGAGCCGATCGCGAAGGTCCACAACCGCTCGAAGCCGGCCTGGAAACTGGTCGTCCGGTACAGGGACGAATGTGCTGAAGAAGATCGGCAGAAAATGACTTCGGTCGTTGTTGATCCCGCCACGCGCCGTTTTTTGGGTTTTGTTTTTGTCCGTAGTGAAGCCCGCCCTTAAAATTTTTCAAAAAGTCTTCGTGTCAAATAAATGTTATACTTATAATGAGTTCTCGGGGAGTTTCACTCCCCCCGGGAGATCATGAGGGGTCAAATGTCGAAAAAAATACCCCGACCCCTCACTTATAAGAGAAATCCGCTACACTTATTGAGCTCCACAGCCTAAGGAGGAAGAATGATCAAGGCAGAATTGGCCCGGCAGTTGATGGTCCGCGGCGATAACGAGATCGGCATGCTGGCCCAGATCACCCGGGTTATTTCCAAGGCGGAGATCAATCTGGTGGCGTTGTGCGCTTATTCGATAGGCAGCAATGTGGCGGTCATGTTCGTCACCGATGACAATAACGAAGTTAAACGACTTCTGACAGCCAAGGGTTATGACATCCAGGAAGAAGAGATCATTCTGCTGTCTATCGACAACCAGCCCGGCGCCCTGCAGAGGGTCACCGACAAGATCGCCGAGGCGGGCATCGACCTGACCCTGGTCTACGGCAGCGTGGATGAGAGCGCCGCCGTCAACCGCAGCGTCGTCATCTCCAGCAATAACCTCGAAGTGATGATGATCATCAAGACCGAACTGGAGAGGCACTGAACCGGCACGAATGGTAGAATCCATCAAAATTTTGATCGTCGATGATGACCCCGGCATACGCCTCGCCCTGCATGACTTTCTTGCCCAGAACGGATTCACGGACGTAACGGCCGCCGTCAATGGTTATGACGCCTTGGTATATCTGCGCTCTAACACGCCCCAGTTGATCATCTCCGATATCACCATGCCCCAGATGGATGGTTACGCGCTGGTCCAGGC
>CXWL01005334.1_pt1 | contig 12536 bp, 9 predicted proteins | sample 590931 | NCBI WGS metagenome assembly CXWL01 (sample SAMEA3498368, study PRJEB10139) | groundwater metagenome | biome: water well; material: biofilm material | place: Germany | collected 2015-04-27
TTCGCTTCAAGTACGTCCATCAGTCGCGCCGCTCGGGAGTATCCGATTTTTAATTTGCGTTGCAGGTACGAGGTTGAGGCTCGACCGGCTTCTTCTACCGCAGTCCGCGCATCTTCATACAAATCGTCGTCGATATCGTCATCATCGAAGCTGCCGTTCGCAAGTCCGATCACATCGCTTGATTCATGTGGAGAAGAGGTGCTGCTTCCGCCGAAGTCGATGCTTGAGAGGTCGCCTGCGTTATGGCTCTTGATATAGCTGACCACTTTCTTCACCTCGCCTTCGCTGATAAAGGCTGTTTGGATGCGTACCGGCTTTTGCATGTCGCTTGAGAGATAGAGCATGTCGCCTGCGCCGAGGAGCGACTCCGCGCCTGCACCATCGATAATGGTGCGCGAGTCTATCTGGGAGGCGACTTGCAGCGCCATGCGCGTCGGCACGTTCGCTTTGATGAGGCCGGTAATGACGTTGACCGATGGTCTTTGTGTCGAGAGGACCAGGTGGATGCCGACGGCGCGTGACATCTGTGCGAGGCGAACGATAGAAGCTTCAAGTTCTCGCGGATAACTGGTCATGATATCCGCGAGTTCATCGATAACGATAACGATATAGGGAAGCGCCTCAGGCATTTCTTCAGCACCTTTTTTCTTCGCTGGCTCGAAGACGGTCGCATGATAGGAGTTGATATCGCGCACATGTTCCGCTTCGAGGATATTGTAGCGGCGTTCCATCTCCTTTGCTGCCCACTTGAGAGAGAATATCGCTTTTTTCGGATCGGTAATCACGGGCGTGAGGAGGTGGGGAATGCCATTATAGGCGGTGAGCTCGACGCGCTTCGGGTCGATCATGATAAAGCGCAGCTGATTTGGGCCGTTCCGGTAGAGAAGCGAAGTGATAATCGCATGGATAGCGACTGACTTCCCAGACCCAGTCGCGCCGGCGACAAGGCCGTGCGGCATCTTTGCGATATTCACATAGTGCGGAGTGCCGGTGATGTCGCGGCCGAGTGCGGCGAGAAGCGGCTTATCACTGTCGCTCCATTGCGGCGCTCCGAGGAGTCCGCCGAGACCAACCATTGCCTTGACCGTGTTCGGCACCTCAATACCGACGAGTGACTTCCCCGGGATAGGCGCCTCGATGCGCACTGGATGCGCGGCGAGTGCGAGCTCAAGATTGTTTGCAAGTGAGACGATCTTTGAGAGACGTACTCCTTCGGCGGGTTTCACTGCATAGCGCGTGACCGTAGGGCCCACCGATACCTCGTCCATTTCAAGATTGATGCCGAAGTTTTGAAAGGTGCGTTTGATGATGTTTGCATTTGCTTTGATATCTCCCACACCCGGCTTGCCGCGATCCGCACCGAGGATCGAGAGCGGCGGCGCTTCATATTCTGCATCAAAGTTCGCTATACCGGTCCCTTGTTTACCCTCAATGCGATTGAAGACGGTGACTATCGGTTCATGCTCGCTTCGCACGGGAGCAGCGATCTCCGCTTCAGACTCCTCCGCTCCGTACTCTTCTATGTCTTCAGGCACGCCGACGACTGCAAGTCCCTCTTCAAACTCCTCCTCATTGTTTTTATTCCCGTCATTTCTGTACGAGCGTATCCGGTCCCAGAGCGAGAGCACGTTCTCACCGAGGAATGCCCCGAGTGCCTCGATGTCGCTCACGATAGCGATGCCAATAGAGATGACTGCAATCAAAAGCACCATCGCACCCCAGAAACCGAAAAATCCGGCGAGCATTTCTCCTTGCCATGTTCCGGCCATCCCTCCGAGGTCTGTGCCGGGGAAGAGTCCGGCAAAAGCGAGGATAGAGGCGCAAATGATAAGAATGCCGGAGGTGGTCAAGGGTTCAAGTGTCGGTCGCCCGAAGCCTGCGTACAGGCCCGTTAGGATTAAAGCGATCGGAAGAAGGAATGCGCCGATGCCAACAACCGCATAGCTCGCGGCAAAGACTGTTGTGCCGACCGGGCCTGCCGCGTCAAATATCGCGAGTGTGAGCAGGACTCCTGCCGCGAGGAGGACGATAGCGGAAGCGTAACGGATAAGCGTGTCGTATTCTTTGACGTTTCCTTCACGAGCGCTTCTGCGTTTCCCGTTTTTACGACTCATATATACAGACAGTATAGCATTTGCGCTTCTTGGTAGAGCAAAAAACAGAGGAGAAAACTTGCATGCTGTTTTCACGGACGTATACTGTCCTATACAGTATGAGACACGGACTATCAGATATAGGACACAGTACTGAAATCAGGAAAAATCAGAGTAAGAGTAAAGATGCTCTTTCGGAAGATTTTGTCTTAGAAAAAAGCATATTTGCTAACATTTTTGAAAAGGACATACGAAGGGTGTTTATATATAAAAAGACCGAGAGGCTCGCAAAAGCAATCCACCTCATCGCTCCTGCCTTTGCCGGCTCTGTGTCTTTAAGGAATCGTATCGACGAAATAGCGATCGGTCTTGTTGATGCGGCGATACTCCCGCCACTCGCTGCTCGCACAGCGCTTTCTCGCGAACTACTCGCGCTCTCTTCTATTCTTGCGATGTCGCGCACGGGCGGGTTGCTCTCTCCCATGAACGCTGAAATTATCGCTCACGAGGCGCATATGTTACTCCAAGAAGTCGCCGCATATGAAGAGCCACGGCTTTTTCTTGATGAGGGTTTGACGCTTGCCGATATTGCCAAGAGCACCACAAAAAAAGATTCCATTCAGAGCTCTGTACCGGTAATAACTCCTAAATACACTGCTCGGACGACCCCGAGTAGTAAAGGACAAATAAAGGACATTGAAAATGTAGCGGACATTCATATAAAGGACAGGCGCGAATCAATACTGTCCGTTATAAAAAATAAAGGCAGTGCAAGTATAAAGGACATATCGACTCTTATTCGCAATGTCTCAGAGAAAACCATTCAGCGTGAACTCATTTCTCTTATTGAGGCTGGAATGGTGTTAAAGAAAGGTGAGCGCCGCTGGAGTACCTATTCCATTGTCTAATTTCTCCACTTTGGAGCGGTACCAAAAGTTTCAGAGTCTTTTAGAAGTCGTTTTGACTTAGGGTCACGTTTTTGATAGTATTCACCCGTGGTATCGACTGGGGCATAGGTACTGTGATTTAAGACCGGAAACGGTCTATTTTACGTGCTTATTTACTGGTTGTTATCCACATGCCGATAGCAGAGAATACTCGTCTCCGCTATATACTAGGCATAGTCCTTGCGGGAACTGAGTAGTTCCCGGTAGGACGTACTTTGATAAATGAATAGTTCGTTTAGCGACGAACAGTAACCCTTACCAACTAACCCATGGCGTACTGGTCGATACCGTACGCTGTGGGGTAGTGTGAAAGTGAATGTGCGACCAAGAAAACAAGGAGTGTCTTCACGACTATGTTTTCTGAAGTACTCTTTGTAGTGCTCACACTCAAACTTACTTATTATTGTGCTCCTTAAATTCTTAACAATTGTTTATGAAAATGGTAACTACAAAAGCGATCGCGAAGGTCGCGGCAGTGGCGACCGGACTCGCGATGGCGACGTCAATGTTCGCGCTTGCGCCTATGGCGCACGCGGCACTGACCCCTTCACAGGTTCAGTCGATTCTCTCGCTCCTCTCTTCGTTCGGTGCTGACGCATCGACAATCGCAAACGTAAATGCATCCCTCACAGGAGGCACACCAGTAGCGACTACGCCATCGTCTTCGACTTCGGCTTGCTCATTCACTGGCGATCTTACGATCGGTTCGACAGGTGCAGCAGTCACTTGCCTCCAGAATGCTCTTAAGGCAGGCGGCTACATGACAGCAAACGCGACTGGCTACTTCGGTGGTCTCACGAAGGCTGGCGTGATGGCATGGCAGCAGTCAGCAGGGGTAACTCCTGCAGCTGGCTACTTCGGTGCAAAGTCACGCGCTGCATTCAATCTCGGCGGATCGGTTTCGACAGGCCCTTCAACCGGCCCATCGACGACTCCAGTAACGGGCAACGGCCTCAAGGTCATGCTCGCACCGGACTCACCGAACAATGTTGCTCTGGTACAGGGCCAGGCGATCGGAACACTTGCGAAGTTCACCTTCTCAAATCCGACCGGATCTGAAATCAAGGTCACAAACCTTGCTTTCAGACGTACTGGTGTCAGTAATGACTCAACACTTGCAAACGTCTATCTCTACGGTGGGGCAAAGCGCCTTACTGACTCGGCTAGCGTAAGCAACTCAGTGTTCAACTTCAATGATTCGACGGGTGTCTTCGCAGTTCCAGCAGGACAGACCTACACGGTCTCCGTCCTCGCTGACATCGCGGGATCTACGTCTGGTCAGCAAGTAGGTGTACAGCTTACTGCAGTCACTTCGACCGGTACGCTCGATTCTTCTGTGTCGTTCCCAGTTAGTGGTGCTGCACAGACAGTCTCGGCTGCGACACTCGCAACGGTTGACTTCAACACCACAACACTTCCTTCCTCATCATCCGTGAATCCCCAGAATGACTATGTCGTCTGGCAGAACACTGTGACGGTTGGTACGCGCGCGGTGAAGTTGACATCCTTCCAGCTCCGTAACATCGGCTCTATCAAGAACTCCGATATCAGCAATCTCCGCCTCTATGTAGATGGCGTACAGGCTGGTACTGCAGCAACTCTTGGTGGTACTGACAACACGGTAACTTGGGATCTCTCAGCAAGCCCTCTTACTCTTCAGACAGGTGGTCGTGTAATTAAGGTCATGGGCGATATCGTCGGTGGCTCAAACAGCACGTTCATGCTCTCGCTCCGTCGCGGGTCTGATGCGCAGATGGTCGACACTGACCTCAATCAGCCAGTCCTTGCTACTGCAAACGGTTCTACCTTCAGTGCTCGCTCGGCGACTTCCGCCACGATCGCTGCGGGTACCGTTTCCTCGGTAAAGGCAAACAATTCACCTTCTTCAGCTGTCTCACTTGGCGCAACGAACGTTAAGTTCGCGAGCTTCGAGCTCCGTGCAGCTGGTGAAGATGTGAAGATTGACAACGTCGATATTCAGGCGAATACGACGCTCGATCGTGGTCTCGACAATGGTAAGATCTTCCTCAACGGCGTTCAGGTTGGTTCTACCAAGGATCTCACTGACGCTACAGATGTGAACTTTACCTTCGGTTCCTCCTTCATCCTGAAGGCGGGCACGACGGCTATCGTTGACATCTATGCTGATGCGAAGTCTACGACCGGTGCTACGTTCATCGATGGCGAAACAGCAGCGATTACTCTTGGTACAGGCTCAACAAACGGCACTGGTCAGGTTTCGCTCACCAGCATCAACACCCCGACATCTGACGTGACGGCAAACACCATCACTATCTCTTCGGCGACGGCAACGCTCACGAAGTACTCGGGTTACGGTGACACGTCTATGATTGCAGGCACGAACAACGCAAAGGTTGGTTCCTTCACACTCTCGACCGGTTCTACGGAAGGGATGAATGTGAACACTATCACCGTTACGTTGTCTGCAGATGAGTCTGCGACCGTTACTGATCTTAAACTCGTCGACAATGCGACGGGTGCACAGCTCGGTACGATCAAGACTTCTCCTTCGACCAGCAACTCATTCTCGGTCAACTTCGCTATGGGCGTATCAGCGACGAAAGTCATTGATATAATTGCCAATGTAAAGTCTGGCGCGAATATCGGTTCTTGGACGGCGGCTGCTGACGGTTCGGCTACTGGTGCTTCAACCGGTTCCTCGATAACTTTCGGCAGTTCGTCAACGGCACTTCAGACGATTACGCTTCGTTCCGCTGTTCTTACAGCAGCAACTGGCGTATCGCCTGACAACACAATCGCTATTGCTGGTACAAGCATGGTGAAAATCGGCTCGTTCGATTTCACTGCACAGTACTCTGGCTACACGATTGACAAGATCAAGGTTAAGGTTCCAGCAAATGCTGCAACCGCAGTTAGTTCGATTACTCTCAAGTACCCAACGACGAGTGATACCGGCTCAGCAATGACCGGCAGCTCACTCGGTACTATCGTAGTCTCTTCGGGTGCTCAGACGTACGCAACATCGACCTTTGAAGGTATGACGTTCTACGTTCCTGCAGGCACAACGAAGAAACTCGATGTGTACGTAAACTTGAGCACCATCCAGAACGATGCTGATTCAGGAAAGGCTGTTTCAGTCGCTCTTGATTACAACGAAGGATTCAACGCAGTTGATTCTTCAGGTACGGCAGACACTTCTCTTGCTGCAGCTGACCTCGCGTCGACTGATACATCTGGCAAGGGTACGGTCATCGTACGTAAGTCGATCCCTACTTTGAGTGCTGTCGCACTTGATAGTTCGGTCCTCACTAACGGTTCGAATAAGGCACTTGCTCGTGTGAAAGTCACGGCAGATGCTGCAGGAGACCTAAGTTGGGATAAGATCGCCTTCAAGATCCAAAAGACCGCTGCCATAACTCTTGGCGCAACCTCGACGATTGCGTTGTGGAATGGTTCTAACCAGATTGCGGGTAACTTCGCAACAGTTACAGGCGATCTTCTTGGCGGACTTGAGGCCTTCCCAGTCACAGGCGGCTCGGTTAGCACGACTGACTTGAACCTCGTCTTCCTCCCAACTGCGGAGCAGACGGTTCCTGCCGGTACTTCGCTTACCTACGAACTTCGCGGTACGGTCGGCGGCAATGCTGCTGGCGCCTCGATTGACGTAGCGATTGCAAATCCGACGACTTCGGCTTCAACCAATACGGCGGCAAGCATCGGCGTTACAGCTGTTGCTACTCCGACCTTCACGTGGTCTGATAAGTCATCTGTCTCGGCGGTGCACAGCACAGGTAGCTCTGATTGGACGAACGATTACCTCGTGAAGGCTTTGCCTCTCACTGTCGGTAACGTCGTATCAGCTCTCTAAAGCTCGTCTTTGTGAAGGTCAGACCTTCACAAGCTCCAGCTAGGAAATTGGCCTAGCAAACAAAAAACCGCCCCTTCGGGGGCGGTTTTTTGTTTTATGGTATTATTCGATATATGCAAATGATGAAAAAATACTGGCTTGCGATGGGGGTTTTGCTCATCATCGGCTCCGTATGGATCTTATCTGCTCGTTCAGTAGTGCAACCATCTCCTGTTGTGCATGATTTGCCACTATCATCCGCAGAGAGTGCCAGTGCCACCTCATCGAGTTTGTCGAATACTAAAGCCGCTCCGATAAGTCTTTCAAAGCATCGTCCAGTCCAGCACCCGCTCCCGATTACAGAGGGTGATAGTATCGTCTCGTGGAATTTCAAAGGTGCGTATACTGATGCTCCTGAACTTGTGACGAAAGCGCAGAATGAGATACAACGTCTCTCTGGTCTTCTTTCGACCGCCACCTCTTCAACGATGATTCTCTCGGTCGGCATTGCGAATCAATATGAACTCCTTGGGAAGGGGAAGGAACAATATGACTATCTTGGACGTGCAGTACGAGCGGGTATGGAAAATGGTCTTCCTTGGCATAATCTTGGTGTCCTTATGGAGCGGCTCGGAGCTTTCAAAACGGCGCGTACTGCATACGAGAAGTCGACAATTCTACAGCCTCAGTTTTCTCTCTATCATTTCGCCTACCTCGAATTTCTCATCCGAAATATGAAAAGTAACACGACTATCATAGAGAAAGCGTTTGCAGTAGCTGAGAAGGATCTCGGTCAAGTCCCTTATCTTCTTACTCTTCGGACTGAATGGGAGAACTCATGAGTGATCGTCTTGCAAAAATATTTCCCTATTTTCTTATCGCTCCTGCGGTATTGCCACTCGTATATGTGAGTGGTCTCGTCTTTCCCTATGTTGCCATTAAAATATTTTTACTTTGGGGGATTGGCATCCTAGCATCTGCGATTTTCGTTTTTCTGGCACTATCTGGACGATCGTTCTTCTATCCACGTCTTCGGAATCCGTTGAGTTGGATCCCTTTTTCTTTGCTGGCAGTTATGTATCTCACCTCTGTTTTTGGTGTTGATTTCTACCACAGTTTCTGGGGTCTCTTTGAACGTGGCGATGGTCTCCTAACGTCTACAATTATTACTATTTTCTTTTATCTCATCATCCTCTCCGTTGACCGTGCATTCTTTGGGCGTCTCGTGAAAACGGTCGCGGTGGTGGCGGGTGTCGTTGCTGGTATTGCGGTTCTTCAGTGGGCTACGACCATACTCGGCGGTAGAGTATGGTTTCTGCCACCGGTTTCAGGTCGCATCGGAGCCACATTTGGGAACGCCGCATTTCTTTCTGGGTATCTTGGTATAGCGCTTTTTGTTGTTTTGTTTGCGCTTCGGGACGCGACGGGCGAGTGGCGTCGCATATTCATAATTTCAGCGATATTCTCAGTGCTCGCAATACTCTTCGCGGCAACGCGCGGAACAATTGTAGCCCTTCTATTGACTAGTGGTGTCGCACTTGTTTTCTTTGCACTGAAAGGGGAGCGAAAGTGGAAAAATTTTGCTCGCTATGGGCTCGTAGCACTCGTCATTTTCGCAAGTCTCTTCTTTGTATTTCGAGTCGAGCTCGCGCACGCACCATTTGAGTCGGTTCGCCGTATTGCTTCCATCTCGTTTTCAGACGGTACTGTCGCAAGTCGTCTTTTCGTTTGGAAGAATATCGGCGAAGAGGCGCTCAAACGTCCGTGGATCGGTTACGGAGCCGAGAATATCAGCAAACTTTTCGACAAGGTCTACAATCCAAGTCAGATCGTCGAGCAGTGGTTTGACCGCTCGCACAATGCCTTTCTGGATTACTTTGCGCAATACGGCATTTTTGGACTAATTCTCTACCTTGCTCTTATTGGTGCATTCCACATGTCTGCTCTTCGTCTGTACCGTCAATATCCACCCGGACTCATGAATCCCGGATTGTTTTTCTCCCTCCTTGCTCTCACGTACGCCGTGCAGAATTTCTTTGTTTTTGATACGCCGCACTCACTTTGGTTGCTGTATGCGCTTCTCGCGTCTCTTATTGCACTATCCGCGGAAGATTCTTCAAAGTCGTTTTCACTCAAACGCCAGTCAATATTCGTATCGTCGATTGTGAGTGGCGTGATCTTGTTTGCTCTTATTCCAATTGTCGTACTGCCGCTGTATGCAAATGTTCTTCTGACTCGGGGCTATCTTCTTCATATTGTTGATGTGAATCGAGCAAATGCGTATTTTGAGCGAGGGCTCGCGCTCGGAACTTTCGCCGATCTCGAGTATGGCTATCAAGCGTATAGTATGTACACCGACCATCAGGTAGTCCTGCTTTCTGGGAAGGATCGTATTGCTGCCTATGACTACGCACGTTCAGTGTTGACGGAGAATTTTAAGAAATATCCTTATGATGCCCGAACTGCGACATATCTTGGACATGTGTTGGATACTGCCCCGCCAGAGGCTCTCGTAGATGATGTATTTGACGAGCAGGTACTTAGACGGGCGATTGATTTTTCGCCGCTGCGCGCACAAGCGTGGTATATGATGGCGAACATCTCGCTTCGGAAGGCAGACGCACTTCCTCCAAATGATTTGGCGAAAGAAAAATATTTTAGAACGGCAATCAGTACTCTCGAAACGTATGTGCAGAAGGAGCCAACGCTTCCTGTACCGCGTTATATCCTCGCGACACTCTACTACAAGCTCGGCAAAATCTCCTCTGCAAAAAAGTGGGCGGATGAGGCATATCCTCTCTACACGAGACCAGACTCCGCCGCTGCGGGTCCTGCGGTGAAGTACTACTTGGCAATAGAGGACTGGCAACGCGCTGCCCGTTTCCTTGCGGACTTGGTTGCGGAAAATCCTTCCGACAATGGCATTCTGTACGACCTTGCCAAAGTAAGTTATCTCGCTGGTGATCCTGCCACTGCACAAAGGATAGTTGTGGAAATCCGCAAGAGTGACCCCGCATTGCTCGAAACTGATCAGAATTTCCTTAACGCTATTACTGCCTATGAACAATCAAAAAAATAAAGTACAAGATGCCCGTGCGCGCCGGGCGCTCCCTTTCTTTATTGAGTTCGTAAAATTTGCTACCGGATTCGCGGCTATTATTGCCGCCGCTCTTCTCTCTTTGCATATTGCAAGTGCTGCACTATAGGGCGCAATGTACATTTTTATTTGACTCTGGTAGAGTGCCAAAGTACGAACCGAAGACAGTGGGTCCTCTTTAACGAGGGTAATTCGTCGAAAGGCGAGCCTGCCGAGGCGAGACCATAATGGTCGAACTCTCCTTTATTTCGTTCGTGCAAAAAATCATATGGCAATATCAAAAGACAAAAAGCGCGAGATAGTCGCGAAGCTCACAGACGCTTTTAAAGAAGCGTCCTCGATCGCGTTCGTGGGTTTCACCAAGTTCACTGTCGCAGATGCTTCAAAGATGCGCCGAGAGCTTTCGGCAGTAGGAGTTCGTTACTTCGTTGCGAAGAAGACGCTCATACTTCGAGCGCTGAAGGAAGGTGGATATACCGGTACAGTGCCTGAGTTGCCGGGTGAAGTCGCAGTCGCATGGACCTCTGACGATGTCACGGCTCCAGCGCGCGGCGTATACGCATACGGCANNAAGATTCGCGAGAAGAAGGTCGTGTAGGTTAGAAGCAATTAATTACTATTACTATGGATGAAATGAACACCGCAGTGACTGCAGAGACCGCAGTCGAGGTACCAAGCAAGTTCAAGAAGCTTGTTGAGGAAGTTGAGGCGATGACCGTTCTTGAGCTTTCTGAGCTCGTGAAGGTCCTCGAAAAGAAGTTCGGCGTAAGTGCTGCAGCAACGGCAAGTGCGGGCCCTGCCGCAGGCGCGGGTGCACCGGCCGAAGAGGCAAAATCGACAGCTGATGTCGAGCTCACTGAGGTGGGCGCAAGCAAGATCGCTGTCATTAAGGCGGTAAAGGAAGCGCTCGCTCTCGGCCTCAAGGAGGCTAAGGATCTCGTCGACGGGGCACCTTCTATGCTCAAGACGGGTATGAAGAAGGAGGACGCCGTTGAGTTTGCAAAGAAGCTTACCGACGCAGGTGCGAAAGTGACGCTCAAATAAAGCGATTCAAAATTTGCTGTAAAAACACGGAACCGTCAACAACGGCGCCGTGTTTTGCATTTGGTCGAGAGAACGTCTACACTGGCACCACTTACCACCTATGGAACCACTCGCAAAGATTTTCGGCTCGGCCGCCCGCCTCAAGACGCTGCGGCTTTTTATTTTCAACAAAGACTCCTCCTTTGCTCCTGCCGAGGTTTCGCAACGGACGAAGCTTACCAAAGAGGTTGTACGCCGCGAGCTTACCGAGCTCTGTGCCGCCGGACTTTTGCGCAAGAAGAGTTTACAGGCTCAAACTCGTTATCAAATAAACCCGCACTTCGAGCATCTCTCTGCAATCGATACTTTCATCCGCGAGACGACGAGCGTGCATCCGCAGAACATGATGAAGGCTCTCAAGCGCGCCGGAATACTGCGACTGGTGGCGCTCTCAGGACTTTTTACCGGCATTCTTGAAACCCAGATTGATCTTCTTATCGTAGGGGATCATCTTGAAGAGCGTGTACTTGCGAGTGCGGTGCGAACTCTTGAGGCTGAGCTTGGTCGCGAAATCAGATACGCTTCATTTGCAACAGAAGATTTCCGCTATCGTCTTGGAGTCTACGACCGCCTTCTTCGCGATGTTTTTGACTATCCACACCGTCTGCTTATCGACAAAATAGGTCTCTAAATATGCTACACTCTCTGAAGAGGCTCGCACTGTTACGCGAGTTATTAGCCGCATAAATAAAGCGTTGATTCACTATGGTTTTCTCTACATGGGCAGACGTGCTTAGTCAGTCTTTTCAGAACATATTCGCCGGATTGGTTGCCTTCATTCCCAATCTAGTTGTCGCAATCGTCATCTTCATCGTTGGCTGGCTCGTCGGCGTTGGACTTGGTCGTGTAGTTGCACAAATTGTTAATTCGTTGCGTATCGATCAGGCACTCAAGTCGACCGGCATCGAGAGCCTTCTCTCCCGAGCAGGCTACGAGCTTTCTGTTGGGAAGTTCCTCGGATTCCTTGTGGAATGGTTCTTCATCATCGTTTTCTTGGTAGCATCGCTCCAAGTCCTCGGTCTTACCCAGGTAAATGATTTTCTGAGAAACGTTGTACTCGGATACCTTCCTCAAGTGATTGTCGCAGTTTTGATTCTTCTTGTTGCGGCAGTTGTTGCGGAGTCGTCGGAACGTGTCGTTACAGGTTCGGCAAAGGCAGCGTCGCTCAAGGCAGCTGGCTTCCTCGGCAAGGTAGCGCGCTACGCAATCTGGATATTCGCTCTTCTTGTGGCGCTTGAACAGCTCAATGTCGCAGTAGGATTTATCCAGACTCTCTTCACTGGTGTTGTCATCGCTGTGTCACTTGCGATTGGTCTCGCTTTTGGACTTGGCGGTCAGGCAACAGCATCTCGTTATCTCGATCGTCTCCACTCGGAGATCAAGGATTAAGTTTTCTTAAAAAACGCCCCGCCTTCGGCGGGGCGTTTTTTGTTTGCTGTCCCGTCCCCTGCGATGTATGGTAGTCGGCAGGCGGCACACTTCAAATA